>OGOG01003727.1_pt1 | contig 11239 bp, 9 predicted proteins | sample 1552581 | NCBI WGS metagenome assembly OGOG01 (sample SAMEA2580152, study PRJEB22360) | human gut metagenome | biome: human gut; feature: human-associated habitat; material: faeces | place: Denmark | collected 2008/2010 | reverse complement strand
TAGCTGACCATGACCTCCGGCCAGTGCACCATGGGAGCAAACACAAAGGTGAGGGCGTGGGCACCAAGGCTCAGGCTCTCGCCATCTTTCACCACCACGCGGCGCTCCGGGGCAATGGCATCTGCACCAAAGAACTGCTCCATATACTGGAAGGTCTTGGCGTTGCCTACCACCTGCATCTCCGGGTAGAGGGCTGCCAGCTTTGCCACGTTGGCACCGTGATCCGGCTCCATGTGGGAGACCACCAGATAGGCGGGCTTGCAGCCGCCCAGTGCCTCGGCAAGGTTTTCCAGCCAAGGCTCGGTGGCGCGGGCGTCCACCGTGTCCAGAATGGTGGTCTTTTCGTCCAGAATAACATAGGAATTATAGCTGACCCCGGTGGGCACCGGATACTGGCTCTCGAACAGGTCGATGGTAGTATCGTCCACGCCCACACCAAGGATGGCTTCGCTGATTTTTTTCATGCTCATACCGTTCAGACTCCTTTTGGGTTTATCTTGTGCCGTAAATTGGCAAATATTTCTGAGAACAATTCCTATTGTAGCACATCGTCAGAAATTTCGCAAGGGATAATGCGGGGAGCTTCTGCGCATCAAAGCTCTTCCCCGCTCTCCGGCAGACGTGCCGTTACCGGTCTGCCCGGCTCGGTGTCCAGTTCCAGCAGGGTGGCAGCGGTGTTCTCGTCCAGCGTCTGCACCGCACGCAGCTTGCGGCTGATGGCGCGGCTGCGCACCCCGATGAGGTTGTCCAGTTCTTCGTCCGTCTGGCGCAGGCGCTGCTGCATCTTGGAAAGCCCCTGCCCAAACTTATCGAACTCGGTCTTGACTGCCCCCAGCAGCTGCCACACCTCGCCGGAGCGCTTCTGGATGGCAAGGGTCTTGAAGCCCATTTGCAGGCTGTTGAGCAGCGCCGCCATGGTGCTGGGGCCGGCCACGTTCACCTGATAATCCCGCTGCAAAACCTCCAGCAGCCCGGCGTTCACCACCTCGGCATACAGACTTTCAAAGGGCAGAAACAGGATGCCGAAGGCCGTGGTATAGGGCGGCTCCACATATTTTTCCCGGATATCCTTTGCCTCGCTGCGCAGCACCAGCTCCAGCGCGTGGCGGGCGTTTTCCACTGCCTGTGCATCGCCGGAGGCCTGCGCATCCTGCAGGTGGGCATAGGTATCGCCGGGGAATTTGGAGTCGATGGGCAGCCAGACACTGTTGCCGTCCACACCGGGCATACGGATGGCGTACTCCACCCGCTGGGTGCTGCCGGGGATGGTGGCTACGTTGGTGTCGTACTGCTCCGGCGCAAGGATCTCTTCCAGAATCGCACCCAGCTGGATCTCGCCCAGAATGCCGCGGGTCTTAACGCCGGAGAGTACCTGCTTCAGCCCGCCCACATCGGCGGCAAGGCTCTGCATCTCGCCCAAGCCCTTGTACACCTGCTCCAGCTGGTCGGTGACCGCCTTAAAGCTTTCGGTCACCCGCTTTTGCAGTGCGTCCTGCAATTGCTCGTCCACGGTGTGGCGGATCTCGTCCAGCTTCTGGGCGTTCTGTGCCTGCATAGCGGCAAGGCCGTCTGCCAGCGCTTTGCGCATCTCTTCCAGCTTGCGGGCGTTGGAGGCCTCCAGACCTTGCAAGCGCTGCTCCATGGTCTGCTGCTGGGTGTTCTGCCCTGCCGTCAGGGTGCTGCTCATGCCCTGCACTGCGGTTTGCAGGGTATCGCTGATGTGCGCCATCGCGGCCAGATTCTGCTGTGCCTGCTGCGCCTGCTTTTCTTCCAACACCCGCGCCTGTGCTTCCAGCTGCTGGCGCAGCCACTCCTTCAGGGCTTCGTCATCCTGCCGGGCGGCGGGCTTGCCGGTGCGGTGCAGCAAAAGCGCCTGCAGCAGGCAGATGGCCACCAGCAGAAGCGTGTACAGTCCTGCCAAAAATTCCATAGACATTCTCCTTTTAACTCAAAAATCCGGGTCTTGCGGTAATGGCAGACCCGGATGTGCTTATACTTCCTGATGCTTTACGATCTCCTGCGTGGTCTCTACCTGCTGGCCGTACAGACCCACACCGTCTACCTCCATCTCGCCTACCTGATTATCACAGGGGTCGGCGCGGAAGGAGCACATGGGCGGGTCGAAAGGTGCGCAGATGTCGCTGTTGGCCACCATGCGGTCGGTGTCCAGATTGCCGAAGTAGTGCAGGCGCATCTTCTCGTTGCCCGCACGCGCCATGGAGGCACCGGCAGAGCAATCGGCATACATCCAGCCCTTGGGGGCAATATAGAACATTGCCCAGTCGTGGCAGCCGGCTGTCTCCGGCCGTGCCACCATGCCGCTCTGCCACTTTGCCGGGATGCCTGCAATGCGGCAAAGGGTGATAAAGGTAGCGGCCATCACGCCGCAATCGCCCCGACGGCTGCGGGCACAGTTATCGGTGATGTTCTCGTGTACAAAATACATAGGCTGGAAGTGGTAGTGCACATTCAGGGTGACAAAATCATAAATGCGCTTTGCCTTCTGCACCGGGTCGGTAATGCCCTCGGTCAGCTGCGCAGCCAGTGCCTTCATATAGGGGGTAAAGGCGATGTGGGGCAGCTGCTCGGCGGTGTCAAAATCCGGCTGCACCGGGTCGGCCTGCATTTCCAGCGGGGCAGCGTAGTGCGCAGTGCTGCGGTAGCTGTACTGTGCCCCAAAGCGGCAGTTCTCGGCAAGGTCCGCCTCCCAGTACGCGGTGCGCTGGGGTGCGGTTTCCGGCGCAATATAAGTGGGCTGGGCGGTAAAGCTGTCCAGCGTGATATTGCTCTGTGCCGGGCAGGCAGCAGGCAGCGGCAGCCACACCTTGACGTGCACGGTGTTTCTGCCCTCAGCCTTTGCAGCAGCAAGGGCGCGGGCAAAGGTTTCGTCGGTCATGCCGATGCTGGTGCGCAGGGTGATGTCTGCGCTGGCTGCGCCGGTGCGCACCATCTGGTCGTGCTGGGGCTCAAAACGATCCCAGCTGCGCTCCGGGACGGGCGGGTCCAGCTGACGGGCGGCAAGGTCGGGATGGGTAGCCACCAGCGTTTCGGCGGCGCGGTAGATATAGCGCTTCTGCCCTTCCACAAAGCGCCAGTCCATCTGCCCGGCAGCGTCCAGTGCGGCGAACTCCTCTGCGGTAAAGTCCCGCAGGGTGGCCTGCAGCTTGTTCAGCAGCTGGTCGGCGGTGAGAGTGTAGTCCCGCGGCAGACGGCGCAAAATTTCCCGGTGTGCCAATAGACCCTGCCGCCACGCATCCACGCCGTGGGGGGTGGGGTTTACCGGCAGCGCACCCTGCGGGTGCAGGGGCTGGTTCTGGCTGGCAGTCCAGTCCTCGGCCAGACAGGCATCGATGCGCGCAATGGCGGCATCATAGTAGCCTGCCTCCTTCAGGCGGCGGATATCATCCGGCAGCTCCATATTCAGGTATGCAAAACAAGTATTCTGATCCATCATGTTCTACTCCTTTTCTATTTATGGTCAGGCAGCGGTCTGCTGCTCCCAGAAAGCCACGGCATCTGTCAGCCAGCCCTCGGCGTCGGTGGTATAGCCCACCCCGATGCTATGCGGCGCAGACTCAAACACCTTCATAACATAAGGCACCTTGTGGGCTTCCAGCGCCGCTTGCAGCGCCGGGCCCTGCACCTGATTGATCATCCAAGGCAGCACCTTGTCGTCCTTCCCGTACCAGAAAAATACCGGCGGATAATCGTCCGTGACAAGATCTGCCACACTGGAGCAGTAATAGTGCCACCCATAGTTGCCGGTATCCATAAGCGCCTGATACGCGATCTTTACCTCTGAAAAGTTCACTACCGGATAAGCCAACAGCAGTGCACCGGGTTTTGCAGCGCCGTAATAGCCGTAGCCGCGCTCCTTATTTGCGAACACGCCCACAAGCTGGCCGCCAGAGGAGTAGCCCACCAGCGCATAGCCCTGTGTATGGATGGAAAGCTCCTCGTCAAGGCTTGTCACCAGCTGCACCGCCCTTGCCAGATCCTCCAGCGGGGCGTTATTGCCCAGATCCAAAAAGGTGCGGTAGCGCAACACGAACACGGCATAGCCCCGGTTATGCAGCTCGTAGGCCGTGGAGCCGCCCTCACCCATCTCCGAGGTTGCGGTCAAGGCGTTGCCGGGCACTACGATAGCGGTTTTGGCGTTGGGGGTCTCGGCCGGATAATAAAACAGCTGCACACAGCCCAGGCTGGAATTGTGTTCAATCTCCTCAGGAGTGTAGACCTGATAGGTGACCTTGACGCCCTTATTATAGTTATCAATGATAAGGTTCAGCGCAGCAATGCCGGATTCCCGGTCGGTGTCGCCAAAATAATCGTGCAAGGTCTTGTTTTTCCAGCGTTCCACCATCAGCGGCGTCATCTCACGGCAATATGTATAATAGCCGGTTCCCTGGATCGCCGGGTTTGCGCGCAGCTGAGCCATTGTAGTTTCTGCCGTGACATGGGGTGCACTCTCTGCGCCAAAGGCAGGCAGCGCCGCGCAAAGCACAAGCCAAACCATACACAGCAGTACCCGGACAGTTTTTCTCATACATCCTCCATGGGAGACGGCGCACCCCCCGCGCCGCATTCTTGTTCCCTTATTGTATCACAAACAGGTGAGATGTCAAAACAATTTCTGTGCAGTCCGCTTCTTGTACCGCGCGGCAAATTCTGCTATACTGAAATTTATCCGGGAGTGGAAAGAGAATGCGGGCAATTTTCGGCCCGCCGAGGATGAAAGTATGGATAAGATCATCATCCGGCCTATGACGCCGGAGGACTGGGGCGCGGTCTCCAGAATTTATGTTGAGGGCATTGCCACGGAATACGCCACCTTCCAGACCGAATGCCCGCCCTATACCGCGTGGGACGCTTCCCACACAAAGGAGTGCCGTCTGGTCATCCTTTCCGGCGGGGTGCTGGCAGGGTGGTGTGCTTTGCACCGGGTAGACCCCCGGTGGTGTTACAGGGGCGTGGCCGAGGTAAGCATCTATGTAGGCGAGCAGTTCCGTGGGCACGGACTGGGCTTTCAACTGTTGAGCGCCCTGTGCGCCGCTGCCGAAAAAGCCGGGTACTGGACGCTGCAATCCACCGTTTTACAGGATAACGCTGCCAGCCGCGCCCTGCACGCCAAGTGCGGCTTCCGGCTGGTGGGGCGCCGGGAGCGCATTGCGCGGGACTGCCATGGCCGCTGGCTGGACACCTATCTGATGGAGCGCCGCGCCGCCGCAGACGAACCGGAGGGGTTCAAAAAGCTGTAACCAGCCCCACCGGGCACAGAATTATTTTTATTTGCAGAGCGGAAAAATCCGCAGTTTTTCCCGCTCTGTCTTTTCACGACGTATAAGGCAGAAGAAGCCGCTGCACTTTTTGGGTGCAGCGGCTCCTGTTATTTGTGATGCTTCGGTTTTACCACTCGTCGTATTCGCCGTTGGCGTTTTTGGCGGCAGCCACACGGCTGTGCTTGAACATACTTTCCACCACAGCGCAGTACTTATCGGCAAGGCAGACGATGATAGCTTCGCGGCAGCTGGGCACATGACGGAAGGTCAGCGGCCACATGTGGCTGGAAATGATGCTCTGTTCCTTTTTGGTGATATGGAACACCTGTTCTGCATTGACGCAGGCGCAGCCCGGGTGGGAGAAGCCGTGCATCTCGAACAGGCGGCGGATGCCATGGAAGGTACCCTTTTTGTGCCAGTCATACAGATAAAAATCGTGCAGGAAAGCACCGACAGCCAGCGAGGTCTCGTCTGCACCCAAATGCAGCCGATGGTTCAGCCACCAGCTGACCAGCACCACATTCTTGCAGTGCTGATAGGTGGTAACGTCCCCGTGCTGGATGAACTCCCGCATCTGCTGCACCTTGGGGTTTTGATCGTATTTTTCCAAAATGGCATAAAGCCGTTCGCGTTCCGTAACAGAAAGCTGCATGAGCAAAATTTCCTTTCAACTCAATACGTTAACGTTTGTTTCAGGAGCGGAGCTGCACCGGGTTAGAATTGCCGAAGTTTTCAGCCTCGGAAGGGTTTGCCCGCTTGAGGGTCAGGTCTACCAGATACTGCTTGCCGTCGCCCAGTTCTTCCAGCTGGGCAAGCTTTGCATTGGCAGAAGCCTCGTCCGGGTACCACTGGATCAGGAAGAAGTTTTCTGCTTCCACCCCGTAGTACAGCCAGAAGCCGTCCGCGCGCAGCAGATCATCCAGATGATCCACCTCTTCGCCGTCCGGCAGGCCAAGACCTTCCTCTGCGTAGAGGTTTTCCGGCTCTACCTGAAGCATCTCAATGACCTGAATAGAGCTTTGCAGGTATTCGTCCTGCGAGGTGCTCTTATCGGAGCGCTCCCAGCCGGTGAGGAATGCCTGCATAAGCAGATCGCGCACCTTGATGCGCGGCAGTGTGGGATCCATAACCATTTTTGTTTCCTTCTTTCGTGGTTTTATCCCCGTTGGACAGTATACGGCATACGCCTGTGCAAGTCAACGGTTTATTTGTGAATTTTTTGTAGGTACGGCCAAAATTCACAAACGCTTTTTCTGTTTCAGTCGATTATCTCAGGCATGGAAAGAAAAGGTATCGTCCAGCCACTCCACCGCAAGTTTAACCCAGCGGTTGCGGTGGGCGCTGTCGGCGTCCACCTCCGGGGTGGAGATGCTGGTGCCGTGGCAGCCTTTTTCAAACAAGTGTGCTTCGCACGGAACGCCTGCCTTGTGCAGAGCGTTCAGTAACAGCAGGGTGTTTTCCACCGGGACGGTCTCGTCCTCCATGGTATGCCAGACAAACACCGGCGGTGTGACCGGGGTGATCTTATCCTCCAGCGTAAAGCGCTGGTGGGCGGCAACATCCTGCGTGCCTGTCAGCTGCACAAAGCTGTCCCTGTGGGCGTATTCTCCGGCGGTGACCACCGGGTATGCCAGCAGCAAGGCATTGGGCCGCGGCTGGTCTGCCATGCCGGGGATCTCCCACACCGCACCGGACAGTGCCAGATGCCCGCCGGCAGAAAAGCCGCACAAAGCGATCTTATCCGGCAAAATATTCCACTGTTCTGCGTGCTGCCGCACAAGGCCGATGGCCTGTGCCAGCTGCCGCATGGGCAGCGCATCCCGGGCGCTCTCCCCTACTGCGTAGTGCAGTACCGCCGTGTGGTAGCCAGCTGCCGCAAATTGCAGCGCTACGGGGTCGCTCTCCCGGGGGCTGACGTGGGTATAGCCGCCGCCGGGCACCACCAGCACCAGCGGACGCTGCCGGAAATGCGGCATGGCCTCCACGCTCTCCCGCAGGTAGAGCGTCAGCGTACCGCCGCCGGTCAATTCCAGTTGTTCAAGCTGCATTTACGCATCCTCCTTATATAGTCCGTGCCGTCCCTCCGGGTGCGCCGCAATAAATTCTGCACACAGGTCGGCGCAGATGCGGCACAGCTCCGGGCAGGGTCGCTTTTTATAATAGTCTGCGGTGCGGTCCTCTGCCGCCGTACCCCCAGCAGGGGCAGCGCCTGCCTTTGCCAGCAGCTCCCGGCAGATGATACTGCCGCCGCCGTTGCGGGTGCGGTACTGCTCTGCCGCCTGTTGCACCAGTGCATACATCCGGGATTTATCCTTGGGGTCTGTGGGGTCGGCATAGACCATGCTCAGCACGGTCACCACGCCGCAGAACGCCCCGCACACCTCCCGCATCCGGCCAATGCCTGCGCCAAACCCTGCGGAAAGGCGCAGGGCCATCTCCTCGGTCAGGCCAAGCTGGGGTGCAAACGCCGCCACCACGCTCTGACTGCAATTATAGCCCTTTAAGAACCATGCGTAGGCGGCATCGCCCTGTTTTGACATTTTCTCACATCCTTCCGGCATACTCGTTCCATTATAGCACAGTCTGCGCAAAAGTGGGAAAGACTTTGCAAGAAATTTTATTTTCCATATAAGAAACGAATCCGGAGCGCCGCTTCGCGCACAGGAGAACAAATTTTAACTTTTTATGAAAAGCCTTGATTTTCCCTGCAAGTCGTTGTATATTAGCACTCAGAAGTTATGAGTGCTAAGTATTCCGGCAGTTTACCGGGTACGGTGCACCAAATATGTGATAAAAGAGGTTTTGTATTATGGCCAAGAAAGAATTTCAGGCAGAGAGCAAAAAACTGATGGACATGATGATCAACTCCATCTATACCAATAAAGAGATCTTCCTGCGGGAACTGATCTCCAATGCTTCGGACGCCATTGATAAGCTGTATTATAAGAGCCTGACCGACACCTCCGTGGGCATGAACAAGGGCGATTTCCGTATTCTCATCACCCGCGATAAGGAAAACCGCATCCTGACCGTGGAGGATAACGGCATTGGTATGACCAAGGAAGAGCTGGAGCAGAATCTGGGCACCATTGCACACTCCGGTTCTCTGGATTTCAAGAAGGACAACAAGGACGAGAACATTGATATCATCGGTCAGTTCGGCGTGGGCTTCTACTCCGCCTTTATGGTGGCCGATAAGCTGACGGTTATCTCCAAGGCTTATGGCTCGGACGAGGCATGGCAGTGGGAGTCCTCCGGTGTGGACGGCTACGAGATGACCCCCGCCCAGAAGGATACCGTGGGCACCCAGGTCATTCTGCACATCAAGCCGGATACCGACACTGAGAAATACGACAACTTCCTGGATGAATACGGCATTGTGGCCATCGTGAAGAAGTACAGCGACTATGTGCGCTACCCCATCCAGATGGAGCGCGAAAAGAGCCGTCAGAAGCCGGAACCGGACCCCAAGCCCGAGGACTACAAGCCCGAGTGGGAGACCTACACCGAGCTGGAGACCCTGAACAGCATGATCCCCATCTGGAAGAAGCAGAAGAGCGAAGTGACCGATGAGGAGTACAACAGCTTCTACAAGGATAAGTTCGGTGATTACGCTGACCCCGCCCGGGTCATCGTGAGCCGCACCGAGGGTACCGCCAACTACAATGCCCTGCTGTTCGTGCCCAGCCACCGTCCCTACGACTTCTACACCAAGGACTACGAGAAGGGTCTGGCGCTGTACGCTTCCGGTGTGCTCATTATGGAAAAGTGTGCCGACCTGCTGCCGGATTACTTCAGCTTTGTAAAGGGCATTGTGGACAGTCAGGATCTGAGCCTGAATATCAGCCGTGAGATGCTGCAGAAGGACAGCCAGCTGAAGCTGATCCATAACGCACTGGAAAAGAAGATCAAGAACGAGCTGCACGCCATGCTAAACAACGACCGTGCGAAGTACGAGGAGTTCTGGAAGGAGTTCGGTCGTCAGATCAAGTTTGGTGCTTATTCTGACTACGGAATGCACGCCGAACTGCTGCGCGACCTGCTGCTGTTCTGGTCCGCCAAGGAGCAGAAGATGGTCACCCTGCAGGAGTACATCGACAAGATGCCCGCTGAGCAGAAGTACATCTACTTTGCCGCAGGCGATTCCACCGACCGTCTGGCAAAGCTGCCCTCCGCAGAGCTTGTGCTGGACAAGGGCTTTGACGTACTGCTGCTGACCGAGGATGTGGATGAGTTCTGCCTGCAGATCCTGCACAGCTACCCCCGCAAGGATGCCGAGGGCAAGGACGGCACCGTGGAGTTCAAGAACGTGAACAGCGGTGATCTGGGTCTGGAATCCGAAGAGGAGAAGAAGGCCGCCGAGGATGCCACTGCCGAGAACAAGGCTCTGTTCGATGCCATGAAGGACGCCTTGAACGGCAAGGTGAAGGAGGTCAAGGTCTCCACTCGCCTGAAGGATCACCCCGTCTGCCTGAGCGCTGACGGCCCGCTGTCCATTGAGATGGAGAAGGTGCTGTCCAAGCAGCCCGGCAGCGAGGGCGTGAAGAGCGACAAGGTGCTGGAGCTGAACGTGAACCACCCCGTGTTTGCCGCCCTGAAGGCCGCACAGGAGGCTGGCGACACCGAGAAGCTGAACAAGTACAGCGCCCTGCTGTACGCACAGGCACAGCTGATCGAGGGTCTGCCCGTGGATGACCCCGCCGCTTATGCCGAGGCCGTTTGCAGCCTGATGAAGTAAACTTTTATGGAGAGGCCGCTGTGCATTTGCGTAGCGGCCTCTTTGTGGAAGAGATGTTTTAATTTTGCGCTTGTCACGGTCTGTGGACCGTTCCAAGCGCATTTTCACGAGAACAGAAATACCCCCTTAACAAAAAGGCCGCGCTCCGCTATAATAGAGTGGAACGCGGTCTTATTTTTATCTTTCTGTGAAAGGAATTCTGTTTCATGGAGCCGAGAAAACATTATTTTGCAAAGATCCCCACCATTGCCATCTTTATCGTCATGGCGATGTCCGGGCCGTTGGGGGTGCTGCTGTTCATCCTGAAGGGCATCGACCAAAAGATGCAGAAGGAGGAGCAGGAGGCTGCCCGTGACCGGGGCGACTACCGCGCCGACCTTGGGCCGGAGCCCGACCGGAAGAGCGAGCCTGTCTACGGCCACGATATCCCAACGGCAGAGCAGAAAAGTGCAAAGCAGTGGCATAAAAATATTGCCGTCCTCTGCACCATCATGGGTGCCGTTTTCCTGTTTGCCGGGGTGACGGATGCGGTGGATATCATCGGTGCATGGCAGATTCTGCCCGACCCCGGGGAGCTGTTTTCCGATATCGTCATGGCCATTGGCGGCGGCGGTGCGCTGCTGACCGGTCTGCGGATGAACCGCACCCGCAAGCTGGAGCAGCTGCTGGATAAGGTTGTGGGCGAGCGCGATAATATCCCCCTGCCAGAACTGTTTGCCGCCGCCGGGGTGGACGCTGCCCGGGGACGTGCTGCGGTGAAAAGCGCCATCGAGCACGGATACTTCGGCGCGGATGCCTATATTGACAACCGCACCGACACGCTGGTGGTGCGCGGCGCAGCCCCGCAGCCGAAAAAGCCCGCGCAAGCCCCGACACCTAAAGCTCATCCCGCTGCAGAGGACGAGTATGCCGCCCTGCTGCGCCAACTGCGGGAGGTGAACGATGCCATCCCCGACCCGGTGATGAGCCAGAAGATCTCCCGGCTGGAAGAGGTCAGCGGGCGCATCTTTGCGCTGGCGCAGAAGGACCCGGACAAAAAAGCACAGCTGCAAAAATTTATGAACTATTATCTGCCTACCGCCCTCAAGCTGCTGAACACCTACGCCAGCCTTTCCGGGCAGGCGGTGGAGGGCACGAACATTACCGAGGCCAAGCACAGCATCGAGCGCAGCATGGACCTGCTGGTGACCGCCTTTGAAAACCAGCTGGACAAGCTGTTCCA
>OGOG01003722.1_pt1 | contig 11256 bp, 10 predicted proteins | sample 1552581 | NCBI WGS metagenome assembly OGOG01 (sample SAMEA2580152, study PRJEB22360) | human gut metagenome | biome: human gut; feature: human-associated habitat; material: faeces | place: Denmark | collected 2008/2010 | reverse complement strand
ACCAAGCTTTCCCCTTTAATCTACAAGAAGCTTTTGAACAATAGTCGTCATTGATACTAGCTATATCGTCGTCCCATTGTTTGATATTTCATATAAAAAATTTGAATATACCCGAAAAATATAATTCAAGTAAATACACGATCATGGGACGGCGATTTATTATATTGATTTATAAATAAAATTTATTAGCAACTCTCTCACACCAATCCTATCATTTAAAAATCCAAAATTACAACAACTCATCAAGAATTCCTATATTAACAGACGTTCTCAATATTGTTAAATTGTTCAATTAAATTTATTAATCACCTTCATAAAAATATTTAACCAATCACCGCACTCTCACTTAATCAACGCAATTATTATCTTAAAATCACTTTCAACAACATATCTCAGACTTCATAACCAAGATAAATATTCCATAATTCCAACAATATCCATCAACGAGTTGACGAATAAATCAGATAACTAAAAAATTTGTTGCGATCCATGGAGGGTATTCGTTCAAGCACCACTCTCAGATTGAGCGTAGGATGATGTTCCTAAATTTCGTAGACGCAAGAGTCAACGGCTTGCACTACGTCATATGATCAACACCATCGCTTCAAACCGTCATGGGCAGTTTCCACGAACTCATCGCAGGTTTTCATAACTTTCAAGAGTCCTATCTCTTGAAGGAAAAGGAATTTTTTGATCAGCTGGCTCACGGGCAGAAACCCAAAAGTCTTGTCATTGCCTGCTGTGACTCGCGTGTAGATCCCGCTATCCTTTTGGGCGGCAAACCCGGTGATCTGTTTGTTGTGAGAAGCATTGCCGCACTCATTCCGCCGGTTGGACTTTCGTCGCCGCGTGATGCGGTCATGTCGGCCTTGGAATATGGTGTGAAACACCTCGACGTAGACCATCTGATCGTTATGGGGCACTCTGCCTGCGGCGGCATTCACGCAGCGCTCTTCCCCGAAAAAATAGAAAAAGAGTTTTTCTTGTCGCGTTGGGTGCAGATGGCTCACCCCGTTTCTGAAGAACTTCGGCGAGAACTTACTGCAGAACCGACGTCGGAAGTGCTGCCCGATCCCTCCGCACCGGATTTTGTTCGTCGCGTCGAAGAAGGGGCTGTGCTGCAGTCGATCGAAAACCTCCTTTCATACGACTGGATCGAAGCCAAAGTTCAAGAGGGAACGCTGTCCCTTCATGCGCTTTACTACGACCTCAAGTCCGGCACCCTTTACGTCTGGAATGCGGAGAAAGAGGACTTTGAGCCCTCACAGGAACATCACTGCCCCAAAGAAGCCAGTCTCTGTCATTTTTGAGCCTTCGAGAAACAGGCAACGGCCTCTACGCTCTTTATCCTATTGACGCCTTCATAAACCTTGAGGGATGATTTGTTCCGTCAGTGCAGTCATTGCACTTCCCATCAAGTTGAATACCCATACTTTTGAGTCCTCTCATCATGCAGCACAACGCCCGCACCTCCATCGCCATGACGGCGTATTGGTGGCGCCCCTCAACAGAGCGGGCGTTCAGTCGGTGTGCGTGCTGAGAAAAGAAGCTGTTCCTTAAAGCTTTCGAACTTTCAAAAGCATCCATAAGCCCGCGGATCTCGAGTCCAGCGGGCTTTTGCTTTATCGAGTCGCGGTGAGCCCAACGAGATCCTCCAAGCCATTCTCAAGCAATTCATTCGGAGTACTTCACCATGACCACCTTCAATTTCAATACGCTTTGCGCCGGCCGCAGCCTCACCACGGAAGAATCCCAAGCGCTCTTTACTCAGGTCTTCGAGGGCAAGATCGATCCTGCGCTTTTGGCCGGCATTCTCACTGCGCTGAAGATCAAAGGCGAAACGCCTGAAGAAATCGAAGGCGCAGCCAGAGCCATGGTGGCTGCAGCGGCTCACTTCCCGCGTCCGCGGGGAGTTGAAGTCGGGGAAATCGTCGGCACCGGCGGCGATGGGATGAAGACGATCAACGTTTCGACTACAACAGCGCTTCTGGCTGCTGCAGCGGGACTCAAGATTGCCAAGCACGGCAACCGCGGCGTCTCTTCACCTACCGGGGCATCAGACCTCCTCACGGCTCTTGGCGTCGACATTCGTCTGACGCCCGATGAAAGCGCACAACTGCTTGACACCACGGGATTTTGCTTCTGCTTTGCACAGCTCTACCATCCGGCCATGCGTTTTGCCGGTCCTGTGCGCGCTGCTTTAAAAACCCGCACGATCTTTAACATTCTGGGGCCGCTTACCAATCCCGCTCACCCAGACTATGCGCTGATCGGCGTTTACTCTCCAGATCTTCTCGAAACGGTCGCACAAACTTTGCGTCTTCTCGGCGTCAAGCGTGCCTGCGTTGTACATGGCAGCGGTCTCGATGAGGCTGCTGTCCACGGCACGACCGAACTTGCAGAATTGAAGGAAGACGGTACGATCGAGCGCAGCACGCTCACACCGGCCGACCTTGGGGCAAAGCGCCTCTATTCCATTGAAGAAATCAAAGGCGGAGCCCCTGCAGACAACGCCCTCATTACGGAAGCGATCCTGGCGGGTAAGGGTACAGAAGCACAGCAAGCCTTCGTAGCAGCTAATCTGGCACTGCTGCTGAAAATCGGCGGTCTTGCGAAGAGCCTGCCTGAAGCCGTTGAACTTGCTCGCCGCACCATGGCTTCCGGCAAGGGGCTCGAAGTGCTCAACGCTCATCGTGCATATGCCGCATCCCATACGGCATCCTCACAGAAAGCTGCCTGAGCCTAACCCATATAACAACCAAAACCGACAAAATGCAGTTTGATCTTTTTCGCAATGCCCAAGCCACTGAGGCCGTCGCAGCACTAAACCACGCGTCCATGGCGAGCACCGTGCTTGAAAAAATTGCTGCCTCGTCTGTTCAGCGAGCGGCAGCGCTTCCTGCCGTCACACGCGCCGAATTCGATGCGGCCGAATTGGAGCGGCGCCAACATTTTGCCGCTGTCGGCATTGATGGCAATGCGCTCGTGCAGCGATATGGTGTTTTTTCGGCTGCCCTGCGCCTTCCAGGCCGCAGAGTGATTCTGGAGATCAAGGCCGCATCGCCGTCAAAAGGCGTCATGAAGACTGCCATTGATCTGGATGATTATGCGAAGGTCTATGGCACCTACGCCGATGCCATTTCTGTACTGACGGAGCCGGAATTCTTCCGCGGCAGTTTTGAGCGCCTGGCCGCCGTCCGTGAACGCACCACACCTCCCCTGCTGGCAAAGGATTTCATTGTGAGTGATCGGCAGCTGCTCGCCGCATACCGCTGCGGAGCCGATGCCGTCCTCTTGATGCTTTCGGTATTAGCCCCCGACGGTTACCGAGACTTGGCAGCCAAAGCCAAAGCACTCGGACTCGAGGTGCTTACCGAAGCCTCATCCGTTGAAGAAGCTCGCATGGCGCTTGAGCTCGGTACCAAAATAATCGGCATCAATAACCGCAATCTTCGTACGCTCGAAGTAGATGTCAACCGCGCACCGAATGTAGCGTCAGAATTAACCGGCGATCTGCCTGAGGATGTCGTACTGGTTGCTGAATCAGGCTATACGTCCTTCACCGCCATTGCAAAAGCCGTCGCAGCAGCTCCGCGGTTAAATGCGTTCCTTTGCGGCTCAGCCCTGTCACAAGCCTCCAACTTGTCTCTGGCCGTGCGGGAACTGTTGTTCGGTCATTCAAAAGTCTGCGGCATTACGCGCCCAGAAGATGCAATGGCCGCTGCTGAGGCGGGGAGTTCAACGGTTGGAATCATCCTCGCGGCACGATCAAAGCGCTGTGTTGTCCTCTCGGAGGCGAAGCGACTGGCAAAAGCCATCCGAGACAATGCTCAACGCTTCCAACTGCCCGTAGCGATTTGTGCAGTAATCGACGCCGCCGAACTTTCTCAGATTCCAACTATCCTGCAAACATTTGCCCCTGAACGCATCCAAATCCATGGAACGCTTTCCGCAGAAGCACTCGAAAACCTTGTTCACTCACATCCCAACACGGCCTTCGTACCCGTCATTGGCGTAAGCATTCAGTGCCGCCGCGCAGACGAAACGGATGCTCACCTTCTCAGAGCAGTTCGCAGCCTTCTGGACGCCGGCGCAGCCAACGTGCTCCTTGATGCTGCCAATGCCTCTGGCTCCGGCGGCACCGGAACGACTTTTGATCACACCGTGCTGGAAGGACTCCAAACGGATCCCCAAGTACTTGCCCAGATTTTGCTCGCCGGGGGGTTATCGCCCGTCAATGCAGCCGAAGCAGCCTTTACCGACGCTGCGGGCTTTGATTTCAATTCCGGCGTTGAAGAGGCGCCGGGCATTAAATCAGCCGAAAAAATTCATTCGGCCTTTGCCGCTCTCCGCGGCATTCCCGCGCCGAAGCCTCACCACTGATTGTGAGCCCAGCTCTATACAGAACTCTCATTTACAACGGACAGTCCATCATGAAGCTCAACCCTTATTTCGGCCGATTCGGCGGCCAGTTCGTCCCGGAAATCCTTATTCCCGCTCTTGATCAGCTCGAAGAAGCCTTCATCGCCGCCAAGGATGATCCGACATTCCAACAGGAACTTCACACGCTGCTCACTGACTATGCCGGTCGTCCGACACCTTTGACAAAGTGCCGCAACCTGACACAAGGCACCAAAACCACGATCTATCTCAAACGCGAAGATCTGGTTCACGGCGGCGCACACAAGACCAATCAAGTGCTGGGTCAAGCGCTTCTGGCCCGCCGCATGGGCAAGACCCGAATCATTGCCGAAACAGGTGCCGGGCAGCACGGCGTTGCCACCGCTATTGCCTGTGCGCTGCTTGGATTCAAGTGCCGCGTCTATATGGGAGCAAAAGACGTCGAACGGCAAAAACCCAATGTCTTCCGTATGGAATTGATGGGCGCCGAGGTTGTGCCGGTACATAACGGCCGCAGCACGCTTAAAGAAGCCTGCAATGCTGCTCTTCGTGACTGGGCTGGTTCATTTGCCGATACGCATTACATGCTCGGCACCGCCGCGGGTCCGCATCCCTTCCCCACCATCGTGCGTGAATTCCAGAAAATCATCGGTGAAGAAGCTCGTGCGCAGTTTGCCAAACTCGAGGGCGGTCTGCCCGATGCCGTCATCGCCTGCGTAGGAGGCGGTTCAAACGCGATTGGCCTTTTTACCGATTTCGTACCGCATAAGAGCGTCAAGCTGATCGGTGTTGAACCTGCCGGACGCGGTCTTGATACACCGGATCATGGTGCCACGCTTGAAAAAGGGACGCCCGGCATCTTCTTTGGCGCCCGCTCCTACAACATGCAGACGCCGGACGGTCAGATTGAAGAATCTTTCTCTATATCAGCCGGCCTTGATTTCCCGTCCGTAGGACCCGAACACGCTTACCTGCAGGAAATCGGCCGAGCTGAATATCACGGCATCACAGATCGTGAAGCACTGTCCGCTTTCATTGAACTCTCCCAGCGCGAAGGCATTATTCCCGCTCTGGAAAGCGCTCACGCACTCGCCTATGCCCTCAAGCTGGCACGTCAAAATCCTGAACGCGAGCAAAAATTTGTCGTCAATCTCTCCGGCCGCGGCGATAAGGATATCTTTCAGGTCTCGCAGCGTTTGGAAGACGAGGGACTTTTTGTGAACGGCCGTCTTGCCGCCGATGCTGCCCAGGCCGTCCTGGAAGGCTGATCACCCGATATATCTCTCGAAATGAATTCAACCCAAATTTTTCAAGGATTCCCTCTCATGACGCAGTCAGACCGTTTCGCTGCACGTTTTGCCGTGCTGGCACAAAAGAAGGAAGGCGCCTTTGTCCCCTTTGTCAATCTTTGCGATCCAACACCGGAAATCTCGTCCCAAATTTTGGAAGCGTTAGCAGCCGGCGGAGCCGATACACTTGAACTCGGCATTCCTTTTTCCGACCCCTGCGCAGACGGTCCAGTCATTGAAGCTTCAGCTCAACGCGCACTCGCAGCGGGTTCAACGACCGCCAAATGTCTGGGAATTATCAAAGCGTTCCGCGCAAAACACCCGGATATTCCAGTGAGCCTTATGCTCTATGTAAACCTCGTGACAGCGCCCGGCGTCGAAAACTTCTTTGCGGCCGCCAAGGATGCCGGCGTTGATGCTGTGCTTATCCCTGACGTTCCGATTTCAATGCGCGAAGCCGAATCTGAATGGGACGCTGCCGCCAAAGCGCACGGCATTCATCTGATTGCCATCGCACCGCCCAACGGTACTCCGGACCTCTATAAAGAAGTCGCTCAGCGCTCTACGGGATATGTTTATCTCCTCTCCCGCGCAGGTATTACCGGTACGGATAAAACTGCCGGGCGTCCCGGTGAAGCCGAAATTGCTGCACTTCGCGCTGCCGGCTCGGCGCCATTGCTTTTGGGGTTTGGCGTATCGCGCCCTGAACATGTCCGTGCTGCGCTTGAAGCAGGTGCAGACGGCGCCATTGCCGGATCTGCCGTCGCTCAGGTGATCACGGAGAATCTCAGCAATATTCCTGTGATGCTCGAGCGCCTCACCGCATTTGTTAAAGAAATGAAAGCCGCCACCGCTCTTAGCTGAACGCAAAGCGGCTGCATCCGTCAGGCATCAGCGCCGTCTTGATCCTTTGAACGCCTCAAGACGGCGCATTTTATTTGCCGCACGTCCAGCCGCCGGCAGCTTTAGGCGCCGCGCGGTTTGGGAAAGAAGTATCTGAGTTTGGCGTTGGGGTGCTGCTTCGTGAGCAAGCTCACTAGAGCAAAGACCACTGCAGTCACAAAGAGCCCCGGAACGATTGCATGGAATCCCCAAAGGTTGGGCTTGAAAAGCAGCAGTCCCGCATAGAGCATGAACCCAACCGAGATCGAAGCTACGCATCCCTTGGCTGTGGCTCGCCGCCAGAAAAGTCCCAAGACTAATGGGAATAAGAAGGCAACTTCCAATCCTCCGAAGCTGCCCATGTTGATCCAGGCAATGAGATCAAAGGGACGAGCGGCAGCCGCCATGGCGGCAAGTCCCAGCACCAACGTTGCCCAGCGCGAAATGCGCAGAAGGACCTTAGGCTGATGTTCAAGCTCCGGACGTGCAGCCAAAAGCAAATCCTTCACAACCGCCGATGAGGCTGCGATCAAAAGCGAACTCACTGTCGACATGGTGGCTGCCAGCGGGCCGATCAAGGTTATTCCGGCCTCTATCGGCGTGAGATGCTGAGTAATGAGGCGCGGTACGACGTGATCCGTGGATGCGCCTGCAAGATCAAAGTCAGGCAGCCCGCGCGCAAAAACACCGATTACGGTGATGCCGATCATCAGTGCACCGCACACTATCGTACTCACGATCATCGCGCGATGAAGATCAGCAGAAGACTGGTAACTCATGCACCGCACAGCCGACTGCGGCAGCCCGGCCGTTCCGAAACCCACCAAAATCCAAGCCGAAAACAATAACGTCCAGGGAAGTGCGCCATTGGCATTGGGTGAAAAGATGGGGCTCGAAGACAAATCCGCTGCCGGATCTGCAAGTTGGGCGGCAGCAGCGCGCTCCATAGCGGCAGTCAGTCCGCCGGCCTCCCCGAGGACGGACCATCCCAGCATCACCATGCCGACAATCATCAGGACTGCACAAACAAAGTCAGTCCATGCAACCGCTCGAAAACCGCCGAAGGTCGTATAGAAAACAGTTAGGAGGCCAAACAGCAGAAGCCCCAAAACGGGATCAATGCCGGCCGCCTCCGCAAAGATCGCAGCGCCGCCGATGAACTGTCCGGTCATCATGGCGCAAAAGCAGATAAGTAATGCAAGCGACAGCAGCACCGTCAATGCACGGCTGCCGAAGCGCACCTCAAGAAGCCCCGTTACGGTAATTGCGCCGGAGGCTCGGGATGCCAGCGCCATCTTTTTACCTAAGAGACCCAGAATAAAAAAACCTGCAATGATCTGTGGCGCAGCAAAAACTACCCAGCCAAGCCCAAGCTTCCAGGCGATGCCTGGACCAGACACAAACGAGCTGACGGACCCGTAAGTGGCTACTAAAGTCATTGCGAGCACAACACCGGAAAGACTGCGGCTGCCTAAAAAATACTCGTCGGCAAAGCGCTGCTTTTCTTTTTCTCGGCTGCGGCGACGCTCCGTCCACACCGCAGTCACCGCAAGCGCCGCGAAGAAGAGCAGGATCGGAATGAAAATGAGGATTGTCCGGCTGGTCATTGCGCTGCCTTTTCTGCTGAAGAGTCTTCGTGATCACCGGCAAACGCCCTCTCCTCGGGCACCATATCAAGCGGCATCGCCTTGAAATACCGCTTCACAATGAACATCACCACCAGCACTGAGAGCACATACCCGCCGCAGACGGCGACCCAAAACCACAGCGGCAGCCCCCAAAAACGTTCATGAACATCTTTAAAGAGCGCAATGCTCCCCCAGAAGAAAGCAAAAAGCCCCAAAGCGGCAATGAACGTCACAGCCGCTTCGCGGCCGCAGATTCGCAGAGCCTCATCATACGTTGGGGTTGAAGGCACACTGCGGGGGGCCGCTTTTCGAGGGAAAGCGTCATTGGACAAAGTCATTTGAATTCGTATTCCTCTTTAGGGAGATCAAAGGCAGAAGCAAAGGTCATCCAGTCAAGCTCGGCAACTTTAAGCCTCAGCGTTCAGATAATACTCGCCCGACGCACAAATCTATAGGCATAAACCTGCATCATCCACATTCGGCCGTCTGGATGAGGAAGCAGCAAATTGGTCGCTGCAAACGAAGAGGACTGCAAAAAAGAACTTGAAACCGCAGCCTCAATAGGCTTAATCCCAATGCTTTTCCCGAACAGGCAGCGTCAGCCCTGCCTGCTTCATCGCCGCCTTGAGCAACAGCAGATCTTCCCAAGCCTTCGACTTGGCTGCCGGCGATCGAAGCAAATAGGAGGGATGGTAGGTCGCAACCGCCGGCACCTGCCGTCCATCGGGAAGCTGCGCCAGATGAATACGCCCCCGCATCTTAGAGATCGAAAACATTTCATCAGCAGGCTTCAGAAGCGACGAAATGGCAAATCGCCCTGCGAGGAAAAGCACATCGGGCTTGAGCAATTCAAGCTGCCGGGCAAGCCAGTGTCCGCAACAAACAATCTCTTCGGGCTGAGGATTTCGGTTGCGCGGCGGGCGGCATTTAAGCACATTCAAAATCACACAGTCGCGTCGGCGTACCAGTCCGAGCGAATCAAGCATGGCGGTCAGGAGCTTGCCGGATTTGCCGACAAAAGGAATGCCCTGAAGATCCTCCTCTGCCCCCGGTGCCTCTCCCACCACAACGAGTTTAGGTCCGGGTCCGCCGTCGGAGAAGACAACATGCTGACGGCCCATCGCAGAAAGCGCACAAGCAGTGCAGTGCTGCGAAAGTGTCTGCAGCGCCTGCCAATCGGCCGAAGCAATTTTGCTCAGAAGTTCCGTACTCATGCCGACCGCCGGCTGTGCAACTGCCTGGGGTACAGTCGGAGAAGCTGCGGAAGTCTGTGCCGCCCGAGCGGATTGAGGAGCCTGCGGGAGACTTCCCATTTTTGCTGCAGTAAGTTCAGCCCGTGCCGGCACAGCAGATCGTTTCGGTGATGGGGACTGCGTCCGCCCGGCAGGCCGCAAAGCCCCTGTCGGCACCAGCGGATCCATCGAATCACGCAGAAGCCATACGGGCCCGAGTCCCATGGCATCGAGCATTTCTATCGATTCTCGGCTGAAGGCAGGCTGCTGAAGCTCTTGCGTCATAGTGCCTCCTCAACGATTAACGCTGCCGGCGCTTTAGAGGCTCCCGGAAGTTCGCGGCGCATCAGCACGGCATCTTCCCGACCGCTCAGATGGCGGTAATAACCTCGGCGTCGGCCGACGACAACAAATCCGTGCTGCTCATAGAGACGGCGTGCCGGGATATTGCTTTCGCGCACCTCCAGATAGAGGGACGATGCACCGCGCCGCGCGAGCTCGGCTTCTAGTTCAGCAAGCAGCGCACGGCCAATGCCTTGACGCTGCATGGAGGGTGCAGTACCGATGATAAGGAGTTCACTTTCGTCGAGTACAAGACTCGCCACCGCCCATGCGGCCAAGCCCGCTTCGGACGCCGAGGCAGAAGCGGACTGAACAACGAGGCAAAGGTGTCCCGTATTGAGCGAATCCAAAAAGTTTCCGGCACTCCAAGGCGACTCTTCCACCCGCCCCTCCAATAGAGCCAGTGTTTCGACATCGTCTGGACGCATTGCGCGCACGATGAGATCCGACCGACCGCTCATCGGACGGCCGTCGGAAAAATGATTCGGCGCCGGAGCCGTCGTCACAAACGCTCCCCTGCCGCACGCTCGGCCATCGTCAGCGCCACGCGGTTGCGAACATAGACGGGATGAGCAAGTTCGGGACGAATGGTGCCGCCCGAAAGCGCCATACGGCGGGCAATGCGGGCAATAGCGTCCGGATGCGAATCCGCCGCATTAACCATGCGGATGCCGCCATCGCTCCTGATCTTCATTGCCTCCGAATACACCTTGGAACCGCTGCCGCAGAGCATATCTGCTTTAAAACGCTCCAGATAGGTCTGAGCATCTTCGGGCGCAACCAATACGGGACCATCCAGCCGCTCGAGGCGATCCTCTGCAGCGGCGGGCACACGCCACATCCCGGCATAGCACTCGTGCATGCGGGCATCGTTTAAAACCGCAATGCGGGTTCCCGGACGAACAGCCTCCAAATGAGTCTCTCGAAGCCATTCAGCCAGCGCTTCCAAGTTGGAGACTTGCGCCACCGGAACTTCAAGCGCCCAGGCGAGTCCTTGTGCCGCGCCGCAGGCGACGCGCAGTCCGGTAAAGCTTCCCGGGCCTTCGCCGAACGCAATCAATCCCAAATCCGTCTTTTCAATACCGGCTTCATGAATGAGATCCCGCACCATCGGCAGCAGTCGTTCGCTGTGGCGGCTGCCTACGTGCTCCACATGCATGAAAAGCGAACCGTCCGCAAGAAGAATCGCAGCGCCGCAGTCTTCCTGCGCTGTATCAAGCGCCAGAATATGAGGAATCAAGGTGTCAGTCATGGAAAGCTCGGGCTGCGGTTCAACACATAAACCGTCCCTTTAAAGTCTGGGAACAGCTGCAATTATACGGTCGGGGCATTTGTTCACTCAGGCCGATTTGGTCTGCTCACCGCGCCTGCAGGATAATAAGAAATTCAATTGTTAAACCGATTTGATCGGCGACTCTTGTCCCGCTTCAGTATCTGAACAGTTTTCTCCTTTTACGCCGCTTCTGCCTTCCTGACACCATC
>OGOG01003705.1_pt1 | contig 11278 bp, 9 predicted proteins | sample 1552581 | NCBI WGS metagenome assembly OGOG01 (sample SAMEA2580152, study PRJEB22360) | human gut metagenome | biome: human gut; feature: human-associated habitat; material: faeces | place: Denmark | collected 2008/2010 | reverse complement strand
GTTTTTTCTCCATATAAACTGCCGTTTTTTACATCTGTTTGAAAGAACTTATGGTAACGGTTCAGCGCTTCACAGTTATACGCCTGGCGTTGCACGAAAATTCATGTTTTTCATGATTTCACGGTAATTTTACCAAATCCTGCTCCACAAGTTTCTGCAAGGACATCATAACACCAAGTTTTGCATGCTCCCAGGTGAGTCCTCCCTGGAAATATACGGCATATGGCTCTTTCACAGGTCCATCTGCGGAAAGCTCAATAGAAGAGCCCTGTACAAATGCGCCAGCCGCCATAATGACCTGGCTGTCATAACCTGGCATATCCCATGGCTCCGGATCAACATAACTGTCAACCGGGGCAGCAGCCTGAATCCCCTTACAGAACGCGATCAGACGCTCCGGACTTTTTAAAGTCACTGCCTGAATAATATCCTGCCTTGGCTCTGTGGAATTTGGAACCACGTCAAATCCAAGCTTTTCATAAATATTGGCTGCAAAAACAGCGCCCTTTAACGCACCCTTGGTCACCATCGGTGCAAGGAAAAATCCCTGATAGAAGGAGCGGTTTACGCCAAGTGAAGCTCCCACCTCAGCACCAAGTCCCGGACAGGTCATACGGTAAGAAGCATTTTCCACGCACTCTTTGGTTCCCGCAATGTAACCGCCAATTGGAGCAAGTCCGCCGCCCGGGTTTTTGATCAAAGAACCAACCACCATATCTGCACCAACATCACTGGGCTCAATCGTGTCAACAAATTCGCCGTAGCAATTGTCTACCATACAGATCACATCAGGCTTAATGCTCTTTACAAATGCGATCAGCTCGCCAATCTGCTTTACTGAGAAAGAGGGGCGTGTCATATAGCCTTTGGAACGCTGAATCTCAACCAGTTTTGTTTTCTCATTGATTGCTTTGCGGATATTTTCATAATCGAAAGTTCCATCCTCAAGAAGATCCACTTGACGATAAGTTACTCCGTATTCTGCCAGGGAGCCCTTGGATGGACGGATACCGATCACCTCTTCAAGAGTATCATATGGCTTTCCGGCTGGTGCCAGCATTTCGTCGCCTGGACGCAGGTTTCCAAAAAGAGCAATGGCCAGGGCATGCGTTCCACACGCAATCTGCGGACGCACCAGACATGCTTCTGTGTGGAATGTATCCGCATAAACTTTTTCCAGAGTATCACGACCGTAATCGTTGTAGCCGTAACCGGAAGAAGAACCGAAACACTCCTCGCTGACACGGTTTTTCTGCATAGCCAGAAGCACCTTCATCTGGTTATATTCTGCTGTTTTGTCAAACTTTTCAAAACGCTCCTTTAAGGATTCCTCTATTTCATGGCAAAAATCGTAAACCTGGGAAGAAATTCCCAGCTGCTCGTATAATTCTTTCATAATAATTCTTTCCGTCTGTCTGACGGTATTCCTCCATTTTTTGTTATTTTCAAAGGCGGGCGATTCCCCTGGGGAAAATCTGATTATTGAAATAACTACTCTCCAGTTATTCCTTTTTCATGGCAAACATTCAGCATATACTCCAGCATTTTATCCTCGTTATACCCGAACTCATCTTTATTCACCCACACTGTTTCCGGCTCTCTGCGGAACCAGGTGAGCTGGCGTTTGGCAAAGTGCCGGGTGTCGCGCTTCAAGATCCGCACAGCCTCTTCCAGCGACATTTCTCCATCCAGATAGGTCAGGATTTCTTTGTATCCAAGGCCTTGCATGGAAACCATACCTCTATGACAGCCCATGTCCTTCAGCTTCTGGACTTCTGCCACAAGACCGCTGGTCATCATTTCATCCACCCGCTTATCAATGCGTTTATATAAAAGCTCCCGTGGTGCATTCAGCACAAAGTATGCCAGATTATAGGGGCTGGTCCGTTCCTGCTGCTCCTCATTGTGTGCGGAAATAGGGCTATGGTTCTGATGATAAAATTCCAGTGCGCGGATTACACGCTTCGTGTTGTTTTCGTGGATCACTTCGGCGCTTTTGGGATCCACCTCTGCCAGCATCTGATGAAGATATGCAGCACCTTTTTCCTGGACAAGCGCCTCCAGACCGGCCCGATATCCATCATCCTGCTCGGCCTGGGTAAAATCAATGTCTCTGGTCACCGCCTGAATATAAAAGCCGGTTCCCCCCACCAGAATGGGAATATGTCCCCTGGTATAAATCTTTTCCATGGCATCCTTTGCCATCTGTTGGAAACGTACAATGTGAAATTCTTCCTCTGGCATCAGCTCATCCACCAGGTAATGGGGAACTCCCTGCATTTCTTCTGGCATGATCTTCGCGGAGCCAATATCCATATATTTATAAACCTGCATGGAGTCTGCAGATATGATCTCGCCGCCAATGGCTTTTGCCAGGGAAATAGACAGCCTGGTTTTTCCAACTGCAGTGGGACCGGTAAGGACAATAAGAGGTTTTTTCATAATCTCTCCTGTTTATACGATATTGCGCTGTCATTCATGAAACGTGCTTGAAAAAAGCTTTTTGCCTGCTTTCTTTTATACTGCTTTCTTGCAGAAAGTCAGCAATCTGTTTCTGAATTACACAATTCGCTTAAATTTCTTTTCAATTTCAGTCTTCGTCATCGCAATGATAGTGGGACGGCCATGAGGACAATTATATGGATTGTCCAGAGTAAGAAGCTCGTCGATCAGCTTATCTGCCTCCAGAGCAGACATCTGATGATTTCCTTTGACAGCAGATTTGCATGCCATTGTGGCAAGTCTTGCTGTGAAAAGGTCAAAAGCATCCTTTGCACCTTCTCCTCCCAGATTGTCAAGCATTTCCAGAAAGAGTTCTTCTTCATGGAATCCGTACAAATTTGTCGGAACTGCACTGATACAGTATTCCCTTCCACCAAAGGGTTCAATCTCAAAACCGTATTTCCTGAAATATTCTTCGTTGGCTTTTAATTTCGCCTGTTCATCCATGTTCAAGGTCACCACAAGCGGAGGATTCAGATATTGCGATTCAATGGACTGTTCTTTAAAACGTTTTACAAAGCGCTCATAATTTACCTTTTCGTGAGCTGCATGCTGGTCGATAATGTAAAACTGGTTTTCAAATTCCACCAGCCAGTAGGTGTCAAACAACTGGCCAATCAGCTTATGGCGGTTTCGGGATTCTGGTGCCAGAAGTTTCTCCTGAAAAAGCTCAAGCTGCTTTCCCCCAACGGATGGATATTCTGTACCTGGATCACTCTGTCCAGGCTCAGATTTATCTGGTATCTCATAGTTTACGGATACAGCAGTCTCTGCCTGATTATCGGCTTCATTCATTCTCTCAACCGATATGTTATCTTCTGCCGCTTTTTCATCTGCACTTTTATCCGCTTTTTCTTCTGCTTTTTCTTCTGCTTTTTCATCCGCTCTTTTATCTGCCTCCGCAGCCTCTTTTAAAGTTCCTGCAAAAAGAGCTTCCTCTTCCTTGCTAAATGGCTTCGCCTGATAAATTGCCTGCTCACGAAGCACACTGCTGGCCTGACAGCCAGAGCTGTTTACAAGGCTTCCAGATGAATTTATTTTTCCAGTTGGAGCTGTTTTTTCAGTTAGAGCTGTTTTTCCAGTTAGAACTGTTTTTTCAGCAGCCTGTGAATAGCAGCTTTCATTATTCCCTGCGCTGCTTCGACCAGCTTTTTCAGCAGCACCTTCACAATGAAGTTCCGTCCTGCGACTTTTCTCAAATGGCTCCGGAACTGCTCCGCGGCTTACTGCTGCCACCTTTGATTCCCGCTCCTCTTTTCCCACTGGAACAACCGGTATCAGTTCTCTGTGAAGAAGCGCATTGTGAACAGCCTCGTAAATGGCATCATACACCTCCGCCCCTCTTGCAAAACGAACCTCCAGTTTCCGGGGATGAACATTTACATCCAGATCATTTCCTGTCATCTGGATCTGCAATGACACAAAAGGAAATTTATGCTGCATGACAAAGCCCTTATATGCATCCTCAATGGCCTTCGTAATAATATTGTTTTTCACAAATCTGCCATTTACATAGTAGTTCTCAAAGCTTCGGTTTCCTCTGGAAACCTCCGGTTTGCCGGCGTATCCCTCAATTTTCATAAAATCATTTTCGTAGGAGACTTCCAGAAGTGCTTTCGCCATATCCCGGCCATATACATTATAAATAACATCCTTCACATTATAATTGCCGGAAGTATGCAGTTTCACCTGTTTGTTCTGAATATATTTAAAAGAAATCTCCGGATGGGAAAGAGCAAGCTGTTCCATCATAGTTCCAATATAATTTGCTTCTGAAGAATCAGATTTCAGGAACTTGCTCCGGGCCGGTGTGTTGTAAAAGAGATTCCGAACCAGGAAAGTAGTTCCATCTGGAGCTCCCATTTCCTCAAGGCTTTGTTCTACGCCGCCTTCGATCACGTAACGCACGCCGCTGATAGCAGAAGGAGTTTTTGTGATCAGCTCCACCTGGGAAACTGCGGCAATACTGGATAAAGCCTCACCACGAAATCCCAGTGAGGCTATGTTTTCCAGATCTTCTACTTTTTCAATTTTGCTGGTAGCATGACTTAAGAATGCCGTAGGTACCTGAGCAGCCTCGATTCCCCCTCCGTTGTCTGTAATACGGATCAGCTTCTTTCCTCCATCTGTAATCTCTACTGTTACAGCAGTAGCACCAGCATCAATGGAATTTTCTACAAGCTCCTTTACAACAGAAGAAGGGCGCTCTACCACCTCACCTGCTGCAATTTTATCAATGGTATGTTTATCTAAAACTGCTATTTTTCTCAAGTTTTTCTCTCCATATAAAAGCAGGTTGACCGCTTCGGTTCACAATACGGACATGTCGCCTGCCGGTGACAGCACCATATATGAAAGTCAGCTGTCAGTTACCATCTGTTCTTTATCTTATTCTGAAGATTGTATAACGTATTTAAGGCTTCCATGGGAGTCAGATTTCCAATGTCAATGCCTTTTAATTCTTCAATAATGTCATTGTCTTGTACAGTGTCAAATAATGACATCTGCGCCATATCCATTTCTACCTTCGGCTTCTTCTTCGGTGAAGCCAGATCTTTTACAGCAGCAGTAATGTCTGCATCGCTTAATTCCTCGACCAGCTCTTTTGCACGGTTAATAACAGAATCCGGAACACCTGCCAGCTTGGCGACCTGAATTCCATAGCTCTTGTCTGCGCCGCCTTTCACGATCTTACGGAGAAAAACAATATCATCACCTTTTTCCTTAACTGCAATGCAGTAGTTGGTAACGCCGGAAAGCTTCCCTTCCAGTTCTGTCAGTTCATGATAATGTGTGGCAAATAGTGTCTTGGCTCCACAGAGCTTTGTATTGCTGATATGTTCAATCACTGCCCAGGCAATGGCAAGACCATCAAAGGTACTGGTTCCACGTCCGATCTCATCCAGGATCAGAAGGCTCTTGGCAGTGGCATTTCGAAGGATATTGGCAACCTCAGTCATTTCCACCATGAAAGTACTCTGTCCGCTGGCAAGGTCATCTGATGCACCTACACGAGTAAAGATTCTGTCCACAATTCCAATTACAGCCTTATCTGCCGGAACAAAGCTTCCAATCTGTGCCATAAGTACGATCAACGCAGTCTGGCGCATGTATGTGGATTTACCTGCCATATTTGGACCTGTAATAATGGAAACTCTTTTTTTAGTATTGTCAAGGTATGTATCGTTGGCAATGAACATATCATTATCGATCATCTGCTCTACAACCGGATGACGACCACCTTTGATATCTATAATTCCGCCTTCATTTACCTTCGGACGTACATAATGATTGCGCTCAGCAACAAGCGCCAGGGATGCAAACACATCCAGACCTGCAATTGCCTTGGCTGTACGCTGGATTCTTATCACTTCCTGGCCAACTTTATCACGGACATTGGAAAACAGCTCGTATTCCAGGGCATAAAGTTTATCTTCAGCGCCAAGGATCATATTTTCAAGGTTTTTCAACTCCTCGGTAATATAACGTTCTGCATTTGCAAGAGTCTGTTTACGGATGTAGTTCTCCGGCACCAGTTCTTTAAACGTATTGGTTACCTCAAGGGCATAGCCGAATACACGGTTATATTTGATCTTCAGGGATTTGATTCCGGTACGCTCACGTTCCTTTGTTTCCAGCTCTGTAAGCCATTTTTTTCCATCTGTGCGGGCACTGCGGAATTTATCCACATCTTCGTTAAAGCCTTCACGAATAATGCCTCCATCCTTCTGGGCAAGGGGCGGTTCATCTACAATGGCGTGCTTGATCAGATCTGTAATATCTTCAAGACTGTCCATGTCCTCGTAGATTTCTTTCAGAATCGGTGCCTGAAAGTCCTTGAGAACCTGTTTAATATAAGGAATCATTTCCAGAGAGGACGCAAATGCTACCATATCTCTTGGATTTGCAGACTTAAAGCTGATGCGGCTGACCAGACGCTCCAGGTCATACACTGGATTGAGATATTCCCGGATCTCATCGCGGAGCATCGGTTTCTCATTCAGCTCTTCAAGAGCTTCCAGTCTGCGATTGATCTCTTCTGCATCGATCAGTGGCTGTTCCACAAAGGAGCGAAGAGTACGGGCACCCATGGCTGTTTTAGTCTTATCCAGTACCCAGAGAAGAGAACCTCTTTTCTGCTTTTCACGGAGGGTCTCCACCAACTCCAGATTTCGTCGGCTGGAGCTGTCAATCAGCATATAACGCTCTGCCGTATAAGGACGGATGGTAGTCATCTGAGAAAGTGCAGTCTTCTGCGTTTCCTTAAGATACAAAAACAGCGCTCCGGCAGCTATGATTCCACTGTCATAATCGCTGATTCCAAGGCCTTCCAGATTGGTTACGTGAAAATGTTCCCTTAATTCTTTTCTGCAGGTATCATCATCGAAATACCAGGCATCCAGGGAAAAAATACAAATTCCAAGACGTTCTTTCAAATCGTCTGTGTCAACCCCACTCATAAAAAAGGAATCATTACATATGATTTCAGCCGGACTGAATTTGTTGATCTCATCAACCAGTTTCTGGCTATTTGGTACTTCTGTAAGGAAACAGTCACCTGTGGTAATATCCGCTATTGCACAACCAAAGCGGTCTGCTATGGAGACAATTGACATCAGATAATTGTTCTTTGACTCATCCAAAGAAGTTGCATCTAAAGTAGTTCCGGGAGTAACCACACGGATAACAGCACGCTTTACAAGTCCTTTTGCTTTTTTCGGATCCTCTACCTGTTCGCAGATTGCAACTTTATGTCCCCGTTCAATAAGACGGTTAATATAGGTATCAGCTGCATGAAAGGGAATTCCACACATAGGAGCACGTTCTTCCAGACCGCAGTCTTTACCGGTGAGCGTCAGTTCCAGCTCCTTGGATACCAGAAGTGCATCATCAAAAAACATCTCGTAGAAATCCCCGAGACGATAAAATAAGATGCAGTCTTTGTATTCTTCTTTTGTTTTGCAGTATTCCTGCATCATGGGCGACATGTTCATTCTTTTGCCAGAACCCCTTGATTTATCTACATTTGCGCCGCTTTTGGAAGTGTTACTGCACGGTTTCTGCACGGTATTTTCATTTTTTGTTTCATTTGTATTCATCTTATTCTTCTCTTACTATCATCATAAAATATCGTAGTTTTATTAAGTGTTTTGTAAATGCGGATTCGGTGTGCATGAAAATCAATGTCTTCCCACATAAGAGCTGCCAGTTCTCCAATACGCATCCCAGTGTTTAAAATAATATAAAACACCTCATAATATCTGGTTTTCATCCTTTCCCGACCAGATCACAAGTACATCAGAATATTAACACGTTCCAGAAAAATATTCAAGTCTCCTGTTTTTCCAGCCATTTCTCAAATTTTTTCTTATGAACAAGGGTTCTTCGCCCAATCCGAACGGTAAAATCATTTTCTGCCATTAAAGTTCGCACTGTCCTTTCAGACAATCCGGTAAGTCCGCAAGTTTCTTTTACTGAAAGAAGAAGTTTCTCATTTTCTTCTCGTCCGCCTCTACTTTTCAACATAACTGTTCTCCTTTCGAAATTGTGTTCTGTTTTCAACACGATCAAGACTTTCCCTTCTAAATATACTCTGTTTATCCACTTTTCCATCCTCCAGTATGCAATTTGTTTATCATATCATCTGACTGATGCTGTATTTTTATCATTTGTTTATTGTATCTGGTCTCTGACGCTTTGCATCAAAGATCTCTAGATAAAAATAATTTTTTCTTCATATAATGTGACAAATCCTCTTCTGATGTTTATAAACAGATAGGAAGCATTCGAATTCTTACAGGAAAGGAGAACTATTATGAGCGAAATCAAACAGAACATTACAAACGAATTATCTGAAGAAGAATTAGAAAATGTTGCCGGTGGTTTTGGCCGTCCTACTATGGATGATCCCAGATATAGGGAGCAGATGAGGATAAACAATATGTTAAAACGAGGCATGAATATGGAGGAAATTCAAAAAGCGTTGAAGTCCTATTCGTAAATAACTATATCAATCCTTCCGGGCAGCCTTAGGGCTGCCCCTGTTTTTCTCTGGTCACCTTATCACTTCCACGATTAGTCAGAGTTCCTGCCAGTACCACCGTTCCTGGCACCAGCACCATGATATATATGATTCCAAGCCCAAATCTGAGGAACTTGCCAAGGCTTCGGCTTATTTCTTCTATTATATATGGGCACCCTGTATTTATCCACCAGTACAAAGGAATTAATGCAAAAATACTGATAAACAACCTTAGCTTTTGCGAAATTCTGTCAAAATCTAATTGTCTTTTTTCCAGTATCCTGCAGATGACAAAGGATGCAATAAATCCGACTCCTTCATATGCATCTCCCCGCATTTTAGCAGGATCAACCAGAAGTGATCCATCCGGCAGATAATCAAGTGGATATGGTTTGTATTCATAGTACAGCACAGCAGCAATACAGATCAAAAGCCCTGCCACAAGAATCATGAGGTCTCTTTTTTTGTCTTTTTCACTCCACAATTCCAACCACCCGGTCAGATACATCATAACTGCTGTTGATATAAATCCCACCAGAACATCCTGCGGAGTATGCACTCCCAGATAATTTCGTGAAAACATAGTCAGAAATACCAGCACAAACAACAGACCTGCAACGACACTGTGCTTTTTTTCCATGAACCAAAGTCCACTTCCACCGAACATAGCCGTTGCCCGCGTTGTATGCCCACTTGGAAATGAATATCCGGTAGCTGCTGTTTTAGAATCACCATAGGGTAAAATCCGTGTATCCCGTATCCATGGGCGATAGACACAGAAAGTAAGCTTTAAAAATCCGTTGATAAACAGACCGCCCCCAAGTCCTGCCAGGATTTTTCGTCCCGCCTTCCGGTCAAATGCCCAGTAAATCATACACATCATTGCAATAGGTAAAAATCCTGCGGACAGCTTTGTTACTGCATTCATAAGCGGTGTCAGAATACTGCCAACCGTTTCGCGAAATTGTTGCAGGTACAATAAATACTCAATATCCATAGCTTTCCTCTTTCTGCTGTTCTTTCAGGCGAAAATAAAGCTGTGACTGTGTTAAATACTGATATGGTCCGGCAAAGAATATATTAACCAACCCGAATGTTATAATTCCCAGAAGGCTCCATCCTATAAAAGACAGATCTAATACAAATGCAGCCCACTTATTTCCCTTCATCATCTGACGGCTCTTTTCAAAAGCTTCTTTTCGATTCATCTGTGGATTCTCTGCCAACAAAAACGGAATCATCATATACTCATACTGTTTTATAATTCCCGGAATTATAAACAAAAGACTCCATAAGCTTACAAACAATGTCCGCAAAAACATAATCCAGCCAACATTCTTTCCATCTCTCCTGTTGATCACCGACCAGATACATCTCGTCTCCGCTGTTCCGTATTCACATTGAATAAACAGCTTTTTACATCCCACCTCCAGAGGATTCCAAATCAAAATCGTCATAATAAAGTTAACAAGCAACGCAACTGCCACAATTCCAAGTGCAATTCCTAAAACAAGGCCAAAATCATCAGTTTCTACTGCGCCTATCACTTCATCAAAACTTCCGGAAGAAGACCTTTCTACTACCGAGACCACTCCTGAACCTCCAATCAGGGATAATATAACTCCTGCCAGAACTGCTTTCCAATAATTTATCTTTAAAAGCTGTTTGGCACACTCTTTCAATTCTCTCCTTGTCCACATATACAATTCCCTCCTCTTCAAACTACCCATATGCAAATATCTCATATCTGAAATATGTCATCCGGCTTTCATAATCTATTACAATGCATTATCCCCAGTCAGTTCAGGCAGAGTCTCTGTAGCCTGAACGCCTATTCCCCCTGTTTTTCCATAATCATTCGCAACTTCTCCAGAGCACGTTTCTGTATCATCCTTACATTTCCCGGTGATAAATTCATCTGCCCGCCAAGCTCTGTGGAACTTTTCTGATAAAATCTTCCCAGAAGAATTTCCCGTTCTCTGTCAGAAAGCTGCTCCAGACTTTTTCTTAATGTCTCTTCTCTCATAATCTTTGCCACAATCTCTTCCGGCATTTTTTCCCGGGGAATTGTCTGCTGCTTCAGGATTTCCAGAGAATAATGAGTCTTTTTATCCCTATAATAGTTTTTCAGGCGGTTTGCTGTGATTGCATACAACCAGGTAGCTATACTACCTTTTTCTTCATCATAACTGTCCATATTTCTGTAAAAAGACAGAAATACATCTCCAGTCAGTTCTTCCGCTTCATACAGATCAGGAACTCTTTTATGTATAAATGTCAAAATTTTCAGATAATATTCCTGATAAATACGCTCAAACTCCTCATACTTCATCCTCCGCCTCTTCATAAGACTCAATCTCTGCATAGAGATGTGTGTCTTCTTTCACATCTTCCTCTGGCTCGTACAGTTCTTTACACTCCTTATCTGTATACATAATGTAATAAGAATTATCGTCATGAAGCATGATCCATACATGATTATCTGCTGGAACCGTGATTGTATAATCCTTTTCCTGCTCTGTACCAGGAGCTGCAGTAACTGTCACATTACGTACATCACCTTCTGCTTTTTCTGCTTCTTCGTACTTTTCACAGAGATCTGCTACATCCTCAGGCCTGTCCACGCCGTAGGAGAATTCCATCTTCGAAGCTTCTTCCGAAGTGCCGTCCTTATGATTCAGAATCTGAGTATGTTTCAGTGGTCTGTAATCATCCGAAGCAACCACATATTCCATAGAAATCCAGTCTCCCTCT
>OGOG01003704.1_pt1 | contig 11282 bp, 13 predicted proteins | sample 1552581 | NCBI WGS metagenome assembly OGOG01 (sample SAMEA2580152, study PRJEB22360) | human gut metagenome | biome: human gut; feature: human-associated habitat; material: faeces | place: Denmark | collected 2008/2010 | reverse complement strand
AAACCCCTGCCAGTTAGCCGAAGAGGAAATATGAACAATCGGTTAAATAAGGCTATTTCAGTGTACTTAGGCAGGTCTGTATAGTATAATAAAACTATAAACAACCAGCATAAAAGGAGTGATTGAGATGGCAATTTGGATTAGCAGGTATAGCAACAAGGAATTACAGAGTGGTAAGTATTACCCGGTAGGAATAAGCATCGGAACACCGAAGTTTCCGCTGGGGTACACGCTGAGAAAGCAGTGCTACTCGTTGGCACCTAAAGGCTATATGTTGAATATGGAGCTTGACAGATTCAAGCCTGCATATTACGAGAAGTTGGAAGGTATCGGCACAGACAGAATCATCGATATGGTCGAGAAGATGAATGCGGAGGCAAGGGCAGAAGGGAAAGAACTTGTGCTTCTCTGCTACGAAGATGTGAGAGTTCCAGGAGACTGGTGTCACAGAACCGTATTCGCTGAATGGTGGGCGGAACAGACCGGAGAACTGATTGAGGAGTTATACGATCCGTCAGAGCCGAAGGTCAAGAAGCCTGCAGCTAAGAAAGAAAGCAAGGAACCTGCCAAGAAGGTAGTCGAAACCAGGAAGGAAGAACCTGGTTACGAGCAGCTGAGTTTGTTTGGTTTGGCAGGGATTTAATCATAGCATCCGGAACTGGTGTAAGTAGCACGTGGCTATTCCATAGTTAAGGTCCTGTTCATCGCAGGGTTCCGGTCCAAAAACAACGGCATCGCATCCGAAAGGGTACGGTGCCTTATTTGTTATCACGGAACGTACCTCAGTGTCCTTCGGGTCTGAGGTCTTTTTTGTGCAATATGCTGAGGCAGGTATCAAAAATTCCCGGGTCAGTACCAGGGAACCGCCTCGGCTTTTTGTATATATTGAACAATTTTTAGGGAAGGAGACAAGGATATGGCATTTTTTATGGACCCCGGAGCGATGTTCCTGGGGTGTTTAGGCCCGTCGGAGCAGAAGTTTCTCGTTACTCTGATAGAGACTGCAGCAAAGTCCGGATATACAAGGTTCGTTGAGCCATGTGCTGGCACCTTTGCAATGGCGAACCTGGCAGTACAGAATGGGTTTAAGCCGGAGCAGATCGAGACCAGCGACGTCAATATGATGTCAACAGTTCTCGGGTATGCGATTACCGGCCAGTCATTAGAGCCGCTGGAAATCCATGCACAAGGCTTTAGTGACGAAGAGCTTCTTGACCCGGCAACGGCATTGTATGCGCAGCTGTATCTCAGAACCTCGAAAAATGCGGGCAATGATTATTTCTATCAGATACTCACAGACCTACGCCTCAGACGAGAGGAACACATCGAGAGTATCAATCGGCAGATAGAGGTAATCAAGAACCTGCTCGGTGGCATGAGCTACAGACCATTGGATATGTGGGAGCATCTGAAAGAGGTGCTGGACGATCCGCACGCTTTGGTTATTGCAAACCCACCGACCTACTTCTCCGGATATGAGAAGTTCTACGACACACAGGGCAAGATGACCTGGAAGGAACCGCCGTATGAACTGTTTGACCCGGAGACAGGACACCAGCAGTTCTACGACCTCTGCATGGATGCGAAGGCGTTGGTTATCTGCTACCAGGAGAAGAGAGTAGGCGAAGCCGTAGGATATACGATATACGCCCGCTCCGGCACGAGAGCAGATTTGAATGCTTACATTACTACGAACCGGGAGGAAGAGGCAACCGCCCTGGCAAACGGCAAGAAGATAAAGCGCCCGGCAGAGAGTAAGTTACAGCCGTTAGACTGCAGTATGCTTCCGAGAGATTATGTGATCCGGGAAGATAGCAAGGTACAGGTTATTCCGATTAAGTCAGCAGAGGCTCAGTATTACAGAGAGTTATGGACTCACAATTTTGTCGGTTCATCGGCGACGTTCAACAGGGCATTGCTGATTGATGGCTATGTGGCTGGGGTATTCGGCATCTCGAAGATGGCGGCAGACAGCGTATTCGTTTGGTACGTGATGAAGGTGCCACACAAGACATACCGCCTCGGCAGGCTGTGTTATATGCTGGCGCAGAACAGAGATTTTGTAGATACACTCCTGGACAATATCGAACAGGAGAAGGTCACAAAGATGCGCACCGCAATGCTTACCAGGTATCCGGAGAACAAAGAGGTACGAGGCATCATGAAACTGGTAAACAGGGTTGAGGACAAGAAGAACGGCTACAAGCTCACGTATGAGGCTGAACTGGTAGAGGGAAGAAATGAACAGCAGACGCTTCAAGAATGGCTAAGGAGGGAAAACGAATGGCAGAAGAACAGAGCAAAGGCATCCAGCAAATCGAAGGATGCGAAGTAATCTACGATATGGGTTCCGGCTTGGTGATTGCCAAGGTTCCGCTGGATAAGGTTAAGGAGCAGGACATCAACGCCAGGATAATGAAAAACGAGATGCAGGATCAGTTGACCGCCAACATCAAGAAGCGAGGACAGCTGGAAAGCCTGCCTCTTTTTGTTTTGGTGGATGGCAAGTTGGAAATCATCAGCGGCCACCACAGAGTAAAGAGCGCACGTGCCGCAGAGATGAAGGAAATCATCGCTATTGTCGATGTGTCCGGTCTCTCACGAAGCAAGATTGCGGCAAAGCAGCTGGCACACAATGCAATTTCCGGTTTCGACGACGACAGTACGTTGAGAGAAATCGTGAAGATGATAGATGATGTGGACGATATGATTGAGTCATTCGTCGGCAAGGAGATCATGGAAGAACCGCTGGAACAGTACGACAAGATGCTGAGTCCTGCGGTTCAGTTTGATTTTAAGAATGTGACGTTTACATTCCTTCCGCACCAGGTAAAGGATATGGACGCACTGGTTAAAGACCTGGAATCAAAGGCTCCGGACATTGTGGGCGTGGCATCCTACGAGCAGTGCAAGGGATTTGTGGAGACACTTAGCAAGTATCAGAAGTTTACGGACATCCGAAACGTCGGTGCGGCTATCCACTCCATGATCGAGAACGCCGCTCAGAAGATGGACGACTGCGGTTTCACAGAGGAAGGAGAATGGACCTACCTCGCTAAACTGTTTGGCAGTAATGCGGTACCGGGTGAGTCCGCTTCCGTTATTCAGCAGGCAATCAAGAAAGCTGAGAAGGAAGGGACAATCACGAGTAAGAACAGGTGGCAACTGATCGAGTACCTATGTGCTGACTACCTCAGTGGCAGGTAGTTAATGTATGGCAGCTAAGCCAAAATACAATGCCCCTTACCACGATAACTGGGCGTGGTCTTTGGCTGCAATGGGTGCCACCAATGAAGAGATCGCCCTTGCCATGGGAGTCTCCGAACGAACCATTATGCGATGGGCCAAGGAACACGAATCATTCGGCAAGGCGCTTGGAGAAGGTAAAGGCGTATCAGATGCGAAGGTAATAAGGAGTCTCTACGAGAGAGCTACCGGCTATGAGTACGAGGAAGAGAAGAAAATCATTGAGTATGACAAGGACGGCAATGTGAAACCGGTCAAGATTGAAAAGACCAAGAAGCACGTACCGCCGGATGTCACGGCTCAGATATTTTGGTTGAAGAACCGGCAGAGAGACCGCTGGCAGGATAGACCACAGGACTATGTGGATCAGACCAGCGACAATGATGCGGAGGTTCAGATTTACCTTCCGGATAATGGGAGGGACGATTGATGAAAGAGAAAATCGTATTAGCTCCGCAGAAAGGACCGCAGGAAATGTTTTTGGCGACCTCTGCGGATATTTGCATTTATGGAGGCGCTGCAGGCGGAGGAAAAACCTTTGGACTGCTGTTAGAGCCGCTTCGGTACATGAACAATCCGGACTACAACGCAACTATCTTCCGACGTGACTACACGCAGGTAACATCTCCAGGAGGCTTATGGGATAGTTCACGAAAGATTTACCGCTACGTGAAAGGTTCCCAGCCGTTAAAGACACCAAAACTACACTGGACTTTCAAAAGAGGCGCATCGGTCAATTTCGCCCACCTCGGACGTGATGAAGATTGCGACGACTGGCAGGGTTCACAGCTCACGATGATAGGATTTGACGAGCTGACGCACTTTAGCGAGTACCAGTTCTTTTATATGCTGTCTCGAAACCGTACAGATTCCGGTGTAAAGCCGTATGTACGAGCCACCTGCAACCCCGACGCAGACTCTTGGGTTGCTGAGTTCATTTCCTGGTGGATAAACCAAGAGACCGGCTACCCAATACCGGAACGGTCGGGAGTGATCCGCTGGATGGTGCGACTGAATGAGGTCGTTACCTGGTTTGACAGCAGGGAAGAGGCAGTGCAGGGAGCTATCGAGAACGGTGTCAAGCCGGAACAGGCTGAGACGATGCCTAAGAGCGTGACGTTCATTGCGAGTACGCTGCATGATAACAAAATTCTGATGAAGAATGACCCAGGGTATTTAGCCAACCTGCAGGCGATGGCTCTTGTGCAGAGAGAGCGACTACTGCATGGCAACTGGAAGATTAAAGCCGCCGCAGGTTTGATGTTCAAGCGAGTAAAGGTAAATATGCTGGAAGAGATACCGCCCGATGTTATCAAGTGGGCGAGAGGCTGGGACCTTGCGGCAACATCTGAGGATGAAAAGGGAGACCCGGCATACACAGCAGGCGTGCTGATCGGAAAGAGAAGAAACGGACGGTACATTGTGGCCGACGTTATCAATCGCCGGTTGAGTTCGTCCGATGTGAGAGAAATTATAAGGCAGACCTGCATAGCCGACAGGGCGAAATACGGAAGGGTAGCAACAAGACTTCCGCAGGACCCAGGCCAGGCAGGTAAAGACCAGGCACAGAGTTTTATGAAGCTCTTGGCTGGTTTTACTGTTAAGTGCATTCAAGAGTCCGGAGACAAGGTAACGAGAGCAGAACCGTTCTCAGCACAATGGTTAGGACTTGAAGGCATGGATAAAGGCAATGTCGATGTGCTGATTGCACCGTGGAATGAAGAGTATTTCAACGAGTGTGAGAACTTCCCACAGTCCAAATTCAAGGATATGGTGGATGCAAGTTCGTCAGCATTTACGGAGTTAGAGAGTGGTGCTACATACTCAGCACCGCCTAAGGATAGCCGGTTAGGCAAGAGCAGTTATTGGAATAAGTGAGGTGAGAACAGATGGCTAACAAAGAAATCGGTCGCATAGGTCAGCGACGCTACGGAGGAACAATCTATGAGGAGTTCCTTCACGAACTGAGAGGCACACGAGGAATAGAGGTCTACCGTGAAATGTCTGAGAATGACGATGTGGTAGGTGCGATCCTCTTCGCTATCGAGATGCTGGTAAGACAGTGCGACTGGAATGTAGAGCCGGGAGGCGATACCGCAAAGGACAAAGAGGCTGCAGAGTTCGTAGAAAGCTGTATGCACGATATGCAGGACACCTGGACGGACACAATTTCGGAAATCTTATCTTTCCTCACTTACGGTTGGAGCTTCCACGAGATCGTGTATAAGCGCCGCATGGGAAATACGAAGAACCCAACCACGAAGAGTAAGTACACGGATGGCTTGATTGGATGGAAGAAATTGCCTATCAGAGCGCAGGAAACGCTCTACCGATGGGAATACGACAACGAGGACAATCTGCTGGGAATGACTCAGATGCCGCCTCCGGACTTTGGTACCTACACGATACCAATGAGTAAGGCTTTGCTGTTCCGTACAAAGAGCAGGAAGAACAACCCGGAAGGACGAAGCATTTTGAGAAATGCTTACCGATCCTGGTACTTCAAGAGAAGAATCCAGGAGATTGAAGGAATCGGCATTGAAAGAGACCTTGCAGGACTCCCGGTAATGCACGGACCGGAAGGGTTAGACCTTTGGAACGATGATATTGAGGACAACAAGCAGACACGAATTGCGTTGGAAAATATGGTAAAGAGTATTCGCCGAGACGAGATGGAAGGTGTGGTACTTCCGGCAGGATATGAGTTGGAGCTGTTAAGTTCCGGCGGCACCCGACAGTTTGACACGAATGCGATCATCAACCGCTACGATACCCGAATTGCAATGACGGTACTGGCGGATTTTATTTTCTTAGGGCATTCAGAGACCGGTTCCTGGGCGTTGAGTTCCGATAAGACGGAGTTGTTCGCTATGGCAATCGGTGCATTCCTAGACATGATCTGCGAGACATTCAACAGCCAGGGCATCCCGCCGTTGATTGATATTAACGGTGAACATTTTGCTGGCATCACGGAGTACCCGAAGATGTCCCACGGCGACATTGCAGATGTGGACGTAACGAAGGTTGCGGCATTCATCAAGGATATGACCGGCATCGGAATCCTGGTACCGGACGACGGACTGGAAGATTACATTCGCCAGGTTGGACACCTGCCGGAGAGAACAACGGACGACAGGACAGTAGACCAGCGGCGTAAGCAACAGGCAGAGCAGAACCAGCCACCGGAGCCTGAGACAGCCGCAGGAAGCGATGGAAACGACGAAGGTGAAGAAATCCCCGACAATGTGGTGGAAGCCGCTAAAAGGCGATTAGGAAGGAGCGGTACAAATGGCAATAAGGTTCATACGACCAAAGCGAATACGCAAGGCAAAGACACCGGGCAGTCAAGAAGTCCTACGCAGACTTGAAGAGTACCTGCAGAGCGAATGTGACGAACCGGTTGAAATCCTATGTGGGTTTTGGCAGGATCAGCAGGATGCCATCACGTACCAGGAACTCCGGAAGGCAGTAGCGGACGGAAGCCTCAGTAAAGAGACGTTAGAGGCTTGGCAACAGGATTACTCAGTGCTTGTTGCCGAGAGATTACAGTCAATGTGGACGCAGGCAATAGCAGCGGGGCCAACCGGGCAACCAATCCTGGACGGTCTCGCTTTTGAGTTTAACACTCAGACACCTGGCGTTCTCGACTGGATCAGTGAAAGAGGAGCTGAGTTTGTTACCCGATGCACAGAAGAACAGAAGGACGCAATAGCGGCACTCCTGGAAAAGAAAATGAGAGAGAGCCATACAGTAGACGAACTGGCAAGGCTCATCCGTCCGTGTATCGGTTTGACAGAGGGTGATGCAAGGGCAAATGCCCGGTATTATGACAATATCGTGGCTACGATGCGAAAAGAGCATCCGAGAATGAAGGTTGAGAGCATCCGCCGGAAGGCATTGGACGCTTCTCAGAAATATGCAGAGAAACAGCACAGGGCCAGGGCATTCACAATCGCTCAGACCGAGAGCGCTTTTGCTTATAACCGTGGAGCCGATGAAGGCATACGCCAGGCACAGGGCGAAGGGTACCTTGGAACAATGGTAAAGCGGTGGAGTACATCCGGAGACGATTCGGTGTGCGACATCTGCAATGCGCTGGAAGGTACTGAGGTAGATATGGACTCCGACTTTGATTTCAAAGGGAAGGTTCTGTTTGCAGGCCAACATATGTTACCACCTGCACACCCAAGATGCGCCTGCGCTATCGAGTATATCGAAGTGGCTGCACCGAGAGGAAGGAAGTGAGAAAGTGAAGAAGTTCTCTGATTTCATCAAGAAGTCTGCAGAACCGCAGAAGAAAGAGCCTGCCAGCAATGTTATTAAGGGCAGGTTTAAGATCGCCAAGTCCGACGACGACAAACACCTGGCATTTGGCTGGGCGAATGTTGCTATCCGAGCTGACGGAGAAGAGATTGAGGACTGGCAGGAGGACATCATCGAACCGGAAGAACTAGAAAACGCAGCATATCAGTATGTGTTGCTCTATCGTGAAGGCGGAGAAATGCACGAAAGAGGCGGTGCTGCAGTCCTGGTTGAATCCGTGGTATTCACGGAAGAGAAAATGCAGGCAATGGGAATCCCGGCAGGCACTCTTCCGATTGGTTGGTGGATCGGCTTCAAAGTAACCGACGAGGATGTATGGGAAAAGGTTAAGGACGGCACGTATCCGATGTTCTCAATCGAAGGGGAAGCCGAGAGAGTCGAAGTAGAAGATGAAAACACCTTGTAAAAATGGGGCGTATTGAGTTTTTCAGCAGTCTTAACCTTATAATTCCACATACGAGAGCGTAATAAGGGCATAGGTAGTTCATATTATTCCGTTATTAGGAGAGGCACCGTAAAGGTGTCTTTTTTAATATACAAATCTTGCGGAAAGGAGGAAGCAAAGTGGCAACAAAGTTAAAAAATCTCAGAATCAGCAAGGTTGATTTTGTAGATGAAGGTGCAAATCCGGATGCTCACATCAAGCTGACAAAGAGTAAAGGCGAAAAGGGGCAGTCCACAGGAGAGAATGGCGATAAGAATGGTTTTGTCAGCCGATTGTTCGGTTTCATCGGCAAAAAGGCCGGCATGAACCAGGAAGAGATCGACAGTGCAGTAGAGGAAGTTCTGAAAGGCAACTCTGTTAGTTTCAACGAGCGTTTCAATGAAATCAAGAACAGAAAGATTGCTGATGAAATTTGGGATATATGCTACGCACTGCAGGCAAGTCTCTGTTCGATTCTGAATGACGAGGAGCTGGATAGCACCGGCGCAGCAACAGCGATGAATGAGAGCCTTGACGAGTTCACTGCAGTAGTGAAGGAAGCGATTAGCAACTGGTCCGGCGGCAAGGTAATCAACATCGCAAAGAGTGAAGAGGTGACGGAGAGTGACCTGGCAATGATGAAGTCTGCGGCCGCAAGGCTGAACGACAACATCGAGAAGGCACAGACCGCCGCCGGAAAGCCTGCCGGAGAAGGAGACGATCCGGAGGTAGACACAGAGGACAAAAAGGACCAGGGCAAAAAGAAACAGTCGAAAGGAGACAACGAAGATATGAAGATCGACAAGAGCAAAATGACCCAGGCTGAGCTTCTCATTCTCGAAGATATTGAGAAGAGATACGGCGTGGCAGAGGACCCGGCTCAGACAGAGCAGACTCCGGAGGGAAAACCTGCGGTAACAAAGTCTGTTGAGAAGCCTGAGCAGAACCAGGAAACACCTGCAGACGGTGAGGACATCTACAAGGGTCTCAACCCTGCTGTCAAGGCAGAAATCGAAGCACTCAGAAAGTTCCGTGAGGATGCTGAGAACAGAGAACTTGAAGCCGTAGCAGGCAAGTATGAAATCATCGGCAAGAAGAAAGAGGAACTTGTACCTATGCTCAAATCTCTTAGAGCCGCCGGTGGAACTGCATACAACGATATGATCGCCGTTCTTGATGCCACCGTGGAAGCGGTCAACAAGTCCGGCGTTTTTTCTGAGGTTGGCAAGTCCGGTCACGGTTCTATGCACGTAAGCGACGCAGAGGGCAAGATCGAAGGCATTGCCAAGAGTTATATGCAGAAAGAGCCTTCCATGAGCTACACAGATGCGCTGGCTAAGGCTTGGGAAGATAACCCGGAACTTATGGACGCATACGACGCTGAGGCAGGATTTTAAGGAAGGAGGAAAAGACCATGGCAAAGAGAAATATCAACGGCGTGCAGATTAACCAGTCTGTCACAATCGCAGAGCTGGCAGGCGCAGACATCGACGATGTGAGAAACCTCGTCCTCAAATATGACGAGAACGGAAACGTGGTCGTAGCGGCTGACGGTACAGAGCCTTTTGTAGGCATTGCAATCATCGAGGCGGGTTACAACGACATCTCCGGCGAAGAGTCCGGAAAGGTTGCAAAGGGTGACCAGGTAGATATTCAGATCAAGGATATTGGCTACATTCTTGCTGGCGGAACCATCAAGAAGGGCGAAGAGGTAACTGCAACTGCAGGCAAAGCAACAAAGGCGGCTGACGGAGATTATGTGATCGGCGTGGCACTCAGCAATGCGGCTGAGAATGACTACGTGAGAGTTCAGATTTCCAAGTATCAGAAGAACGCCGCAAAATAAAGAAGGAGGAAAACGGTAAATGAAAAGAACAGCAAAGAGCATCCAGGCAGATATTGCCAAGGGTGCTTTCAGACCACACACAGCGCTTTCTACTATGGCGCTGGCTTATTATCAGCAGGATTCAACAACCCTTGCAAAGAATATGTTCCCGGTTTGCCCGGTGTCTGATGAGGAATACCGGAAGATATTATTGCACGACAAACTGTAATGATTGCAATCCGGATTTGCCTGCTAACAGGAGAGAGGATAAATGCGAGGAATACACAAGGAAACCCGATAATTACCCATGCCGGTGTTTACACAAAGATCACTATTGCATAGAGTGCATATTTTCTAAAATAAAAGGTAGATACGACATAACGAAAGCACAGGGCATGTGCAAACTGGGTGACTGGTTTCACAAAAATTGGATAACAACGGACGAAGCAAACGAGATGATAATGAGTTTACCCAAAGAAGAAAGAGAAAAATACATATTTGCAGAATGATATAGGAGGTAGCTATGAATAAAGTAATTTTGATGGGTCGCCTCACACGTGATCCGGAAGTTAGATATACTCAGGGAGAGCAGGCTATGGCAGTGGCGAGATACACCCTGGCAGTTGACAGAAGAGGAAAAAACCAGGAAAACTCAGCAGACTTCATCCAGTGCGTTGCATTCGGCAAGGCGGGAGAGTTCGCTGAGAGATACCTGCATAAAGGGACAAAGATTGTGCTGACCGGCAGAATACAGACTGGAAGCTACACGAATAAAGAAGGCCAGCGTGTATATACGACAGACGTTGTAGCAGAGGACCAGGAATTTGCCGAGAGCAAAAACACCGAGGGCGGTGGTACATATAGCAATCAGCCAGCACCGGCACCACAGCAGAATGACGGTGGATTTATGAGCGTGGACGAGGACAGCGAATTGCCGTTCACATAATAGGAGGTATAGATGCAATGCAGGACAATATGAGCCAGGAAGATGTTGAGAAGGTAGAGGCATTCATACAAAACGAAGAACTATGTGATTTTTGCACGCTTAGCGAAGAATGTCCGAAAGGAATGAGGCGCTATGGCGGAGAACCGATAGAACCAGCCTGTACGGATTTAAGCGATCATTTTGTAGAGATGTGCATAGATAAAGAAGCAATATTAGAGTACCTGGAAGGATTGGAGGAATGATTGTCGAAACAGTACACATTGAATCGTAAGACGTACAAGGACGTAAAGAAAATGGATCATCAGCAGATGGACCAGTTCTGTCAGAATTTATACAAGGCAGGCCATGCAGACGGAATGAAGGATGCGGAAGGATTGACAGAGAGTGAGGTTCGAGATGTGATCTTGGGCGTAAAAGGAATTGGGTCAAAGAAAGCAGAGGACATCGTGAAAGCTCTGACGAAAGCACAGAAAGAAAGGAGTTAGTTGACAAATGGATAAGAGTAAAGTATATTTAGA
>OGOG01003699.1_pt1 | contig 11293 bp, 12 predicted proteins | sample 1552581 | NCBI WGS metagenome assembly OGOG01 (sample SAMEA2580152, study PRJEB22360) | human gut metagenome | biome: human gut; feature: human-associated habitat; material: faeces | place: Denmark | collected 2008/2010 | reverse complement strand
GCAAATTCAGCCGAAGAAGCCTTAAAAATGGATATCAGCAGTTACAACCTACTGTTATTAGATGTAATGATGGGCGAGATTTCCGGTTTTAAGATGGCCAACATGCTGAAAAAAGATAAGAAGACAGCTCAGGTTCCGATCATTTTTATCACGGCTAAAGACACTGAGAACGATACGGTAACCGGTTTCAACTTAGGAGCCGACGACTATATATCCAAACCATTCTCCCTGCGCGAAGTAATAGCCCGCGTAAAAGCAGTCTTACGACGTACGTCTACTATCGAAACAGAAAAAGTACCCGAGCAAATCACCTATGAGACGTTAGTGATTGACATCACAAAAAAGAAAGTTTGCATCGACGGAGAAGAAATCCCTCTGACTAAAAAAGAGTTTGAAATACTTTTCCTCTTATTGCAAAACAAAGGCCGTGTTTTCTCTCGTGAAGACATCCTTGCCCGTGTATGGAGTGACGAAGTATATGTACTCGATCGTACCATCGATGTAAACATCACCCGTTTGCGTAAAAAAATAGGTATTTATGGAAAAAGAATTGTAACCCGACTTGGCTATGGATATTGTTTTGAAACGGAATAAATAAAATGAATATACCTGTCAGTCATAAACACTTTCTTTCTTTCAGCCGGAAGTTATTTCTCTCGGTCATATCGCTGTTTCTCGTATTTGCCTGTTGTTTTATAGCTTACCAATATCAACGCGAGAAGGAATATAAAATAGATCTTCTGGATTCACAATTGCAAGATTACAATGCACGTCTGCATGAAGCCATCGATACTTTGCCGGTTACACAAAAAAAACTAATCGAATACATTACCGCCCATACCTTGAAAGACTTACGTGTCACTGTGATCGACTTGAAAGGAAATGTTATCTATGATAGTTGTCAAACTGACACTCATCATCTTGAAAATCACATCGACCGGCCTGAAATCGTGAAAGCGATACAGACAGGCAAAGGCTTTGATGTACGTCGGACATCGGAGACAACAGGAATACCCTATTTTTACTCGGCAACCTTATTCGACGAATATGTTGTCCGTTCTGCATTACCTTATAATGTCAGCCTGATAAATAATCTGAAAGCCGATTCACACTATATCTGGTTTACTGCTATCGTCACTTTATTATTGGTGATTATCTTTTATAAATTCACCAAAAGGCTAGGAACTTCCATCATCCAGTTAAGAGAATTCGCCATGCGTGCCGACCGGAACGAACCAATCGAGATGGCCATGCAATCGGCATTTCCTCATAACGAACTCGGAGAAATATCACAACATATCATACAGATTTACAAACGCCTGCATGAAACAAAAGAGGCACTTTATATCGAACGTGAGAAACTGATAACACACTTACAAATCTCCCACGAAGGACTGGGTGTATTCAATAAGGACAAGAAGGAAATCCTGGTAAACAACCTGTTCACCCAATACAGCAATCTCATTTCAGATTCTAATCTTGAGACAGCCGAGGAAGTCTTTACAATCAATGAATTGAAGCAAATCACCGATTTTATCAACAAAGCACCCAAACGCCCTGTCAGTAAAGAGGAGAAAAGAATGTCCATCACGATCAATAAAAACGGAAAAACATTTATTGTGGAATGTATCATTTTCCAGGACATGAGCTTCGAAATCAGTATCAATGACGTTACAATGGAAGAAGAACAAATTCAACTGAAACGCCAACTAACCCAGAATATAGCCCATGAGCTGAAAACTCCGGTAAGTAGCATTCAAGGGTATCTTGAAACCATCGTCAGCAACGATAATATTCCCCGGGAAAAGATAAACGTCTTTTTAGAACGTTGTTATGCCCAAAGCAATCGCCTCAGCCGTTTATTGCGGGACATATCCGTACTGACCCGCATGGACGAAGCTGCCAATATGATTGATATGGAAAAAGTAGACATTAGTGTACTCGTCAACAATATTGTCAACGAAGTTTCCCTTGAATTGGATGAAAAGCAGGTCACCGTTGTTAACTCTCTGAAAAAGGAGATCCAGATACGCGGTAACTATTCACTGCTATATTCCATTTTCCGCAATCTGATGGATAATGCCATTGCCTATGCGGGAAATAACTTCCAGATTAACATCAATTGTTTCCGCGAAGATGAAAGTTTTTACTATTTCAGCTTTGCCGATACCGGTGTAGGCGTTTCTCCCGAACATCTGAACCGGTTGTTCGAACGTTTTTATCGGGTAGATAAAGGACGTTCCCGTAAATTAGGTGGAACAGGACTGGGACTTGCCATTGTAAAAAATGCCGTAATCATTCATGGTGGAAATATCTCAGCCAAGAATAATCAAGGCGGAGGATTGGAATTTGTATTTACATTGGCAAAAGAAAGGTGATAGATGTATATTGTACTGACCTAACTGATAAACAGCAGCCAGTTATAGATCTTTTAGATGTCGAAGAGGGCAAACATAAATATTCTCTCCGTTCTATTTTTAAAGACACAACATCTCGCCATCATAATGAAGCGTGCGATTATATCAAAGTCCAGTACATAAGCCGACATGAAGCGTTGGATTCTACGCATGCAAGATAGGGCTTCGGAACCACTCTCAAAAGCAGTTGAGAGCTTATAGAAACTCACTGTTTGAACCTTGCATAACGCTAAAATCATAAGCGAGATAAACTTTATTCGAGCCAAATTCATACTTTCACCGAAAAATACATTCAACTTGTCTAATAAATCACTATGTTTGTAGGAAGCCTTAGGATTAGTCATCATAGAAAAAGCGGTCAAACTTTTCTTTAAAGATACTAATTTCTAAGGCTTTATACAAGCATATTGGATGATAATTATATGACTATCAGCTGATTATTTATTTTTGTCATGTACTGAAATCCTCGAAATACAATTCAATCGCAATAATACACTGTATATGTATATTATCGCGGTTGATATTTCAATTGTATTTATGTTTAAGAACATAAATACCAAACAAAAGTCGAATTATCCGCGATAATGCACAAAAAATGTATATCTTCGCAACCGAAATGTAATTTTCATGGAATGGAAAGAGAGCAAAAAATAAGAAACTGGATTTTAGATTTACCCAAGAAAGGAAAAATAACCTTTTCTTTGGATGAAGTCAATACTCAATTTCCTCGAACGACAGCCAATAATAAGCGGGTTTCTCTTTGGAGATTGGTGGAAGCCGGAAAAATACAATCTGTGTGGAAAGGTTTTTATGTGATTGTCCCTGTAGAGTATGAATTAAAAGGTTCTGTTCCCCCTACTGTCTATATAGACCAATTAATGACCTATCTTAATAGAGAATATTATATCGGGTTATTAAATGCAGCTGCCTTTTATGGAGCTTCTCACCAACAACCCCAAGAATTGACGATAATCACCGATAAAGGAAATTACAGGGATAAACATAAGAATGAAGTAAAAATAAACTTTGTCGGTAAAAAGTCGATTCCGTCGGATTACATACAGCAAAAAACAACTAAAACAGGTTATATAAAAATATCCGGCCCGGAATTGACGGCTATGGATTTAATTTTTTACCAATATGAAATTGGTGGGTTAAGTAGGGCTGGTACGGTTTTAAATGAGCTAGCCGAAGAATTGGATTTTAACAGGGTAGATAATGATTTTTTTACTTATTTCCCTTCCACTACAGTACAGCGTTTAGGATATATTTTAGATGAAGTGCTTGAATATAAGGAAATTGCGCAAGTACTGTGTGATAAAGCCATACAAGCTGGTGTATCCTTTAGAAAATCTTTGCTTAAACCTGAAAATGATACAGAGCAAGCTCCCTATAATAAACGATGGAGATTAGTAATTAACGAAGAAATAGAAATTGACGAATGATACCGGAAATAGCAATCACGCAATGGAGAAATATTGTACCTTGGACTGACGCCAAGCAAGTAGAGCAAGATTTAATTATATGCAGGGCTTTAGTCGCAATTTTCAGCGATGATTATCTGGCTGGACGTCTCGCTTTTCGTGGTGGAACAGCGCTCCATAAGTTGTACCTTTCCCCTCAACCCAGATACAGCGAAGATATCGACCTTGTCCAGATTAAAGCCGAACCTATAAAACCGACAATAGACAGGCTACGGGATGTGTTATCCTTTTTAGGGGAACCAAAAGTGAAGCAAAAAAAGAATAACAATACACTGATTTTTCGGACAGAATCTTCTATTCCTCCTGTTCTTCCGATTAAACTCAAGGTAGAAATAAATTGTCGTGAGCATTTTAATATGTTGGGGTTGGAAGAAGTAGATTTCGAAATGAACAACTTATGGTTCTCGGGAAGTTGCAGAATTAAGACCTATAAGCTGGACGAACTTGTCGGAACCAAAGTTAGGGCTTTGTATGAAAGGCGCAAAGGCAGAGACTTATACGATTTATATAAAGCTCTGCAAAATCCGGAACTTAACCCTGATAATGTAATATGCTGTTTCAAAGGATACATGGAAAAGGAAGAAAAGAAGCCTTCTTATAAATTATATATTTCAAACATGGAAGACAAAATGAAAAATGAAGAATTTTTAGGAGACACCAAAACTCTTTTGCGTCCGGATGAAATTTATGATGTGCAGCAGGCATATAAGATTGTGAAGGAGTTCATTATTGATAAGTTAGCTACGGAGAATGATATAGAATAACCTGAGATTTATGGAGCGAATTTTAAATTTTTTAGATAAATCGACGAACGGAAAGTGTTATAAATCATTCAAATATAGTTTGGATGACTTAGAAGTGCCATCGTTAATATACGATGATAAGCCGAAAATTGTGTTGTAGCCTAAAGCAGAGACTGATAAAAGAAAACAAAAATATATATCAGTCAAGGAGGAAGCTGAAAAATATAAAGGGAATTCTATATTCAAGTACTTCCTTGATGGGTCAAGAAAAACCTATTACAAATATCTGTGTCAGAGGGAAAGCTGACAGTTACGTGGCCATCCACTTTCACTGTTATAACACGGTCAAGGGTGGAGGGAAGAAAACCTGCTTCTTCAAAGATAATGTCTTCAAAAGGTACTTCCTGGTATTGTTGACGTTTATACCCTGTCGGTCTCGAGTATCCGGGCAAACCGACAACCTTTAGTTTATGGGATTTGAGATAGGCGTATGTTTGCTTACGGGTTACTCCTTGTTTGTCACAAAAACTTTGGAATGTTCCCGGTTGCTTTCCTTCAGCACACAGTTCTTTAAAATCCTCGTAAATTTTAGAGTAAAGGAGGCCTTTTCCGGTTATTCTTCTATATCCTGTAATAGTTTGTACCGGTTGGTATTCATCCTTGAGAACTATTGCCATTTGCCATTGAGACACCCCATGTTCTAGACAATATTCACTAAATGAACCTGGCTGCTTTCCTGAAGCACATAGTTCTTTAAAAGCAGAAAAAAACTGCCTGTAGAGTTCAACTTTATCCATAATTTTATTTTTATGGCAAGGTTAATAATTCTACAGGCAAGCTACAATACGCTATCGCGGATGGTTATACCATTCTTTGAAACTCCCGGGAGATTTTTTGTTCACCCTTAATCTTTGCTACATATTGGCTAAGCCATTATCGCTTGTCCTCCGAATACTCCGGCAAGAGCGCTTGCAATAGCTATCACAACTTTCAAAATCGTATTCCAAAGCGTTTTTTTCATCTTCATTTTCTATTTTTAATTATTCACTTTTTTAAACTGTCGGGTCTTCACCATGATCTCCCTCTTCAGCCCCTCCTTTCATTTTCAGCAAATCAGCATGAGCAAACTGCACCCCCTGTATCAATGCACGAGTCGTGCCAATGGCAGCGGGACGGGTATATTCAGGAGTAAATTGACATTTCAAGGCAGTAATCTGATTCGGATTCACCTTATCGGCGCTTTCAGCCCCCATCCCCCTCGTACGGGCTTTCATCGTGAATGTCCCCAAACCATCCAGGCGTACTGTGCGACTGTTCAATAATTGTTCACGCATTACTGTCATCAAGTTGCATACCACGTTTTGTACATCACCCGGGGTCAGTGATGATTTTTCCGCTATCGATTCCGCCAGTTGCCTGGTAGTAACTGTTGTTCCCACTTTCACCAGATTCAGGTGATATAATTTCTCTCCCGCTTTGTTTGCAATCGGTGCTTGCACCGCTCTGTAAAATAAAGGCATAATAACCTCCTCTTTTAATGTTACTAATCGTTTTTTTCGTTCACGTTTCGTTGATCAACACTGCAAAGGTGGAGATTTGCCCGTAGATGGCAAAAGAAAACGGGACTCAGAAGACAGTTTTTACCAGAAAAGTTGTAAGGTGTTATTAATCAAAAAGATTACAAACATAAACAATTCACCTATGCAAATATCAAGTACACTTTAAAAACTCTCTTTTAAAAAAAAGCCATTACCAAGCAACTAAATACTTTAGGTAACGGCTTTTTTTATTTGAACTAAATTCATTACTTTTTCCAGATATAGTATGGGATAAGTATAAACTTCATAATGCATATCAAACGTTTCATCAACGTACAATACTCCATATAGTTAAATATATGATCTTAAAATACTCCTTCACCGACCGATGCTCTATATACTTCATATTATAGCGTATCTTATCTGGCAGAATTTGCTCCACATATACTTTGTCTGCATCCTTTGCCCGTCCTAATATCGCATTCTCATCCACATATTCTATAGATGCATAATCAGTAATTCCAGGACGAACGGACAATACTTTTTTCTGCGCTTCAGTATATAGTTCTACATACTTCCGAACTTCAGGACGAGGTCCTACTAAACTCATATCTCCTTTCAGTACATTGAATAACTGCGGTAATTCATCCAATTTATATTTACGGATAAAATAGCCAACACGAGTAATCCGCGAATCACGCCCTCCCACAGTTATCAACCCCTGCTTGTCTGCCCCCATACGCATGGAACGAAACTTATATACATAAAAGTCCTTACCATTACGTCCTACACGTAGCTGGCTATAGAAACCTCCGCCCCTACTTTCCAGGCAAATACCAACATATAAACAAAGAAAAACGGGAGAGAGCAAAACAATCCCCAGAAAGGAAAATAAAATATCAAAAAAGCGAATCAATTTAAGAAAGGATTAGTGACTGAAAGAATATCGTTACTGTAGAATACCAATACCTTGTTGTGCAAGCTGCTAATTATAGCCAGAAGCAACTATATAGGCTGCTTTTACCGTTTCAATGATAAAATTTAGCTTTTCTCTATCCAACTGAGGATAGATCGGCAGAGATATTTCGCATTTAAAATTCTCATAAGCCTGTGGATAATTTTGAATATCATATCCCATTGACTTAAAGAAAGAAAGCATAGGCATCGGTATAAAGTGAACGTTTACTGCCACCTCACTCTTAGCAATTTCGTCAATCATTCTGTCACGCTGCTCTTCGGTGAATCCTTTGATACGAAGCGCATAGATATGATAAGAAGTTTCTCGTTCTCCCTGTACCGATGGTGGGGTAACAGCCCATTCACATTGTGAAAAAGCTTCCGAATAAGTATTAAATACTCGCTTGCGTTCTTGCAGTAATTTCGGATATTCCCTGATTTGTGCCAATCCAATAGCAGCATTTACATCCGCCATGTTAATCTTCATACCGAAACCAGTAATGTCATAACGCCACCCTCCTGCTTTCGATTTCGAGAAAGCGTCTTTTGTCTGACAATTTAAACTTGTCATCCGCAATTCATTGTATAGTTCTTCATTATCAAATGGTTCAGGCAAATTCAGGCAAATAGCTCCACCCTCTGCAGTGGTCACATTCTTTACTGCATGAAGTGAAAAAATTGCCACATCTGTTTCACAACCCGTTCTTTGGTTCTTGCTATAATAAGCCCCTAAGGAATGTGCAGCATCATTCATTACTAAGATACGCCCTAACTTTTCCTGTATAGTAGAAGTAGCCTGAAATGATCTTTGTATTTCCGGTTCTGTCACTAATGCCATGATACGATCATAATCACAAGGGAAACCGGCAATATCTACCGGGATAATCGCTTTTGTTCTTGGGGTAATCGCTTTTCGGATTGCTTCTACCGAAATATTAAAATCCGCTCCGGAATCCACCATTACAGGCTTTGCACCTGCATGAAGCACTGCCAATGCCGTAGCGCTATACGTATAGGCCGGAACAATCACTTCGTCCTCTGTAGTCACCCCCAGCCAACGAAGCATCATAATGGCTCCTGATGTCCAAGAATTAACGCAAAGCACTTCGTTTGCACCGGAAAAGGTCTTTATTTCTAGCTCCAATGCTTTCACTTTTGGACCGGAAGTAATCCAGCCTGAACGTAAAGAATCAACCACTTCATTGATGACTGTTTCATCAATGTAAGGCGGTGAAAAAGGAATTTTCATGAGTGAATTATATTATTACAAAATGAATTTATTTAATTTAGGGACTTTATTAAGCGAAACATTTCTCTATCCGGATAAGAAGTAAAATCATAAAATACCCGATAGCCCATAGAGCGATAAAAAACAAGCGCTTGTTCATTGTGATGAAAATCTGTTGTTAAGGAAAGTTTTTTCGCCCCTCTACGTTTTACTTCCTCCTCCAGTTCTATTAATAGTAGTTTACCTACCCCTCTCCCCTGACATGCCTTATCTACTCCGATAGAAAGTAGTTCTGCATATTTACCTTCATCCGTATTCATACTATCGCTTTTCGACAAATTCAGATACAGTCTTTTCAAAGCTTTTATATTAGTAAACAATAGAATAAAAGCTTCAATTGCAAAATCAAAAAAGTGAGATATGATGAGACGTTTATTAAATCCATTAGAGTTAATTGTTGCTGCACAAAAACCAATTAAACGATTTTCGTCATAGCATCCCAATAAAATACCCTCCGGATGTGATAATACAGAAGAGTAATAAACTCTTAGGAAGCGTTTTCCCAACTTTGTTAGAAAAAAATCAGCAAAAGCACTTGTATGAATTATAACCAAAGCATTTATTTCATTCTTGCTTATAGGACATATTCTTTGAGACATAGTTTCGTATTAAGTTCGTGATTAATGAAAGATTATGTTTGCGGGAAAAACGACTTATTGCATACTCAAAACCATTCTCTCCCTTTTGTTTCAACATTTGCACATTCCATCCAGCGACTTCTTGAAAAGCATTGATCAACATTTGCTCATTCTCCGGTTCTACCACTAAGCCACAGTTTGCTTTTATAATAGCTTTCGCAGTATCACTTTCCAAATCCAATGATCCAATAATTGTTTTTTGAGAAAACATATATGCCGGCAATTTAGATGGAATAGAACTCATTGCCGCTCCTTTCTTTACAGGTAATAACATTACATCCGCCTGATGTTGTATTTCAGGAACTTTTCCATCTGGAACATCCCAAAATTCAATACATGCTTCAGGATAATTTTGTGCCAACTCTTTACAAATCTCTTTCCTTGATCCGTTTCCTGCTATAACTAATCTGGAATTGGGCAAATAAGCTTTCGCAAAACAAGTGATAAGTAATTCAACTCCAGCTACTGGACCATTATTCCCCAAATACATAAAAGTCAATCTATCCTCTGCCCGTTCTCTATACCCTATAGCCTTGCGATATGCAATAAACTTCCTTTCATCTTGCCAATTTTCAACAGTCATTATCTTATCAGCATCGATTCCTCGAGTCTCTGCAAGATACAATTTCATATTAGCTGATATTGCTAATACATGAGTAGCATGGCTTAGAATATATCTATCAATGGGCAACAATACTTTATATAGTAAATGTTTTAAAGCACCTCTTTTTAACTTATTGGTAAAAGATTCTGGATAGATGTCTTGTACGTGTACAAAACAAGGAATAGCATATTTCTTTGCAGTTTTTACAATCAATAATTGAGAAAACAACGGCCATGAATTCATATAAATACAAGCAAGTTCAGTACGCTTTTTTTTATATATTTCCGACACTCAACTCCAAATGCATAACTTTCACGAGATCGTCCTATAATCGTAGATTGGGGGCATACATAGGAAGGAAGTGTAATATTTTCAAAATTATTATTCAGTTCACAGACATTTCTAAAATCAAATCCCTCAGGACGTGTCGCTTCAGGATGAAGTACAACAACTTTCCAATCTTTTGATAATTCAGTTGCTATATCAAAAGATAGTTGGGATGAGACAACTGGTTCAGGAGGAAAAACGGCTGATATAATAAGTATCGTTTTCATGAATAAAAGCTTAATTACGAAACATAATCCAAATACTCTTTAAAGTTCCTGGAATTCTTGACAGAAAAAAAAAGAACTTAGAAGTCTCTCTATTTCTATACAATAGTTTAATGTATTCCCATTCTTCATGTACCAATAAATAGAGTAATTTCTTCAACTTTATCTTCTGTCTCGAAGCAGATCCTCTTCTTATTCTTACATAATAAATAGCATCTTCTTCAGTGAAATTAAAATCAGTTATACGCAGGCATAAAGTAGTTATAAAAAGACTATCTTCTCCATTTGACAAACGAGTATCATACTGTATATTTCCTATTAAATCTTTATGTATCAATTTAGCAACAGGAACAGAAAAATAACCGCGAAAATTATATAATTTTTTTTTCAAGAGGTTCCGTTTTCGATAATATTTAGATAAGAAAAAATCATCATTACTTTCTTCTATATATTTCACAAAACTTTTGACATTGGCCAATCCAACGCACGAAGAAGATGAAACTAATAACAATTTTTCTATATAGGTAGGGGATAATATGTCATCATCATCTAAAAAACAAATATATTCTCCCCGAGCTACATTCATTCCAATATTTCTTGCATTAGAAACTCCCGGTTCATCTATCTGTATTATTTGTATAAAAGGCTTCTTTTGTATGTCAGAGCAATAATTATCAATATTTGAATAATATGGTTCATCACAACCATTCAATACAATAATTAATTCAAATAAACTTATATCCAATGTTTGTTCACAAACTGATCTAATACAATCGTATATATAAAAATTAGGCTTGTAAGATGGTAGAATTATCGAGACTCGTTTCATCTTTCCTTATCAATCAATTAGGATAAAAACAAATTATTCATTAACATAAAGTGGATATTCCACTGAATAAAAAATAGTCTGGTAAGGTAAAGCAGACATTTTACATCCTGTTTTCATATGAGCAAATATATTTATATAAAATGAAGAACTAAAAAGCAAAATAAAAAATGTACAAAATAAAAAAGAAATCACTTGTCTGTACTTTCGTTTAAAAATATACAAATATGAAGGCAATAATAAAATT
>OGOG01003684.1_pt1 | contig 11331 bp, 7 predicted proteins | sample 1552581 | NCBI WGS metagenome assembly OGOG01 (sample SAMEA2580152, study PRJEB22360) | human gut metagenome | biome: human gut; feature: human-associated habitat; material: faeces | place: Denmark | collected 2008/2010 | reverse complement strand
TGCGACCTCGTTCGCGAGCACTCGCGCATCTATCCGCGTCCGGTGACGATCGGCACCTTCCAGGAAGAGCCCTTCAATCTGAAGCCCGAAGAACTTCAGGAACTGATGCAGTCCTTCCCCAAGGATCCGAAGAAAAGCGACATTAAGTTCACCACGTCTTCGCTCGGCACCGTGTTCCTTTATTCGAACAAGTACCTCGAAGACGACTATGCGGACTTTCTCGCGCAGTACCTCGACGTCGACCAGGTGATGAGTCCCTGAGGTGCTCTGCGCATCTCAGGCGACCCGCCCAATGCGGCTTTACATGACTCCAATGCCTCATGAGGCCTGCGTGCGGAACGCAGATTTCGGTCCGCACGCACGATATGAAAAGGATTCCCCAAATGAACACCCGTATTTTCACGACCGGCGCCCTTGCCTGCGCGGTCTTTCTCGCCGGCGCCGCACAGGCGGCGGAACAGGCGGCCGACCCCTATCCGCCCGTGAAGTTTGATCTGCCCGAGCATCAGGCCTTTGTTGATTCGCTCAAGCTCGACCCCGCGCGCCATCAGGGGCCGCAGACAAAGGAAGAAATCAAGGCTGAACTCACCAAGATCTTCAACGAAAAAACCGAGCAGCACGCCCTCACGAAGCACTATGAAAAAGGGCTTACCTGCGTGACCTGCCATGATCAGCAGCGCGTGGGCGGCCCCGACTGGATGACGTCCGTGACGGCCCCGGAAATGAAGAAAGAATGCGGCGACTGCCATGAAACGCAGAAAGCCGTCTTTGCGAAGACCGATACGCATCAGAAGACCCCCTGCGTGGCCTGCCATATGCCCAACATCCCTTCGCCCGAAGACTTCACCGGCCCCGACGCTGTTGAGCAGTACTACTCGGCCGTGCGCCGCTCGCATCTCTACCGCATCAATACGGACCCGACCGCACAGACGCTGATCCGCTCCGACGCGAAGGAAGGTTCCGGCGAACGCCTCTGGACCTATGCGCTTGACAAGAAGGGTCATGCCTATGTTGATATCGTTTGGTCCTGCGGCCGCGCCGCGCCGGGCAACTACACGCTCTCGGGCGACGGTCAGGGCTGCCACAGTCCTGCAACGAGCACGCTTGACGAGGGGCTGCGCTACGGCAGTCAGCAGGCGATCTATGACGAGATCCAAAAGTGGCAGGAACCGGTCAAAGCCAAGTTTGCTGAAATCGAAAAGGGGCTCGAGCGCATCAAGCAGCTTCTGGAAGTGACCAAACTCACGCCTGAAGAACTCGCCGAAGTGCACCTGATGCTCGACAAAGCTCAGGAAATCTACGACCAGGTGAAAAAAGACGGTTCGTGGGGCGTTCATGCGCCGCGCTACCTCTTGGATCGCGTGACGTCCGGCGCCGCCTACATCGTGCGCGCTCAGGCCATCGTCGACAACGGGGGCTACCAGACCGCTGCCGACAAACGCGCCGCTGAGAAGAAGGCCGCCAAGTAACGGCTTTCACTGAGCTTCGGGGGATTCCATCCCCCGAACGATCCTCATTTCACCTATTGCGGTTTCTGGCGGACTTCAGGCGCTAAGTCTTGCTGCCGCCCGTCACCGCTAGGGAGATCCAAGTGACCCAAAACATTGACCGGAGAAGCTTCCTCACGGCAGCCGCCGGCGGACTTGTCGTCATTTCGCTCGGAGGGTGCACCTCCGACACGGTCGACGGCAAGAAGCGCCCGCACTACGTGATGGTCTTCGACCAGAATAAATGCGTCGGCTGCGGCGAATGCAAACGCGCCTGCAACGAAGCAAATCACCTCCCTCCAGGGCGCTCGCGTGTGCTTTTGCAGCGCATGCCGGGCCCAGACCGTCACTACATCCGCGTTTCCTGCCAGCAGTGCGTGGATTCGCCTTGCGTGAAGGTCTGCCCGACCGGCGCCTGCCACCACGATCCGGAAACCAACATCGTCACGATGAATACGGACCGCTGTGTCGGCTGCAAATACTGCATCGCAGCCTGCCCCTACAACGCCCGCTGGATCAACCCGGAAACCAAGGTAGCCGACAACTGCGACTTCTGCCTGCATTCCAAGAACCTTGCCGCCGGCGAGCTTCCCGGGTGCGTAGCGCACTGCCGCTTTCATGCGCTCTCCTTCGGCGACCTCAATGATCCCAACTCCTTCGTTTCGAAGCTGCTCAAGGCGAAGGACACGGTGCGCATTCGTCCGTGGCTTGGCACTGAACCAACCCTGCGGTACATCCCCGTGGTTAAAACCGGAGTTCGATAATGGACGGCGTTCTTGATTTTTCAATCGGTCTCACCGAAGGCGTCGCCTGGCCGTGGCCGATTGCCGTGTACCTTTTCCTCGCAGGCATCTCGGGCGGCTCGTTGGGCGTAATACTCACGATGATGAAGCTTCGGGGGCTTTCGGGCGACGAACCGCTCCTCAAAGCATCCTCGTCGATCGCGCTGGCAACGATTCTCCTCGGCATGCTCTGCCTGGTGCTCGATCTGACCGATCCGCTCTTTTTCTGGCGCATTCTCGTCTTCTACAACCCGACGAGCGTCATGAGCGTGGGCGTGATGATGCTCCTTTTTTACATCCCGCTTACTGCGGTGCTCACGGTGATTGTACTTCGGCACAGTCTGAAGTGGCTGCCGTTTGGTCTGGGCGGTTTGGTGGAAAAATTGGGCGACATCTTCAATAAAGCCAGAGGCCCGATCACCTGGATCGTTCTCTTTCTGGCATTCGGCATCTGCGCTTACACTGGGTTCCTGATTTCCGCACTGATCCGCTATCCGCTCATCAATACGGCCGTGCTGCCTGCGCTCTTCGTAGCGTCGGGCGTCTCGGCGGGCACAGCTGCGGCGAAGCTCCTCGCAACTGCGGTATTCGGTGAAAAACGCGATTCGTATACGATGCATATCCTGCACCTGGCCGAATGGCCGATGATGGCAGCCGAAATCTCCTGCATTTTCATGATCGCCATGGCGATGATCTTCGGCATGGCCGGAGCTCAGGCCGCGGTCACCGCCTTCACGACGGGCGTCTGGGCCACCGTCTTCTGGGTGGGCGCTGTGGGAGTCGGCTTCGGCGTGCCGTTTGCGCTCGGCATGACGGGCTGCACTCGTTCGGCTGCCGGCTTTTGGACCGCTGGATTTGCAGCAGTTGCCGGCATGATGTGCCTGCGCCTCTTCATCCTTTACGCCGGCCAGCTCAACTCTCTGATGCTCACTCCGGTATAAGTTTTTTCCTCCTCAATCTCCTAAAGCTCTCCATGGCATGCAGCGTCCGCAGCGCCTGCTTTCTGTCGATCGGTACCATCGGTCAGAAAGAAGCGCTCGAATGCACCAATGCCTCTCTCAGAGATCTCTGCAGAAGATAAAAGCGAAAGCAATATCTTCTGCAGTAAATCTCATGGCGGAACCCCTTCCTCGAGTGTGGTTCCGCTTTTTTTGTTCCTCATGCAGAGAAGCGCCTACTGCCTACTTACTGCCTACTTACTGCTAAGCATGCAGTTAACTGTCGGCTTAGCAAGTGTGAAATATCGGCCCCTTATCCGCTAAAGAGCTATCCAGAGAGACCTCTGAAAAAGCGCTTCATGGCTTTTGCCAACAGACAATAATTCAAGAGAATCAAGGCAGTCTATGGAACGTAAGTCCTGAGTTGCTGCCGCGGACCAGCAAAATGTTGATGCCGACAGCCACGGTTTGCTCACAGAGAAGCTACTGCGTATCTACTGCCTACTTACTGCTTATGTGGCTGCTTGGCAGGCAGTTGACTGCCTGCTTAGCAAGTGAAATGAGTCACTTCATTTCCGCGATGTCCGCTCAGAACCACTGTCCGAAGCGACGAATGTAAAAGCGCTTCATGCCTTGTGCCAGCAGACAGTAACTGAAGAGAATCGCGGCGAGCCACGGGAAATATGTCCAGGGCAGCGGCTGCAGGCCAACCATGGCACCGAGCGGCGAAAACGGAATGCCGATGCCGACAGCCACAATCACAACCGTCATCAGCAGAACCGGCAGCGCGGCGCAGCTTTGGAAGAACGGAATTTTTTCGGTTCTCAGCATGTGTACCACCAAGGTTTGCGAAAGCAGTCCCTCAATGAACCAACCGGATTGGAAAAGTGACTGACTGGCCGCGGAATTGGCGCCGAAGACAAACCACATCACGGCGTAAGTTGCAATGTCAAAGACCGAGGACGTCGGACCGATCCAGAGCATGAAGCGGCCGATATTCTGCGCGTCCCACTTGCGCGGCTTCTTCAGAAACTCCGGATCCATCTTGTCCCATGGGAGTGCAAGCTGAGAGAGGTCATAGAGCAAATTCTGGATGAGTAGATGAATCGCCAGCATCGGCAGGAACGGCAGAAAGGCGCTTGCAACGAGCACGGAGAAAACGTTGCCGAAATTCGAGCTCGCCGTCATGTTGATGTACTTGATAATGTTGCCGAAGGTTTCGCGTCCTTTGAGAACGCCTTCTTCGAGAACCATCAAGTCCTTTTCCAGCAAGATGATGTCGCTCGCCTCCTTGGCGATATCGGCCGCGCTGTCGACGGAAATGCCGACATCCGCGTCTTTCAAAGCCGGGGCATCATTGATGCCGTCGCCTAAAAAGCCGACTGTGCGGCCGTTTTTCTGCAGCACACGCAGAATGCGGGCCTTCTGCTGCGGCGTGAGTTTGGCGAATATGCTGCCCGTCTGTGCGGCTTGCGCGAGCTCAGCGTCCGAAAGGGCCTCGACCTCCGATCCGACCAGAACCTGATCGGCGTCAATGCCGACTTCAGCGCAAATGCTAGCCGTCACGACCGGATTGTCGCCCGTAAGCACCTTGACTGCCACGCCGTGTTCGCGCAGCGCCAGTATGGCTTTGCGTGCGCTCTCTTTGGGCGGATCGAGGAAAGTGAGAATGCCTTCGACCGTGAGACCGCACTCATCGTCGTTGACAAGCGACGCCTTCGTATGGTCGGACAAGCGTTTTCTCGCAACGATCAGTACACGGAATCCCTGCTTATTGAAGGCTTGCGTTTGTTCGAGAAGCCCGTGGGCGCGCTCTGGCGTGAGGGGCACCAAAGAGGCGCCCTCCTGCAGGTGCGTGCAGATGCTGAGCATTTCTTCCACCGCGCCTTTGCAGATCAGGCAGCGCTCTTTGGAAGCAGTATCTTCAACGAGCACCGATACACGGCGGCGGACAAAGTCAAAAGGCAGCTCGTCGAGCTTCATAAAGCGCTCGCGCACGGCTCGATCCAAATGAGATTCGCCGCAGCGAAGAACAGCCTGATCGATCAGATTTTTGGCGCCGCTCTGGCTGCTGCTGTTAAGCCAGGCATAGGTGAGCACGGTCGAACTTTCTTTGCCCTGCGCATCCAGATAATGCTCGAGGATGATCTTGTCCTGAGTGAGCGTTCCGGTTTTATCCGTGCAGAGGACGTCCATTGCGCCAAAGTTCTGAATGGCATTGAGGCGCTTGACGATCACTTTGCGCCGGCTCATGGCAACAGCGCCTTTGGCCAAATTGGAGCTCACGATCATGGGCAGCATTTCCGGCGTCAGCCCGACCGCAACAGCCAGTGCGAAGAGTGAGGCCTCAAGCCAGTCGCCTTTGGTAAATCCGTTGATGAAGAGCACAACGGGAGCCATGACCAGCATGAAGCGGATCAGCACCCAGCTCACGCTGTTGACGCCTCGATCAAAAGCGGTCATGGCGCGGGTGCCGATGATCGACTTGGCAAGCGAACCAAACCAAGTGCTGTTTCCGGTTGCCACGACTACGGCTGATGCATGGCCGCTCACGACATTGGTCCCCATGAGACAAATGTTTTTCAGGTCAAGCAGGTCCGCTTTGGCATCAGCATTCGGCAGCGTCTTCCGGGTCGTCAGCAGGTCCGCATCGGGTGCTGCATCCCCTTTTTCGACCGGCAGCGCTTCGCCGCTCAGGATCGACTGACTGACAAACAAGTCGCGCGACTCCAGAAGGCGCACATCGGCCGGCACAAGATCACCGGCGGCGAGATAGACCACATCGCCCGGAACCAATTCACTGATGTCGACTTCTGCGCGGGACAGCGCCGAAGAGCCGTCCCCCGGGCGCCGGACCGTTGCCGTCGTCTTTACCATTGACTTTAGTGCCTGAGCGGCCTTATTTGTGCGGAATTCCTGCCAAAAGCGAAGCAGACCGCTCAAGATAATCATCGTTGACATGATGACGATGCCGGCCGGCTCCGCTTCTTCGCCCTGTGCGAGCGGGAGCCAAACATCCGTGAAGCAGCTGATGGCAACGAGCACGAGCAGCACGTAAATGAAGGGGCTGTTGTAGGCGCCTAAAAGCTGGCGGTAAACCGGCGGCGCTTTTTCCTGAGCGACCTCATTGCGGCCGTAAATGTCAAGACGCTTTTTGGCTTCTTCAGCGCTCAGCCCGGCAGGCGTCGCACTCAGCCAGGCAAGCACCACATCGAGTGTTTGATGGGCTGCCCGTTCAACCGCGAAAATTCTGGTTTTGCGCTGCTTCCCGTTTTCCGCAGCATTCCGGCCGAGGAGCCGGTTCTTTTTGGTCATGTCGGTCATGACACACCTCTTGGATTTGGGTTGACCGCAGCGCTGCTTGTCGCTTAAAGCGCTCCCGACGCAGTGAGCGGTCAGGGTTTCACTGCCGCGCCTGAGGCGCAGCTCCGTCAGACGGCCGATGGGTCTCCAGCCCATCGCCATATGTCTTCATTTCATTTGTGACTGCCGTTCACCCTTCTTTAGCGGTGAAGACGTCTTCCTCAGTCAATGAGAAACCGTAATATTTGGGACCCCAAAAAGTACCGCACCAACCATTAAAAATGATCAGAACGCGTCCATTTTTTGGGCGCAAAAATACCCCTGCATTTCAAGAAATGCATTCAAAGTTTTTCTTTGAGAGGAATTGCGGCGGCTCTCGATATTCACCGGACGAACGAAAGGCACCGAACTGAATCGGCTCGACAAGCCCCAAAACACCGCAGTCAGCGGTTCACGCCAGCGAACCCTGCCGAACGAGGGCTCCCCATACAGCATGCGGTGAGCGCATCTATTTCGAAATTTCCGGGCAAAATCAGCCCTGCCCTCCTGCTCTGGTCAAAAAGACGCAGCGCAGCAAAGGGAAGCCGCCTCGCGCAGATCAGATCCGCGAAGGGGGAAAGAGCTGTTGGATATAGGTGAACATGACGATCTGCTCCAACTTTGAATTGATTTTGGGTAGCAATCGTCAAATTGAAGATCACTGCCCGCCGTATTGATCGTTGATAGTGTCGGCAGGCAGCGCAGAGAAAGTGTTTCTCTGTAGCGGCCTGACTAAATAATCAACAAAGGACTCGGGTGTTCGTCCACCGCTCGTCTCCTATAAAAATGATGCTGAAAGTTTAATCCTGACTATTGAAAAGTCAAGCTTTGCATCACTCATCATGAATAAAAAAATCGATTTAACAAACCAATGTGAATAAGAATTTATTGTCTACTGCAGAATTTCTAGGCAACTCAAATTTGTGAAAATTCGTTTCAGCCTTTAGGACAAACCCCAATTATCTATTCAAAGGCCTCTCTCGCTTCAGGCACCAGTGCGAGCTTGGCCTTGAGCTCAGCGGCGGAGTGGCAGCCGAGTTTGCGCATCGAACCGGCCCGATGAAATTCAACGGTACGCACAGCGATTTCAAGGCGTTCAGCAATTTGCCGGTTCGTGAGTCCCGAGACGACAAGAAGCGCCGTCTGGCGCTCTCGATCTGAGAGTGAGAGAAAGGCCGTACGGGCCGCTTCAGTGAGCGCCGCCTGATGAGCGGCTTCATCGGCAGATGAATCCTCGCTCGCCGGCGTGCTGTCAAGCGTCTGCTCGGTCTCCCCAGAAGCCAGGGACTGAGCAATCGTCAGGGCCCGCTCAATTGCAGCGAGCAGTTTTTCCGTCCGCACGGGCTTAGAGAGAAAAGTGACGGCGCCGGCTTCAATGGCATCCACCGCCATGTCGACGTCGCCATGCGCTGAAAGAAAAATGCAGGGCAGCTTTGAACCGAGCTTTTTCATCCGGTCATGCAAAACAATGCCGGACATTTCCCCCATGCGAACGTCGAGAATCGCGCACCCGGGATCTTCCGGACGATCGTTGATGAGAAAGGACTCTGCACTCTCATAGTGGCGCACGATAAAGCCTTCGTTTTCAAGGACGTAGGCCAATGCATCGTGAATATTGGGATCGTCGTCGACAATGCGGATAATAGGAGCGGCGGGCATTTGCTGGGGTCCTTTGGATCCTTTGGAAGAGGCTGTGCCGGCTCTGCGGCCGGCTCGTGAGGCACAGGAATGGAATTATCCGTTTGGGCTCTGCCGGATTGTGATGTGCTGACAAGCGGCAGCGCCACCCGCACGGCGAGTCCGGTCAGGCGAGGATTAAGATCCGTTCGCCCAAAAGTAATGGCGCCGAAGCAGGCCTCAACGATCGATCGGACGATGGCAAGGCCGAGCCCCAGACCGTTAGATTTTTGACTCGATCCGGCCTGCGGCTGACTCGAACCCGCCTCAATGCGCACGAGTTCTTCGTCGGAAAGGGGTTTGCCGCTGTCGGCCACCATGAATACCACGCTGCTGCCGATGACTTCAGCGGTAAAGGCGACCAAGGGTCCGGAGCCCACGAGAACCTCCGGGGCCTTCGTGAGATTAACCGGTTTGGGCTTGCCGCTTGACTCGTCGGCGGCCCAGGCGGCCTGAGCGGCCTCGGCGGCATTCTTCAGTAAGTTGACGAAGACAAGCTCGAGTTCGAAGGCGTTGGCAGAAATATGGGCAGCACTTTTAGGCACCAGCACCCAGAGCGGAAAGTCCCGCATGGATTGTCCGCGCCAGAGGCGCACGGCGCTCTGCATCACATCGGCCGCTGACAGAACGGATCGCTCCAGTCTGCGGCCTTTGGCATAGGCGCGCACACGCTCGACAATCTCACTCGCCCGCTGTGTTTCGTCGGCAATCCGGTCAGCAATTTTGGCCATGCGGTCCGGATCGGTCGAACCTCGGCGAATTTGGCGGGCGAGCCCCTCCGCGTAAAGCGATGCCGATGTGAGGGGCTGGCGCAGTTCGTGAGCAAAAATGCTTGAAATCTGCGTGAGCGATGCTGCACGCTGCATGGATGCCAGGCGAGAGGCCTGCGCCATCTTCTGCTCCATCAATTCGCGAACGCGCTCACCCTGGCGGCGCGCAAGCACTTCTGCCCGCCAGCCATGGAAGAGGAGCCCGAGAATCAGAAGCGCAATGACAAGCATCCAGGTGAGATAGTCGTCAATGAGTTCATTAAGCATCGTCGCCCGGAGCTTCTCGGACGGTCCCACGCGAATCGCTTCAAGCAGCGCGTCCACGGACTTGTAGTTCGTCGGAATCGTCCAGCGGGCACCGCGCTCGGTGGGCGGCATCGACAGGAGCGCAAGCGTCGCGCGCCGCGCGGCCTCGGGCGAAATCAGCTCCGTTGAGGCCATGGTGAAGCCGGGATAAAGGTCCGTGGAGTGCACGCAGGCCACGTCCACATTGTCTCGTCGATCCAGAACGCGAAGCTCGCCGACGGCTTCGGGGTGGCGCTCAATAAACTGCTCGTACGCACAGAGCCGCAGGACGCCCGCATCCGCTTTTTCATCCAATACGAGCTTCACAATATCCGATATCGACCGAGCATCGCCCGTGAAAATCGTTTTCCCGAAAAACTCGTTGGGATTGATGCCGAACTTTGCGACTTCACCGAGCACAATTTGCCAGCCCGGGAAGGAAAGCGCGTTGCTCGCCGCAATCGTGCGCCCTTTCAAGTCGCCTAAGGTTTGAAATTCCCGGTGATCCTCACGAACAATCACCGCAGACCCTTCATTGCGGTTGGGATCCGGGCCGCCCTTGGAAACCAGCGTGGCAAGCGGACGAAGGCCAAAGGTTGAAAGCCGTGTGACCGCGCCGGAAGTGCCGAGAATGAACTCTGCTCCGCGGCTCAAAACAATGCGGTCGAACTCTTCGAACGTACAGAAAATCAGTTTGATGCCGCGGTTGGGAAAGAGCGGCGCCAGCGCAAGCTTCGTCGCTTCGGCAATGAGCAGATTGTCGCGCGGGAGCGCAAAGGTAATGACCGCAATGCGTATCGGATCTGTCCCCGGCACAGGAATGACCCCGGCATCAGGCGGCACCTTCAGATCGGCCGCAGAATGGTCCAGCGAAACGACGGCCCCGGTTACGCGCTCTTCTGCCGGGATTTCGACCGACACCGCAGCCGCGAGAACACAGCAGGCAAAGCGCAGCGCCCAAAGGCACTGAGCAGTGCTTTTTCGTTTTGCAAACCGAAAACTGAGGCGGGTCATGTCGTTCTGAGCCAGCCGGTTCTATCGGCTTGAGAGCATGTATGGATACTTTTTTCGCATCCGCGGGTTTACCCGCGTTTCATGGGAAGTTTATCCAACCTTTTCTGCCTTCCAATGGGCTTTCGGTCCTCTTGGGCCATTTGAATTCATCCGTTTTGACCAGACTCTGCCTTCTAAGGGTTGTCCCCTAGCAATCTTTGGATACGTTTTGGTCTTTGCTAATAACGCTTCACGCGGTCTGACAGGATTAGTATTCACTCATCAACGTTCGATATCGAACTATATATCAATGCTCAGAGCGGTGCTTCAAAGCAATTACCGCCCCCGCAGAAGGAATTTTGATCATGAAGAACATTTTGGTTGTATCCGGCCATCCCAATCCCTCGGCATCACTCGCCAACAAAACCATTCTGGAGAGCCTGAGGACTGCGTTTCCGCAGGCCCAATTCCGCGAACTCGCTTCACTCGTGAAAGAGGGCCGCTTTGACCCGGTCCCAGAACAGGAAGCGCTCGAGAAAGCCGACGTTATCGTGCTCCAGTTTCCGTTTAACTGGTACTCGGTGCCGGGGCTCCTCAAGACCTGGATTGACGAGGTGCTGCTTCACGGATTTGCCTATGGTTCAGGCGCGAAGCTTTCGGGCAAAACCGTGCTGCTTTCCATCACCGCCGGCGCTCCGGAGGCGGCCTACCAACGCGACGGCTTTACCGGTCACACGGTATTTGAGCTCCTCACGCCGCTCGCCGTCACCGCCAAAGCCTGCAGCATGATTTTTGCCGAACCCGTCGTTTCGTACGGCTACTCCGTTCCTGCCGCACAAAATGACAAGGAAAACTATCTTGCCAACGCCAGAAAGCACGCCCAAGCGCTTACGGCACAGCTGAAGGCCCTCTGAGAGGGACGATAAGCGTTTTTTTATGAATAAGCTGGATGGATGAGCTTATTCATGCGCCGCTAAGCAATCATGCTGAAGCCCCGGCAGGGTTTGCCTGCCGGGGCTTCAGTCGTTCTCAAATGCCTGAAAGAATAATCAGCGCT
>OGOG01003677.1_pt1 | contig 11343 bp, 8 predicted proteins | sample 1552581 | NCBI WGS metagenome assembly OGOG01 (sample SAMEA2580152, study PRJEB22360) | human gut metagenome | biome: human gut; feature: human-associated habitat; material: faeces | place: Denmark | collected 2008/2010 | reverse complement strand
TGCTGGAATGGGATTCGAACAGGAAGGCGCTTTGCGTGGCTGAGGCAAGGATGACCATTGAGGCTCCGGTCGGCGAACTGCCTGAAATTGCAGCAGATTGACGGTTATGAGCGTCGCTGGTTAAGGCCTGAGCCTATGCCTGTCTGTCTAGAGGCAACCGATCTGGGGTTTTGTCAACGACGCCCCGTGAAGCGTCTGGGGGTTCGCCCCCAGACGCTCATAACCGTCAATCTCATGCAGAAATCAAGGGGTTCGCTGACCTAGTGGGCCGTCAGCTGTCCAGGTCGTTGCGGTATACGGCGCGGACGAGGTATTCCACGTTGCCTTCGGGGCCGGTGATGGGGGATGTGGCCACGCCGGTTGCATCGAATCCGGCGGCGGCGAGGGCGGCCTTCACCTCTTCCACGGTGCGCAGCCGCACGGCCTCGTCGCGGACGACGCCGCGGTCGGTCTCGTCGTGGGCTGATTCGAACTGCGGCTTCACTAGGCCGATGAAGATGGTGCCCGGTCGACTGAAGCGCGGGAAGAGGGGCGCGAGCGCCGCCAGGCCGATGAAGGACACGTCGATGACGATGAGATCGAAGGGCGCGCCGAGCTCGGCGGGATCGGCGTCCTTGATGTTCGTGCGCTCGAAGACGGCCACGCGCGGGTCTTGGCGGATCTTCCAGGCGAGCTGTCCGTAGTTCACGTCGAGGGCCGCCATGCGCGAGGCGCCGGCCTGCAGCAGGCAGTCGGTGAAGCCGCCGGTGGACGAGCCGATATCCAGGCAGTTCATGCCGGCGACGTCCTGCTTGAACGCGTCAAGCGCCCCCTGGAGCTTCTTGCCGCCGCGGGAGACGAATTGCTTGCGGCCGCGAATGAAGATGTCGGCCGTGGGCGCGACCTTTATCGCGGCGCTCGTGGCGTACATGTCATCTACCCGCACCTCGCGCGCCATGACGGCGCGCAGCGCGGCATCACGATCGGGGAACTCCCCTCGCTCTACCAACAGGTCGTCCAGGCGCATTTTTTTGAGCTTCGTAGTCATGGGGCTATTATAACGCGAGCGTCTGCGTGCTCGATGCGATGAGCCGATCTCGTTGGCTCCCGCTCGAGAAAGGGGCGGCACAGAAAGACGCTCCAGCCTTGAAGCGCCTTTCTGTTGGCGATGAGAAACGGGCTAGAATCCAACACCCGGCATTCGCTAGACCGTGAAGGCCTCGTCGAGGTTGTTGGTGCCGCTGTAGAGATAGTAGACGTTGGGCTCGGTACCGACATTTTCCAGGAGCCGTTGTCCGCTGCTAGCAGCTTTTGCCACCGCAGATGTTGGATCGTCCAGGTCACCAAAGATGCGGGCGTCGGCGACGCAGGTTTTCACGCACAAGGGCTCATCGCCGTTTGCGCGGCGGTCGGAACAGAAGGTGCACTTTTCGGCGACGCCTTCCGTTCGGGCCGCAAAGAGTATCTTTTCGGGTGGCGTGGGGCCTGCGTCTCCGTGATTCGACTCGATGGTTCCCAGAACGGTACGAGCGTGGTAGGGGCAGGCGCTCTCGCAGGAGCCGCAGCCAATGCACTGCGATTTGTCCACCTGGATGACCCCCTCGTCATCGATATAAGTGGCTCCTGTGGGACAGGCGTCGAGGCAGGCGGGGGAACTGCACTGCATGCAGAGGGTGGGCAGATAAGTTATCTCTAGAGCGGGGAAAGAGCCAGTAACGTATTCTTTCACGTGAGACCACCGATCGCCTGCCGGAAGAGCGCGGGATACGGCGCAGCCTACCGAGCAGGCGTGGCAGCCGATGCACCGGTCGAGATCGATGACCATTCCAAGACGTGTCATAGTGAATCACTCCTTACAAAAGCGCTAGGCTTTGACGACTTCGAGCAAGAATGAGGAGATGTCCGGCGATTGGGAAATTGGGTCACGGGCGACGTTGTCTACGAGCGCGTTCATGTTGCTCTCCGGCGCGTCCCAGGGATTACCCCAGCCGCCATCTACCCAGGCGACGCCAGGCATGACACGCTCGGAAATGCGAAGAGTGAATAGCGCCTCTCCGCGATGGGAAAGTGCTTTTACTCGGTCTCCGTCTGCTAGGCCGCGGGCTTTGGCGTCGACCGGTGAGAGTGAAAGCTCAGGCTCGGGGTGGTTCTCCAAAAGATAGGGATTGTTGCGATACTTGTAGTGCACGAAGTGCACGGTACGGCGGTTGGTGCCGACGAGAGGGTAGTCTTTTGCAAGCTCGGGGCTGCCCTCCGGCGTTCCGAATCCCGGTACGTAGTTTGGGAGCGGGTCTTGGCCGTTTTTTCCGAAGGGGAGGTTCAAGAGCAGCACTTTACCGTTGACGGTGTCGAAGCCCGGTTCACCATCGGGGCGTAGGCCGCCCGTTTCATATTTGCGGTACTCATGGGTGCCCACGATGCGCACGGGATCTTGCTGGTAGTCGGCGAGGGTGAGTCCGCTGGGGGCGAGAGCGTATTCAATGAACTCTTCGTCGGTGGACCAAGGATAGTCCTCGTCGAGTCCCATGGCTCGCGCGAGGCCGAGCTCCATCTGGTATGGTGTCATGCATTCGTGAAGCGGTTCGATGGCCGGTTGCCGGAGGGCCACTACGGCACCTTGCTCGGAGGGATAGGTGCGGTAATCATAGCGCTCGGCCCAGGACACGTCGGGCAGCACTACATCGGCCAGTTGGTTGCAGGTTTCGGTCATGAACAGCTCGGTGTAGCAGACGAAATCGAGGGTTCGGAGCAGATCGAGATTGCGGTGGTAGTCCCCCTGAGCCATGATGGTGTTGGTGTGGTAGCCCATAAGCGCTCGGGGTGTGTATGGCTCGCCGGTTTCGATGGCATCCAGGGCGCCCGGCAGGCCGTTTAGGAACAGCGGGTAGCGTTCCGCATTCACGTTGGGCGCCTCCACCTTCACGGTAGTCTTGATGCCCGTGGGATTGCCATTTTCTACTGCTACGGGATGGCCCACTACCGTAGGGAAGCAGACGTTGCAGCCCTCTTTGTCCAGTTTTCCGCAGATGGCTCGCAAGCAGCCGATGGAGCGCACGGCCTGCACGCAGTTGCTGTGGAGAGCCAGGCTGTTTCCCTCGTGCAGGGCCGCCCGCTCGGTGGTGGCATACAGGCGCGCGAGTTCGCGGATGGTGTCGGCTGGCACGCCGGTGATGGGTTCGGCCCACTCGGGAGTGTACTGCTCCATGCAGGCGCGATATTCATCGAACCCGTGGCACCACTGCTCGACGAACTCGTGGTCGTAAAGGTCTTCCGCGATAATGGTGTTGGCCATGGCGTTAGCGAGCGCTCCGTCGGTGGAGGGCTTTATGGGAATGAACTGATCGGCCTTTGCGGCGGTCTCGGTGAAAATGGGATCGATGACGATGAGCTTGGCCCCTCGTGCCTTGGCATCCAAGATGGGGGAGGCGTTGCCGTGCTTCCCGTAGCACATATAGGCGCCGGGACGTAGGGAGGCGAAGGGGTTGCCGCCCCAGCAGATAATGAGGTCGGTGTTATTGTAATCTTCCTCATCGCGGAACCCATAAGTGGTCTTGAGCGCCACAAGTCGCGGCACAAAGCACAGATTCGGTGCTCCCACCATGTTGTTGGTGCCGTATCGGGCGTAAAACTCGCAGAAGGCGTTGCGTACGATGTTCTGGACAGGCGCTCCGTTCGTGTACAAGAGGGTATGAGCACCGTACTTTTCCTTGATGGTGCTCAGTTGCTCGGCGATGTAGGCAAACGCTTCATCCCATGTGCATTTCTCCCATTTCGAGCTGTCGCCACGGTATTGCGGATCGCGCTTCATGGGGTACTTGAGGCGATCGGGCGAGTAGATGACATCGACGAAGGCTTGGCCTTTCGGGCAAAGGGCGCCTTTATTGAAGGGATGGTCGGGATCGCCCTCGATGGACACAGCCACCCCGTCGGACACGGTAACCACCACCCCGCAGTCGTTATGGCAGTTGCCGCAGGTGGTGCGCACCCGGCTCACGTTGGTAAGCGCCAAGAGCGTTTCTGGCTCGTGGGCCTCGGGTTCGGACGCTTGCTCATGCTGGGGCTGGCAGCCGACAAGGCCGAGCGATCCTAGGGCCACCGCTCCGGCAGTGGTGGTGAGAAACTTTCTCCGACTTAAATTTGCGCTCATTTCCCTCTCCTCTCTCCGTAGGGTCTTTGGCGGGCTCGCAAATAAATGGGCGACGCGGCAGGTTGTCTGCTCTGGCCTGTATTGCGGGCATACTCATTGTGCGACAAGGGAAAAAGGGAAACTTCACCCCGCTGGTGGTAGATCGAAATACCACCCAGGTGAGAAGCGATGGTATGGTAGTGGTAGGATGGGATTGTTCTAGGGGAATACGGTTGCTCGAGCGGTTGAATGTGCGGAGGGGGCGTCATGGTACGTACGGGATGGGGAGATCTCTTTTCGGACGATCGTCGGACGACGGTTTTGCGCGCTGCTGGTCTTGGCTGCTTCTTCGCATGGTTCTGGGCTGCCCTCCAAAACCCCGACATCCCGCTGTATCGCCCAGCGGGCCTGCTGTCCGATTCGGCTTACTGGCTTTTGGCGTTGGCGAGCGCTGTTGCCGCCTGTGCGGGGGCGCTCGCCCTGTCTCGTCGGCGGTTGGCGGGTAGGAAAACGATGGAGAGCGGCTTGACGTTAGGGCTGACGGGGCTTTACGTGGCCGTTTACGTGCTGGCTGCCGTTGGAGGAACGCGAAACGCCCTCGATGGAGTTCTTGTTGCGGTAACGGGCGTATTGGCGGGTTGGCTGTTCGTTTCCTGGAGTGTCTCGGTGGGCTCTCGCAATCCCCGTGCGGTGCTGTTCGTCACCTGTGTCGCCTCTGTTGTTGCCTTCGTGCTTGTTGTCGCGTTGTATCAGCTTGAGAGAATGTGGTATGCGGTGGTCATTTCTCTTCTGCCGCTCGTCTCGGTGGGCCTGCTTCTGGCGGCTGGTGTTGAGCCGGAAATGGACGTCGGTCTCGATGGGCCGCCGGGGAATGCTTCGTCGTTCCGTCAGCGGCTGAAGCTTCTTGCGACTATTTTTGCCCAAGGTATGGCATTCGGGCTCCTGCACGCCCTTTATGGCAGCGTTTCCCTGGAGAAATGTTCCGATCCTTTCTGTCCGCTGCGGTTTCTGAATGGCTTCTTCCCTTCGGTGGCAGTGGAGAACTTCTACGGATTCATGAGCATCTTCGGCGTTCTGTTGGCTGCCGTGGTAGTGCTTGTCGGAGCCAGCATACTGAGACTCAACTTCCGTAAGCTCATCTACGTAGTGGGATTCCCCCTTATGGCCTTAGGGTTCCTCGTGTTGACGGCCGATGCAGGTCTGCGTACCCCGGGGGCGACGAGTCATGCATCCGGGGTGAATTTCACTATGGGCGAGGTGGTCTATGTAGCTGGCTACTATTATGCCGTTATTACAATGTGGGCCTTGTGTTCGTATTTGGCCCGGACCGGAAAGGACGATCGGGCGGTCTTGTTCGCCTGGACGGGCTTGGCGCTCTTTCTCGGGCAGTTCGTGGGTTTTCTCGTGAGTGCGGCAGTGGGTTTCGCGGCGCTTTCTGGTGCCGTATTCTGCGTCATCGCTCTGTTCTTGCTCATGCTCGTGAGCCTGCTTATTGCTACGGATGAGGGCTTGTGGGGAGAATGGGGCGGTGCGCGTCCCGATGACCGTGATCGGCCGAGCGCCTTTAAGGCTGCCTGCGAGTCTATTGCTCGAGAGAGCCGACTCACGCCGCGAGAGAGTGATGTGTTCGTCCTGCTAGCGCGTGGCCGGAACGCTTCTGTGGTTGCGGAGCAATTGGTGGTTACGAAAGATACGGTGAAAACCCATAGCCGTAGCCTCTATCACAAGCTTGGGGTGCACTCTCAGCAGGAGCTCATTGATCGGGTGGAGGCTGAAATAGATCTCTATCGCGACCAGCGTTTTCGTCCAGGCAAGAAGAAGTAGGGGGCTAGCTTTTGAGTAGAGCTGCGCTAGTTGCATCGAGCTTCTGGATTAGCAACCGGCGATCCAGCCCCTTCAGTTGCGCGATGCCGGAAAGGGCGTTGTTCAGCTCGGCGCGCCAAACTTCGGCGGGTAGGTTGTCGTCCTTGCGGGCGGGCATGTCGGTCTCCAGGAGCAGCTGATCTAGGGGAATCTGCCGGGCGTATTCGCGTCCGCGCCGCGAGGCCAGCATGCGCGGCCCTACCGAGAAGAAGCAGCCGAGTTCGACGGCTCGATGCAAATCATCGGAAGTGCCCGAGAACCAGTGGAAGATCACGTGATGCAGCGCAAAGGCGCCGGCTTGTTCGAGCGCATCGAGTGCCGCGGCGGCGGCATTGATGGCGTGGATGGAGATGAGCTTCGGTGCAGTGTCGGTGGCGCTGCGGACGGGAGCGCCACCGATGGGCGGGTTCGCCTTGAGGTTCGTGGTTGCGATACGGGTTCGGTCTTGCCCGCTGGTTGCTGCTGCGCTTTCGGGGTCGATAGATGCTAAAGGCGATACGGGCTCGTTGCATGCGGCTAGAATGCAGGCGAAAGCGCTCGTCTGCAGGGCACGGCTCTCTTCCGTATCGCGCGGGCCGGCGAAGTCGAGCCCGATCTCCCCGATGAATCGGGTCGTGCGCGCAAGCTCGCAGAACCGGGCCAGCTCGGTTTCGCCCACGCGCCCGTCGGCAACCCACCAAGGGTGCGCGCCCAATCCGAGGGCGACATTCGACGCGTCGGCCAAGATGAGTTGCAGCTGTTCGTATTCCGCCGGTTCCACCGTGCACGAGAAAGCGCCGATGCCCGCCGCCGCGCCGTCTTTGGCCGTTGCACTGGGGGAGGGGGCAAATCCCAAATGGCAGTGCATATCGTAAAGTGTTTCCATGAGGGTAGCATACCAGCCCCCTTGCCGATTGTGAAGGATGTCGCGCTTTCGTTTGACGCCGTTGGCGCTTCCTCCGCGGCGCGACGGCGCAATCGAACGCGATTGGAGATCTGCCTCTGTACGCCATAGGGTGGTTTGTCGAGTCTCGGGTTGCTGGTTAGGTATAATGCTTCGACAAGCGTCGATCGCAGAGAAGAGCAGAAGCCTATGTCCACTATCGCGAATATCATTTGGATTATCTTCGGCGGCCTGTTTACGGCCATTGCGTGGTGCTTGGCGGGAATTATTTTCTCCATCACCATCATCGGCATTCCGCTGGGGCGGCAGTGCTTCAAGATGGCCTCGCTGACCCTGGCGCCCTTCGGCAAGAGCATCGTTTACGGCGGAGGCGCTCCGTCGCTTATCGCCAACATCTTCTGGTTGATTTTGGCCGGGTTGCCCATGGCCTTTTCCTATGCGTGCCTAGGTGCAGTCTACTGCATCACCGTGATCGGGATCCCCGTAGGTCTGCAATGCTTCAAAATGGCGAAGCTCTCCCTGCTGCCCTTCGGCGCGCAGGTGGTGTGAAACTACGCCGCTTCCGGGTTCTCGTTGGCGCCGAGGTCCTCGGGGACGGTTTGCTCCTCGAACTCGGTCTGCTGCACCTTTTCGGCCTGGGTGGGGTTCATCCAGTCGCCGTTGGCGGCAAAGGCTATGACGAGCCCGATGACGGCCACGATGGCGATGATAATCCAGATGAGGCCCGGGTGCTTGCGCGTGTTCTCTTTCGGGCCGCCGCGATCGACTTCGAATTCCTGCATGGCGGGAAACTCCGGATCGCTCGCAGAAGATTCCAGGACATCGGGCTCCTCGGCGGCCAAGGGGTCGCGCTCGGCAAAGGTCTCGTGGCGCGTGCGGCCCTCGCGGGCCTGCTCGTGCTCGTTGTGCTTGTGCTCGCTCATGGTGCGTCCTCTCTCATCGGATGTGTCGTTGGCCCCCTTGCGTTTCTCGTGCGCCCGGGCGTGCTCGCGTATCGCGTTTCTTCCATGGTAGGGCGCTTGGAGGCGAAGAGCGCCTTGGCGGGCCATGGGAAAGGAATTGTTGGGCAAATTGGTTCGCTTTCGTTGAAATTCCCCCTCGGGGGATGATGCCGCTGGCCGCTGCGGGATGATGCTACAGCGGCGCGGCTGGCTATGGTGGGGGAGAAGAGGTTTCGCCCTGACGGGCGGAAAGCGTTTCGCGAGAAAGAGGAATTCCCCATGACTGAAACTCCCCTTGCGGCCCGGGATCGTCGGGCGACAGCGGCGGCGACGGCCCGCGCCCTAGGTGCCGCGCTGCTCGTTTTGCTGCTGACCGTCGCTGCGGCCGCCGCCGTTTCTGTCCTAACTGGCTGCGCGGCCGAAGAGCCGACGAGCGAAAAAGATGCGGCAGGGGTCGCCACCAGCGATGCCGATGGCGCTATCGTCGTCGCATCGGCCTTATGCAGCGAGCCCTACGAGCAAGCTACCAGCACCAACCAGATCGGCTTCACCGTCGAGCTGCTTCGGCTCATCGGCGAAAAATCGGATCGCGAGATCCAATTCACCAAAGCGGTCAACCATAAGGATGCCGAGCAGAACATCACGGCGGGGCTGCCGGAAGATGTGGCGGCCAAGGTTGCCGAGGGCGATGCCGGCCTCGGGGCTTCCTCCATCACGACGGCCGACGCCCTTGAAGGAGTTGTCTTCAGCGACCCTTACCTGCATGCCGATTTCTCGGTGCTGACGAAGATGGACACCGGCTACGACGACCTTGCCAGCATTCAAGGAGACGGCATCGTGGTGGCGGTGCAGGGCGATCCCGCCATTGCCGCCTGGGTGGCCGAGAATCTGCCCGCCGCCGAGGTCGTCACGTTCGACGCGGGCGTCGATGCCCTTATGGAGCTGAACTCCGAGCGCGCTCAGGCCGCCATTGTGGACGAGCCGCGCTACCTCCGCTACGTGCAGGTGAAGGAGCCGCATCTGCAGGCCGTGGAGACCATCGCGTCCGACAAGGACTATGCTTTCGTCGTCGCCGCAGGCAACGACGAGCTGTTGGCGACAGTGGACGAGGCCCTGGCGGCGCTCAAGGCCGACGGCTCCTACGACGAGCTGTACGAGAGCTGGTTCGGGGCTGCGCCCGAGCGAGGCACGGCCACACGATCAGCGGGCGAGGCGGTGCAGGACTCGACCGGCGCCTAGCTGTCCCGAAAGCATCCCTTCGCCGGTTATTTTTCGGCAAGGCCGTGAAACCTTCGTGACCTATGGTTCCAGAAACGCACTGGCAAGCTAGAATAGTCGAGCCGCTCGATCGGGCGGCTCTTTTCATGCCTGCGACGGCAGTGTAGCTGCTGGCTTTCGCGGGATATCGCGCTCCGACGAACCGCCCGCGCGCTGCGAGCGGGCCGCGCGGGGCACCTGAAACGAGACGACGGCAAAGGACGAACCGTGCCCATCGACATCGACACCTTAAACGGCCCCCAGCGAGAGGCGGTCGTTACCACCCAAGGACCGCTTCTGGTGCTGGCCGGCGCCGGCTCCGGCAAGACGCGCGTGCTCACGTACCGCATCGCCAACATCCTGGAGCAGGACCTGGCAGCTCCGTGGGAGATCCTCGCCATCACCTTCACCAACAAGGCGGCCGCCGAGATGCGCGAGCGTTTGGCGCAGCTCGTGGGCACGCGCTCGCGAGGCATGTGGGTATCCACCTTCCACTCCATGTGCGTGCGCATGCTGCGGGCCGACGCCGAGCGGCTGGGCTTCACGAAGAACTTCACCATTTACGACACGGACGATTTGAAGCGGCTGTACAAGGACATCATGGCCGAGCTGAACATCGACCCGAAGCGCTTTCCCGTGAACCAGCTGATGAACCGCATCTCCCAGGCGAAGAACGACCTCGTTACCCCCGGTAACTTCGATGCGCACGACCCGGTGGGGAAGGTGGCCGAGCGCGTGTACGAGCGGCTGCAGGAGCGCCTGCGCGCAGCCAACGCCTTCGACTTCGACGACCTTCTTTTGTACGGCTACCTGCTGCTGAAGAACCACGCGGACGTGCGCGAGGCCTATCAGGACCGCTTCCGCTACCTCATGGTGGACGAGTACCAGGACACCAACCGCGCCCAGTACGCCATCACCCAGCTGCTCGCCGCCAAGCGCCGCAACATCATGGTGGTGGGCGACGACGACCAGTCCATCTATTCGTGGCGCGGCGCCGACTTGCGCAACATCTTGGAATTCGAGAGCGACTACCCCGAGGCCAAGGTGGTGAAGCTCGAGCAGAACTACCGCAGCGTGGGCAATATCTTGGCGGCGGCCAACGCCGTCATCGCGAACAACCAGCACCGCAAGGAGAAGCGCCTGTTCACGGACTCGGGCGACGGGGAGAAGATCTCGGTGTATCTGGCCACCGACGAGCGCGACGAGGGCCGCTGGATCGCCGGGGAGATCGACCGGCGCCGCAGTGAGGGTACCTCCTACAACAACATGGCCGTGTTCTACCGCACCAACGCCCAGTCGCGCATGCTCGAAGATATGCTGCTGCGCGCCGGCGTGCCCTACCGCATCGTCGGGGGCACGCGCTTCTTCGATCGCGCCGAGATCCGCGACGTAATGGCCTATCTCACGCTGGTGGTGAACCCGGCCGACGACATCGCGGCCAAGCGCGTCGTCAACGTGCCGCGCCGCGGCATCGGCAAGACAACCATCGAGCGCATCGACCAGTACGGCCGCGAGATGAACATGCCGTTTCTCACGGCGGCCGAGCTGGCGGTGGTCGATCCGGACATCCGCGCCTCCACCCGCAATGCCGTGGGGGAGTTCATCCAGGTCATCAAGGACGGCGCGACCTACGGGGGCGATCTGCGCAAGGTCGTGGAGATGATCATCGACAAGGCCGGCCTCATTCGCGCCCTGCAGGACGAGGGCACCGACGAGGCGCGCGGGCGCGTCGAGAACATCCAGGAGTTTCTGGGCGTTGTGGACGAGTTCGTGCAGACCCACGATGCGGAGGAGTCCGACTTCGCCGCGCCGACGGTGGGCGAGGACGAGTCCACCGAGCCCGTGCGCGTGCTGCGCGGCGACTCGCTGGCCGATTTCATCGAGTGGGTGCGCCTGCGCACCGATCTGGACACGGTGACCGAGGACGGTCAGGCTGTCACCCTCATGACCGTGCACTCGTCCAAGGGCCTGGAATTCGACTGCGTCTGGGTGGCCGGCATGGAGGAGACTCTGTTCCCCCACATGAACTCCGTGGGCGACGCGGCGGCCGTGGAGGAGGAGCGGCGCCTCGCCTATGTGGCCATCACTCGCGCCCGCAAGCGCCTGTGCCTTACCTGCGCCCAGCAGCGGCAGATCTTCGGCCAGACGCACGCGAACCCCGTCTCGCGCTTCATCGGCGAGATCCCCAGCGAGCTGCGCCAGACGAGCGGGCTGGGCTCGGCGGGCTTTTCCGGCACCGGGACCAGCGCCGCCCTCTGTTCACCTGTTGCTGCTTCCATGCTGTCGTCCGCGTT
>OGOG01003668.1_pt1 | contig 11372 bp, 8 predicted proteins | sample 1552581 | NCBI WGS metagenome assembly OGOG01 (sample SAMEA2580152, study PRJEB22360) | human gut metagenome | biome: human gut; feature: human-associated habitat; material: faeces | place: Denmark | collected 2008/2010 | reverse complement strand
AAGAACTGCATCACCCGGCCCTCGGTGGGCCGCCAGGGCAGGATGGTCACGGTGGAAAGATCGGGCCGGAGCACAAGATCGCTCTCCTCCACCTTCATAAAACCGGCAATGGAGCTGCCGTCAAAGCAGACACCATCCTCCATGGCCTTGGGCAGGTCGCTGGCAAGTACGGCGATATTTTTCTGGGTGCCAAAGATATCGCAGAAGGCAAAGCGGACGAATTTGACGTTGTTGTCCTCCACAAAATCAAGGATGTCCTGTTGGGTATTATAGCTCATAGTGGTTCCCTCCGAGCCGCAGGGCGCGGCAAATGGCACAGCAGTGCAAAACTGGAAAAATCAGCTTACGTTCTTAAAAAACGCCTAAAGGCCTGCTTCGTATGCGCAAAGCAGGTCTTTAGGCTGGTGTAAGAAATAGGAAAAGGGGAATGGCTTAAAAATCCAACAACCCAGCGATGCTTATCAAGCTATGTCAGAAAGATCAGACGTAGTAGAGCATCTTGCTGTAGCTGGGCAGAGGCCAGTAGTCCTCACCGCAGATGGTCTCGGCATCGTCGGCAGCGGCGCGCAGAGCATCCATCTTGGGCAGAACGTCATCGTGGAAGGAGACAGCCTTGGCACTCTCATCGGTCATGGCCTCAGCGGTATCCACGGCAGCCTGCAGGGCATCGATGGCATCGCTCATGGCATCGGCATCGGTGGACAGGCGGGTGAGAGTCTTGGTCTCGCTGCGCACGCTGATGGCCTCGCTGACGGCCAGCTTGGATGCGGCGGTGTTGGCAACCTCGCTCATGTAGGCGTTGATGGCGGGCAGCAGCTGCTTGCGGGCCATCTCCAGCATGGTCAGAGCCTCGATGTTGATGATCTTGGAGTAGTGCTCCATCTCGACCTCGTAACGGCTCTCCATCTCGATCTTGGTCAGAACACCGAAATCCTCCATCAGCTGGATGTTCTTCGGGTCGATCAGTGCGGGCAGAGCGGCGGGCGTGTTCTTCTTGTTGGGCAGGCCGCGGCGTGCTGCTTCCTCTTCCCACTCGGCGGTGTAGCCGTTGCCGTTGAAGATGACACGGCGGTGGTCACGGATGGTGCGCTTGATCAGAGCAATGGCAGCGCTGGTAAAGTCCTCAGCGCCCTCCAGCTCGTCGGCGTAGCCCTTCAGCTCCTTGGCAACAGCAGTGTTCAGGATGGTGTTGGCATCGCTGAGGTTCTCAGCAGAACCGGGCATACGGAACTCGAACTTGTTGCCGGTGAAGGCGAAAGGAGAGGTGCGGTTGCGGTCGGTGGTGTCCTTGCTGAACTTGGGCAGGACATCCACGCCCAGATCCATCTTCATCTTGACGGGGCCGGCATAAGGAGAATCAGATGCAATGGCATCGATGACAGCTTCCAGCTCCTCGCCCACGAAGATCGAGATGATGGCCGGGGGAGCCTCGTTGGCACCCAGACGGTGATCATTGCCCGGGGTGGCAACGGAGGTGCGCAGCAGATCGGCGTACTCGTCCACTGCCTTGATGACAGCAGCCAGGAATACCAGGAACTGCAGGTTCTCCATGGGCGTGTCGCCCGGATCCAGCAGATTCTCGTGGGTGGTGGACATGGACCAGTTGTTGTGCTTGCCGCTGCCATTCACACCCTCAAAGGGCTTCTCGTGCTGCAGGCAGACCAGACCGTACTTGGGAGCGATCTTCTTCATCATCTCCATGGTCAGCAGGTTGTGGTCAATGGCAACATTGGTGGTGTCGAAGATGGGGGCCAGCTCATGCTGGCAGGGAGCCACTTCGTTGTGCTTGGTCTTGGCGGGAACGCCCAGCTTCCACAGCTCCTCGTCCAGTTCCTTCATAAATGCGGAGACCTCGGGACGGATGACACCGAAGTAATGCTCCTCCAGCTCCTGACCCTTGGCAGAGGGAGCGCCGAACAGGGTGCGGCCGGTGAGGATCAGATCCTGACGTGCCTCGTAATCCTCCTTCTTGACAAGGAAGTACTCCTGCTCGGGGCCGACGGTGGTGGAGACGTAATCAACATCCTTGCCGAACAGCTTCAGGATGCGGATGGCCTGACCGGACAGTGCGTTCATGGAGCGCAGCAGGGGGGTCTTTTTGTCCAGCGCCTCGCCGGTGTAGCTGACGAAAGCGGTGGGGATGCACAGCACGTCATCCTTTACGAAAGCGTAGCTGGTGGGGTCCCATGCGGTGTAGCCCCGGGCCTCGCAGGTGGCACGCAGGCCGCCGGAGGGGAAGGAGGAAGCGTCAGGCTCGCCGCGCACCAGCTCCTTGCCGGAGAACTCCATGATGGCGGTGCCGTCGCCCACGGGGCTCACAAAGCCGTCGTGCTTCTCACTGGTGATGCCGGTCAACGGCTGGAACCAGTGGGTGTAGTGGGTGGCACCCAGCTCCATGGCCCAGCGCTTCATCACGCTGGCCACAACGTTTGCCACCTCGATATCCAGGGGTGCGCCCTTGTGCAGGGTGCGCTCCAGGCTCTTGTAAGTAGCGCTCGGCAGGCGCTCCTTCATTACATGCTCGTTAAAGACCTTGCTGCCGTAGATTTCCATAACATTTGCTGCCATAAATCCTACTCCTTACTTGATCTTATGTCTGTCCCTTCCGAAACTGTCTCCCGCCGCCGAACTGCGGCCCGAAAACAGCGAAAAGCTTTTTAACAAAAACGGCGCTGCGAGTCAGGAGGTGACCCACAGCGCCGTTGCTGTCTATGGTTTGATTATATCCCGGAACGGCTCAAAAGGCAATTGACAAAACTGACGATTCTGCACAAACACGTTCTCGTTTTTTTGGGAGATATCGTATTTGGTATTACTTTTAGAACGGATGAAACCTCTCCGTCATCCCCGCGGGATGACGGAGAGGTTGTACGGGGGATACGCTGCCCTTAGAACTCTGACCCTCAGATCACCTGGAACAGGAAGAACTTCAGGTAATTGGTCTCGGGCACGCCCCACAGGATGGGGTGATCCGGGGCCTGCTGCTTCACCTCGATCTGCCGCAGCTGCCGGTGGGCATCCTTTGCAGCGGCGTGCAGCATCTTGATGAACAGCTCCTCGGTGGCAAAGTGAGAGCAGCTGGCCGTGGCCAGATAGCCGCCCCGGGGCAGCAGCTTCATGGCGCGGTAGTTGATCTCCTTATAGCCGCGCATGGCGTTCTCCACCGTGCGGCGGGCCTTGGTAAAGGCCGGCGGGTCAAGGATGATAAAGTCGTAGGGATGGCCCTCTTTTTCCAGCCGGGGCAGCAGTTCAAAGGTGTCCTCGCAGAGAAAATCCATGTTGGTCAGGTTGTTGCGCTGGGCGTTCCGCTGGGCCATGGCAATGGCCTCGGCGCTGATGTCAGCGGCAGTGACCCGGGCAGCCCCGCCCTTGGCGGCGTTCAGCGCAAAGCTGCCGGTGTGGGTAAAGCAGTCCAGCACGGTGTGACCGGCAGCAATGCGGGCCACAGCCCGGCGGTTGTATTTCTGGTCGAGGAAAAAGCCGGTCTTCTGGCCGTTCTCAAAATCGACGTGGTAGAACACGCCGTTCTCGCAGATCTCAGTCTGGGTGCTGTCGGGGTGCGTCTCGCCGGGCAGGTCAAACCAGCCCTTGTTCTGTGCCAGGCCCTCCTTGGCCCGCAGAGCCTCGTCGTTGCGCTCGTAGATGCCGTCAATGGTCTGGCCGTCAGCGCGCAGGACTTCTGCCAGCAGGGGGAAGAGGATGGGCTTGAGCTTTTCCATGCCCACGCTCAGGGTCTGGGTGACAAGGATATTGCTGAACCGGTCCACAGTCAGGCCCGGGAACTGGTCAGCCTCGCCAAAGATGACACGGCAGGCGGTCAGGTCGGCGGGCTCCAGCACAGTCTTGCGGTAGGCACATGCGTATTCGACACGGCGCTTCCAGAAAGCGGCATCAAAGGTGTCGTTGGCGTTGCGGGAGATGAGCCGCACCCGGATCTTGCTTTTCAGTGAGAGAAAACCGGTGCCAAGATAGGCACCCTTTGTGCTGACCACATCGACCAGCGTGCCGTTTTCAGGCTCTGCCTCCGGGGAACCCAGGATGTCGTTTTCGTACACCCAGGGGTGGCCGCCCACCAGCAGGCCCTCGGCGTGTTTGTTGACGGTGTAAACGGGGTAATTGCGAGAAGATTTCATATAGGAACTCCTGATATTATGTGGAAACTTTACGATTTTGCCAAGGCCTCTCCTACTAGGAGAGGTGGCATTGCGTCAGCAATGACGGAGAGGTTGGACAGAGGAAAAGCTGCCCTGTGTATAACCTCTCCGTCTTGCTGGCCGCAGCCCCAACAGCAACGCCCTTCATCCGCCACTGGCGGCGGTTGGTGCTGTTGCTTCTGGTAGGGGAGCCTTTGCCAGTTTAAGCTAAACTTTATTTTACCATAAAAACGTGCTAGAATAAATACAAAAACACAGAAACGAGGAAAACGTCATGGAGATCGAACGCAAATGGATGGTGAACGGCTGGCCGGAGGGCGAAAACTTCCCGGCTCTGCCGCTCAAGGAAGAGTTTGCCATGCGGCAGGGATATATCAGCGTGCGGCCCACCGTGCGCATCCGGGAGGAGGCGCTCAAGGGCGGCGAGACGGCCTATATCCTCTGCTTCAAGTCCGGAAGCGGGCTTGCACGGGAGGAGATCGAGCGCTCCATCGACAAGAAACTGTTTGATGAACTGGAAACAAAGATCATCGGTAAGCCCCTGATCGGGAAGATCCGCAGAAGCTACGCCCTGCCCGATGGCCTTGTGCTGGAGGTGAACCATGTGGATGAGGGCCAGCCCACTGCGTTCTGGTACGCTGAGGTGGAATACCCCACCGTGGATGCCGCCCGCAGCTGGAAGCCGGAAGCCTTTGGTCTTGCAGACTATCTGAACGATGATGTCACCGACCAGCCCGGCCAGAGCATGGGAGCCTACTGGGAACAGACCCGGAAATAAAAATGACCCTCTCCGTCGCGCAGATGCGGCCGCCTAGCCCTTGGGGAAAGACGGCAGTGCAAAGCAATGACAGAGAGGGTCATTATTTTTTACTTCTTGTGATACATCCGGTCTGCTTCCTCATAGGCGGGCTCGCAGGTCAGATACATGCCCAGTTTCTTCACGGTATCCATATCCACGCTGGACAGGATGACGGTGGAGTGCATATCGCAGCCCTTCAGGTGGGAGAGCTGCTTGAGGGCTGCAGCAGCAGTGGGATTCTGCGCGGCCGAGCTGGACAGGGCGATCAGGATCTCGTCGGTGTGCAGACGGGGGTTCTTGCTGCCCAGATAGTTGGTCTTGAGGGTCTGGATGGGCTCGATGGCGGCGGCAGAAACGAGGTCAAGCTCCTGGTCGATACCGGCCAGCTTTTTCAGCGCGTTGAGCAGAGCGGAGGAAGCGGCACCCAGCAGGGGGCCGGTCTTGCCGGTGACAACGGTGCCGTCCGGCAGCTCGATGGCAGCGGCGGGGGCACCGCCGGTCTTTTCAGAGACTGCATGGGCGGCCTGCTCCACCGGGCGGCTGCCCAGGGTCAGTCCGGCCTGATTCATCAGCAGCTCCAGCTTGTAGACCTCACTCTGGATCTGTGCGCCGTTCTTGAGGTCGCACAGGGCCTTGAAGTAGCGGCGGACGATCTCGTTGCGGGAAGCTTCGCAGCAGGCCGCGTCATCCACGATGCAGTTGCCGGCCATGTTCACGCCCATGTCGGTGGGGGAGTGGTAGGGGCTCTTGCCTGCAATCAGCTCAAACATGGCGTTGACCACGGGGAAGATCTCAATGTCGCGGTTGTAGTTGACCGCGGTCTTGCCATAGGCCTCCAGATGGAACGGGTCGATCATGTTCACATCGTTCAGGTCGGCAGTGGCAGCCTCGTAAGCCAGGTTGACCGGGTGCTTCAGGGGGATGTTCCAGATGGGGAAAGTCTCAAACTTGGCATAACCGGCCTTCACGCCCCGCTTGTATTCGTGGTACAGCTGGGACAGGCAGGTGGCCATCTTGCCGCTGCCGGGGCCGGGAGCCGTGATAACCACCAGCGGGCGCTGGGTCTCAATGTACTCGTTGCGGCCATAGCCCTCGTCGCTCACGATGCGGGCAACGTCGTTGGGGTAGCCGGGGATCTTATAGTGCCGGAAGGTGCGGATGCCCAGGCTGTTCAGACGCTTCTCAAAGGCTTCCACTTCGGGGGCGGCGGTGTACATGGTCACGCATACACTGCCCACAAACAGGCCGCGCTCCTGGAATGCATCGATGAGACGCAGAACGTCCAGATCATAGGTAATGCCATAGTCACCGCGCACCTTGCTGCTGACGATGTCCTCAGCGTTGATGACGATAACGACCTCGGCCTGATCCTTCAGCTGCAGCAGCATCTGCAGCTTGGAATCGGGCTGGAAGCCGGGCAGCACGCGGGAGGCGTGGTAGTCATCGAACAGCTTGCCGCCGAATTCCAGATACAGCTTGTTGTCGAACTGCGCGATCCGCTCCCGGATGTGCTCCGACTGCATCTGCAGGTATTTGTCGTTGTCAAATCCTTTTTTCATTCGTTGCTCCTCTTCCTGATTTCGGTTCCCATATCCTGCCCGGGCAGCGGGTTCCACAGCGGAAGTGTGCCCGGGGAATTACACAATACAAAAAATAGTATATCATATCAGAGGAGCGGGCGCAATAAAAAATCAACAAAAGTCCCGCTCCTTCCAGCAGAGAGCTTTTGCCGGAAAGAGCGGGGCAGGGAGGAACAGTGCGGATTACAGGGTCAGCTGGATGCCGCTGAGGGTCACGGTATCCGGATCGGGCTCCTCATCCTTTGCTTTGGCGCGGGTCTGTTTGGGCAGAGCGTCCTCGTGGACTACTTTGCCGCATTCCAGCTCAGGGATGGCAAAGAAGGCTGCTTCCAGAGCATCAGGCAGCTCTACTTCACCGGTAACATGCAGGAATTCGATCTGAGCCAGCAGGTCTGCGCTCTCTGCGGGGATGACAGCATCACCCAGCACATAGAGACGGGTGCCATACCGGCGCAGGGAAGAGGCGGTCAGTTCCAGGTCGTCCTCCACCACGGCGGTGCCGTCCGGCACGATGATCAGCTCGGTGGAATCCGGGAAGAGCGGGGCCAGAACGGGCGCAAGGCTTGCGCACAGGATGGCCTTTGGAGCGGAAAAGCTGCAGCCCTTTGCGGCCAGTGCGGCAGTGTCGAGCCTGGGGTCAACCGCCAGGAAGCGATGTTCATTCCAGTACAGGCGGCTTTGTGCCCGCAGCAGGAAGGTGTTGTCCAGCTTGATGGAGCTTCCCGGCAGGAGCACTGCATCATCGGGGTAGACCGCCAGCTTTCCGTTCAGGATGCAGCGGGCGGATACCACTGCCGAGAGGCACTGCGGGCAGTAGATCATACCGTTGACCAGAATGCAGGCGTACTTCTGTAAAACCTCCGCAGCATCCGGTGTGATCATCAGCTTGCCGTTGACCACCAGTACCTGCCCGGCGGCGGTCTGGCTGGCAGAGCTCAGCGTGACCTTGCCATTGACCACACCCACCGAGACCTCCTCCGGGACATTTTTGCAGAGCATCGAATCCAGAGAAATGTTGTGCTGGCTCAGGAGCGCCTGCACCCGGGGCGAGGTCAGCGCGATCATGCAGTCCAGCTTGATCTGCTCATAGCGGTCAAGAAAATCCTCCTGCACATTGCGCAGGTCCAGGATCATAGCGTCCACATTCAGGTTCTTTTTCATCATTTATTCCTCCGTAAGTTCAGTTTTGAGGCGATGGCGTATCTGGGCAAGGCGGCTGCGGACCGTGCCGGGCGGGAGACTGAGCAGCTGACCGATCTCGCTGGCATTGTAGCCCGCTGTATAGCGCAGGGTAAACAGCCGTCGCTCTTCCGGGGTGAGCAGAGCCAGCAGACTGGCGGCTTCCACTGTGTCCAGCGCGGAATCCGGTTCAGCATTGTCCTCTTCCGGGAAAAAGGTGCTGAGCAGCTGCTCCTCCTTTGCCGTCCGGCGGAGCTGGTCACAGTAGAGATTCCGCGCTGTGGTAAACAGCCAGGCCTTGCACTGCCGCTCTGTAAAGCTGTTGATAAGGGTCCGGTTCTGCAGTGCCCGCAGAAAGACTTCCTGGGTCAGATCCTCCGCCCGGGCTTCGTCCCGGCAGAGATTGAAACAGAAGTGTTCCAGCCTGTCCCAGAAGGTCTCGTACAGCAGCTCCCACATGGGGCTTCCTCCTTTCATTGCGTCGTTCTGCCTGTAAGACGAAGGAAACCGGGGAAGTGTTGGAAAGATCCGGAAAAAAATAAACCCCTCAGTCTCGCTGGCGCTCGCCAACTCCCCTACCAGGGGAGCCTTTGGCATGGCGGTAAACAGCGTGAAACTGAGGGAAACTCCTTGATTTAATGTTTTGCTTCCAGTGCTTCGAGATCTTCTTTGATCTCTTCCACATCTTCTTTCAGGAACATCAGGCAGAAGCTGACGGCCAGCAGCAGGCAGGAGAACCAGATGGCCTTTGCGCCGCAGAGATCCAGCGTCAGGCTGCCCAGGCCCGCGCCCAGCGCAAACAGGAGGATGATGCCCCAGTAATAGAAGGATTTTTTCAGGGCGGCAGGATTGCGGTTGAGCACCCAGCTGCAGAGGGAGTCCATGCCGCTGCGCATGTTGCCGATGCACATGGTGCTGGCAAAGGCATAACCGTTCACCTTGCGGAAGGTCTGCACCTGCATCGCACAGGCAAACGAGACCAGCGCATTGGCCATAAGATTCCACTCCTGCGGGAAAAAGCCCACCACGAACAGCATCACGATCTCACACAGCACCACCAGCTGCCGCCAGTGGAGCCGCTGCAGATTCTGCAGCTTCTGGTGCATCAGCTCTGCCGCGAACACGCCCAGCGCAAAGAAGCACAGGGGCACAAGATAATGCAGCACACGCCCCCACTCCCCGGCAAAGGCATGGACAGCCATCAGCACGATATTGCCGGTCTGGGCGTTGGCAAACACCTTGCCCCGGAACAGATAGGTGTATACGTCCTGCAGGCCGCCGGACAGTGAAAGGAACATTGCCGTGCAGAAGGCTTCCGACATCTGGCCGCGGCGCTTTTTCTTGGAATTCATGCAAATTCCCCCTCTGATTTTTTACCCCTATACTATAATGCGGGTTGACGGATTTGTCAAAAACAAAAGGTGATTTTTGGCGGTTTTGACTATGTAAAACGAATATGCCTGCCATGTTTTTTGCAATTGCATCCGGGTTGTGCTACAATAAGACCATCCATACAGAAAAAGGAGAATCTCCCCATGCCCAATATCATCGAGATCACGGATTTTCACGCGACGGAGCTGGACCCCTACGCCCGCCTGACGCAGAACCAGCTGCGCAGTCGGCTGGAACCCGAAAAAGGCATCTTCATTGCCGAGAGCCCCAAGGTGATCTCCCGGGCACTGGATGCAGGCTTTGTGCCGGTCTCCCTGCTGATGGAGCGCAGGCAGATCACCGGCCCTGCGGCGGAGATCCTGACCCGCTGCGGAGATGCACCCATTTATACTGCTGACCGGGAGCTGCTGGCTGCACTGACAGGCTACGAGCTGACCCGGGGCGTGCTCTGTGCCTTTCAACGTCCGAAGCCCCGCACCGTGGAGGAGCTCTGCCGGAATGCCCGGCGTGTGGCCGTGCTGGAGGGCATTGTGGATTCCACCAACGTGGGTGCCATCTTCCGCAGCGCGGCAGCGCTGAACATGGACGCTGTTCTTATCAACCCCTCCTGCTGTGACCCGCTCTGCCGCCGGGCCGTGCGCGTGAGTATGGGCACGGTATTTCAGGTGCCCTGGGCGCAGATCGGCGAAACGCCCGCCGATTGGCCCGAAAAGGGGCTTGCCCAGCTGAATGCCCTGGGCTTCAAGACGGCTGCCATGGCCTTGAGTGACCGTTCGGTCAGCATTGATGACGAAGCCCTTGCCCGGGAGCCGAAGCTTGCCATTGTGCTGGGCACGGAGGGAGACGGCCTTTCCCATACCACCATCGCATCCTGCGATTACACAGTCAAGATCCCCATGTCCCACGGGGTCGATTCCCTGAACGTTGCCGCCGCCAGCGCCGTGGCGTTCTGGCAGCTGGGCAAACAGTAATTCATAAGCCACGCAGCAAAAAACTCCCGCCCGGAGCGCATCCGGGCGGGAGTTTTGCTATGCCTTAGAAGGATTCAAAGGAGAAATTACTTTTTCATGTAGATGTGGTGGGGCAGACCTGCAATGTACAGCGGAGTCAGCTCAGCCTGGATCAGCGGGCGGGCATACTCGAGGAATTCCTCGGTCATCTGGGTGTGATTCTCGTTCATCCAGCTCAGGGGAACCTTCTTCTCGAGGTTTGCAACTTCACTGATGGGGTGCAGCTCGGTGATGTACTGATAGGGGCTGTTGGAGATGCGCTTCAGGGCGACCATCTGACCGGTGGCACCCTCAAAGGCAGCCTTGGCAGCAGCGCCGCCCACCTGGTAAGCCTCGGTGATATCGGTGCGGCTGGTCAGGTGACCAGCGCAGCGCTGCAGGGTAGACAGCTCGATACAGCGGGTCTTGGTATCCAGATTGCGGGCGACCACATTCGCCAGATAGCGTGCGGTACCAGTCAGTGCCTTGTGGCCGAAAGCGTCCACTGCGTGCACATCATCGGCCAGCTCACAGACGTAGCGGCCGTCCTCGAGCTTGACACCCTCGGAAACAGCGATCACGATGCTGGGCTTCTTCTCCTGCATGGTGCGGACCTTCTCAATGAAGTGCTCCACGTTGAAGGGGACTTCGGGCAGGCAGATCATATCCACGCCCTCGCAGTCATCGCTCTTGGCCAGAGAGGCAGCAGCGGTCAGCCAGCCGGCGTTGCGGCCCATGATCTCGACCACGGTGACATAATTGGTGCCGTAAACGGTGGCATCGCGGATGATCTCCTTCATCACCACACCGATGTACTTTGCCGCAGAGCCGTAGCCGGGGGTGTGGTCGGTCACCATCAGGTCGTTGTCGATGGTCTTGGGAACGCCCATGAAGCGGATGTCGCTCTGGATGCGGTTGCCGTATTCAGCCAGCTTGCCGATGGTATCCATGGAATCGTTGCCGCCAATGTAGAAGAAGTAGCCAATGTTCAGCTTTTCCAGGATGGCGAACAGCTTCTTGTAAACGGTCTCGTCATCGTGCCAATCGGGCAGCTTATAGCGGCAGCTGCCCAGGAAGCTGGACGGGGTGCGCTTGAGCAGCTCGATATCCAGGTCATCGGTCAGCACGGTGGAAAGATCCACCACGCGCTCCTCCAGCAGACCGGCAACGCCGTTGCACATGCCGTAAACGATCTCAGCGCCGCGGCTCTTGCAGCTCTCGAATACGCCTGCCAGACTTGCATTGATGACGGAGGTAGGGCCGCCAGACTGACCAACGA
>OGOG01003667.1_pt1 | contig 11374 bp, 5 predicted proteins | sample 1552581 | NCBI WGS metagenome assembly OGOG01 (sample SAMEA2580152, study PRJEB22360) | human gut metagenome | biome: human gut; feature: human-associated habitat; material: faeces | place: Denmark | collected 2008/2010 | reverse complement strand
TTTTTGTTATTATAAATATTAAGCTTAACAGAAAAGAAAAAAGACTTGCCAAGCAGAAAAAATATGATGACGAAAACAATGGCAATGGAAAAAACAAGAAAGATGCAGAAGATTCAACAGAATCAAATGACGTGGAAGAATCAGATGAAATTGAACCTATGGAAGAACAGGTTGAAGAAATAGAAGAACCTGAAGATGTTTCAATTCCTGAAACTGTTGAAGAACCAGAAGCTTTAGATGAGGTTGTTGAAGATTTCCCTGAAGCAGATGATGTGGAAATTCCACAGGTTGAAGAAGCTACTGATTTGAATCAGGATGTTGTATTAGATTTAGATGACATAGAAGATGCGGCAGAAACAACTGAAGATGAAATAGAGAAAGAATCTGAAAAAGCTCAGTTAGAAGCGGAAGAAGATATGAAAGAAACATTAAAAGACATGCTTCCGGATGACGATGAGGATGATGAAGATTTTGAATTTATTGATTTAGATTAATTAGGAATACCCCAGACTTCGGTCTGGGGTATGTTAGCAGAAAAATATGGAGGAAAGGTAATGGAAAGAGGTAATTTTACCAGACAGGCTATTGAAGCTATGGAATATGCTAAAGAAGTGGCTATAAGTTTTGGTATGAATTATATCGGCACGGAACATTTATTGGCAGGCATTTCCAAAGTATCAGAAGGTGTGGCAGCAAATATTTTGTATAACTATAATCTTGTTTATGCAGATATAATGAAAGCCATTAGTGAGGACATGGGAATAGAAGGCAGAGTGCGTACAAGGTCCAGAAGCAGAAATCTGGAAACAACAGCAAGGGCCAAGGCAATATTGGAAAGAGCTTATGTAGAGGCGTCAAAACAGGGATTGCCTCAGATTGGAACAGAGCATATTCTTCTTGCCATAGTTGCAGATCCTGATTGTGAGGCACATTGTATTCTTACAAGTTTTCGGGTAAATATTAAAAAGATTTGTGCAGATATTTTAAAACTTACAAATAGAGATCCAAGAGAGATAAGACAGTACATCCAGACAGAAAAGCGTCAAAGAGATGACAACGTTTCTGCAACACCAACATTAGACCAGTTCGGAAGAGATTTGACTAAGGCAGCAAAGGCAGGTCAGCTTGACCCTGTAGTTGGAAGAGATGTTGAAATAAGAAGAATTATTCAGATTTTAAGCAGAAGAACAAAGAATAATCCTTGTCTTATAGGAGAGCCGGGTGTTGGTAAGACAGCAATAGTTGAGGCAATAGCCCAGAAGATTGTACAAGGACTTGTTCCTGAAACAATGGAAGGAAAAAGATTAATAAGTCTTGATCTTTCAGGTACTGTTGCAGGCTCAAAATATAGGGGCGAGTTTGAGGAAAGATTAAAAAGAATAATGGATGAAGTTGAAAATTCAGGAAACATTATTCTTTTTATTGATGAAATTCATACAATTATCGGTGCCGGTGGCGCAGAAGGTTCAATGGATGCCTCAAATATTTTGAAACCATCATTAACAAAAGGACGTCTCCAGGTTATAGGGGCAACAACAATTGCAGAATACAGAAAGTATTTTGAAAAAGATGCAGCCCTTGAGAGAAGATTTCAGCCGGTTACTGTTGAGGAGCCTACAGAAGCCCAGACTATTGAGATTTTGCATGGATTAAAAAGTGCTTATGAAGAATTTCACAAGGTTAATATTTCAGATGAAGCAGTGGAAGCTGCAGTAAAACTTTCAACAAGATATATTAATGACAGAAATCTTCCGGACAAGGCAATTGACTTAATAGATGAGGCATGTTCAAAAGTAAGAATTAAGGAAAAACCAAAGCCAAAGTCAGTAACAAATAAAGAACTCGATGTAGCTGAATTAAATCTTGAACTTGAAATGTGCGTAAGACACGGAGATTTCAAAGGAGCAGCAGTGCGCAAAAAGGATTTAGACAAAGCACAGACAGCTCTTGATAAGGCTATTGCAAAGTGGCAGGGAACAGAGAAAGAATACAGACCTGTTATTGATGAAAATACAATAGAAGAAATAGTATCAATGTGGACAGGAATCCCGGTAACAAAAATGGGAAAGAACGAACAGCAGAGATTATTAAAGTTAGAATCAATATTGCATAAGCGTGTTGTAGGCCAGACAGAAGCTGTAACTGCCGTGGCAAAGGCTGTACGAAGAGGAAGAGTGGGACTAAAAAGTGCCAATAGACCAATTGGTTCATTTCTGTTTTTGGGACCTACAGGTGTAGGAAAAACAGAACTTTCAAAAACATTGGCAGAAGCAGTTTTCGGTTCAGAAGATGCAATGATTCGTGTTGATATGTCAGAATATATGGAAAAACACAGTGTATCAAAACTTATTGGTTCACCTCCGGGATATGTTGGATATGAAGAAGGCGGACAGCTTAGTGATAAGGTTAGAAGAAATCCATATTCAGTAGTTCTTTTTGATGAAATCGAAAAAGCTCATCCTGATGTGTTTAACATATTGTTACAGGTTCTTGATGACGGCCAGATTACAGATTCAAAGGGTAGAAAAGTTAGCTTTAAAAATACAATTATTATTATGACATCAAATGCAGGAGCAAACAGAATAATAGACCCTAAACATTTAGGTTTTAGCAGAGACATAACAGAGAAGCAGGATTATGAAAAGATGAAAGCAAGTGTTATGGAAGAAGTTAAGTTAATGTTTAAACCTGAGTTTATTAATCGAATTGATGAAATTATAGTATTCCATGCTTTAACTGAAAAAGAAGTAAAGAGCATAGTTAACATTATGCTTAGAAATCTTGCAAAACAGGTTAAGGAACAGATGAATATTGAGCTTAAATATACTGAAACACTGAAGAGTGCCCTTGCAAAGGAAAGCTACGATAAGAAGTATGGTGCAAGACCTTTAAGAAGGATGATTCAGAACAAAATAGAAGACAATCTGGCAGAGGAAATACTTGCAGAAAAAGTTAAGCAGGGAGATAAAGTTACAGTGTCATATAAGAACAAATCCGTAACTTTTTCTGTGGCAGAATAGTTTAAAATGTATTATACTAGAACTACCAAAAAAAATAGATAAAGTCACATTAGATGATTTAATAACAGGAGGACAAAATGGCAGTAATTAAGGAATTAATCAGAAAAGAAAATAATGGTTCAATCAGCTTCGGTAATTATGAATTACCACAGAAAACAAAGTTAGCAGACTTTGAAGTTAATGGAGATTTATATAAAGTAAAAACATTTAAGGAAATTACAAAACTTGAAAAGAACGGAACTTTTGTTTATGAATCAATTCCGGGAACAGCAGTAAGCGTTTTTAAGGAAACAGCAGATGAAGTAAGCTTTTTCGTAGACGGAAAAGGTCAGACACAGATTACATTAGAATTAGAATCTAACAAGGAATACAGAGTTTTTGTTGGAGACAGAGACCTTGGAGTATCTAAGACAGACGTTGGCGGAAAGATTACATTAGATGTAGATTTAGAAAACGGAAATCTTACTACTGTAAAAGTTGTAACAGCATAATAAGTAAGATTTTAAATTAAGATATAAAATAAAGCTACAAAACAAAATAGGAGAGCCATGGCAAAATCAAAAAAGACGGTTTTCTTTTGCAAAGAGTGCGGTTACGAGTCAAGTAAATGGTTAGGACAGTGTCCGGGATGTAAAGAGGTAGGAACTTTTGTAGAAGAACCGATGGGGGCAAAGACCAACAATAACATTAGAAGGGGATTAATTAATAATAAACCGGTAACAATAAATCAGGTTACGGCAGATGATGAGGAGAGAATCACAACAGGTTTTGGAGAACTGGACAGAGTATTAGGAGGGGGAGTAGTTCCCGGCGGGCTAATACTTGTAGGCGGTGATCCGGGAATAGGAAAGTCCACATTACTTCTTCAGGTATGTAGAAATATGTCAAATAATGGCAAGAAGATTTTATATATTTCAGGAGAAGAATCCCTTAAGCAGATTAAGCTTAGAGCAAACAGAATGGGACAGTTTTCCGATAATTTAAGTCTTTTGTCAGAGACAAGCCTTGATATAATAGAGTCAGTTATTTTAGAAACAAAACCTGATGCAGTAGTAATAGACTCAATACAGACTATGCTAAGAGAGGATATAGGCTCAGCTCCAGGCAGTGTAAGTCAGGTTAGGGAGTCAACTAACTTTCTTATGCAGTTAGCTAAAGGTAATACCATTCCAATATTTATTGTAGGTCACGTAACCAAAGAAGGGGTTGTTGCAGGACCTAGGGTTTTGGAACATATGGTTGACACGGTTTTATATTTTGAAGGTGACAGACATGCAGCATATAGAATAATCCGAGGAGTTAAGAACCGTTTTGGTTCAACTAATGAAATTGGAGTATTTGAAATGAGTTCAGAAGGACTTAGGGAAGTATTAAATCCGTCAGAATTTATGTTAGATGGAAGACCTGAGGATGCTTCAGGTTCAGTTGTGGCATGTTTAATGGAAGGAACAAGACCGATTCTTGTAGAAATACAGGCATTAATATCCCACACCAACTTTGGAATGCCAAGACGAACGGCGGTGGGAACAGACTATAACAGAGTTAATCTTTTAATGGCAGTTATTGAAAAAAGAATTGGAGTTCAGATGTGCGATTATGATGCATATGTTAATATAGCAGGTGGAATGAAAATCAATGAACCGGCATTAGACCTTGCATTAGTAATGGCATTAATCAGTAGCTTTAAGAACAGAGTAATAGACCCAAAGACAATAGTTTTCGGTGAAGTAGGGCTTGCAGGAGAAGTAAGAGCGGTATCACAGGCAGACAAAAGAGTACAGGAAGCTAAGAAACTTGGTTTTACAACGTGCATAATGCCTGCTGTATCCAAGAAAAATCTTACAGAAATCACTGGAATCAATATAATTGGGGTAAATAATATAAAAGAAGCTGAAGAACTTATTTAAAAAAGTTGACAACTGATATTCGTTAGATTAGAATAACAAGGTAAGAAAAAGTCCAAAAGGACAATAAAATAATAAAAGCGTTGATAGAGACAGTAGTTGCCTTGCATAAATAATGCATAGTGAACGTTATAGAGAGTTCGGATAAGGTGGAAGCCGAATACAAGTAGCAGGTATATGAACATCACTCTGGAGTTGCAGCCCAAAGAACGTATAAAGTTTAGTAGGCGCTGACGGTATCCACCGTTAAAGGGAACACATATTAAAGGAGAAATCCTGCGTATGCTGTAAAAGGTGGTTAACGAAAATACAGGCTTTCGTCCTTTACAGGGCGGGAGCCTTTTTATTTAGTGCTTACACACTAAATAAAAAGTGCTCCATAGTGGACGCACAATAAAATAAATACACAGATATCATTGGATGTTTTCGAAAACAATGCAGATAGGATATGCGACAGATTTTTCTGCAAGCAAACAATAGGCAAATTTTCGTAATTTTGCGAGCATAGTGTACAGCGATAAAACGACTGTCTGAGCGAAGCGAGTTTAGTTTTTCGCTGTACCATAGGCGGCGGAGCAAAATAAGAAAATTAACGTGTTTGCTTGCAGAAAAATCTGTCGCATACCGGGAATACATTATTTTCGCAAACATCTGATGACAAAAAAGAAAGGAGATTGAAATGTACAAGAAGGTATCAACCAATTTGAACTTTGTTGACAGAGAAAAAGAAACAGAAAAATTCTGGGATGACAATCACATCTTTGAAAAAAGTATGGAAAATAGAAAAGAAGGACCAACATATACTTTTTATGATGGACCTCCAACAGCTAACGGAAAACCACATATCGGACACGTATTAACACGTGTAATTAAAGATATGATCCCTAGATACAGAACAATGAAGGGATATATGGTTCCAAGAAAGGCAGGATGGGACACACACGGACTTCCTGTAGAACTTGAAGTAGAAAAATTATTAGGTTTAAATGGAAAAGAACAGATCGAAGAATACGGTATGGAACCTTTCATTAAGAAATGTAAGGAATCTGTATGGAAATACAAGGGAATGTGGGAAGACTTCTCAGGAACAGTTGGCTTCTGGGCAGATATGGAAAACCCATATGTAACTTATGATGATAATTTTATTGAATCTGAATGGTGGGCTTTAAAGACTATCTGGGATAAGAAATTATTATACAAGGGTTTTAAGATTGTACCTTATTGCCCAAGATGTGGAACACCTCTTTCATCACAGGAAGTTGCACAGGGATACAAGGCAGTTAAGGAACGTTCAGCTATCGTAAGATTTAAAGTTGTTGGTGAAGATGCATATTTCCTTGCATGGACAACAACACCTTGGACTCTTCCATCTAACGTAGCTCTTTGTGTTAACCCTAATGACACATACTGCAAGGTTAAAGCAGCTGACGGATATACTTATTATATGGCAGAAGCTTTACTTGACACAGTATTAGGAAAGCTTGCAACAGAAGACGAAAAAGCTTATGAAGTATTAGAAACAATGAAGGGTGCTGACCTTGAATATAAAGAATATGAACCATTATATGAATGTGCAAAGGCTATTGCTGATAAGCAGAGAAAGAAAGGTTTCTTTGTAACATGTGACACATACGTTACTATGAGTGATGGTACAGGTATTGTTCATATTGCTCCTGCTTTCGGTGAAGATGATGCTAATGTAGGACGTAACTATGACCTTCCTTTTGTACAGCTTGTAAATGACAAGGGTGAACTTACAGAAGACACACCTTATGCAGGTTTATTTGTAAAGGATGCTGATCCTAAGGTATTAGTAGACCTTGACAAGAGAGGACAGTTATTTGATGCACCTAAGTTTGAACATGATTATCCACATTGCTGGAGATGTGATACACCATTAATCTATTATGCAAGAGAATCATGGTTTATTAAGATGACAGAAGTTAAGGATAAACTTGTTGCAAATAATAACACAGTAAACTGGATTCCAAAATCAATCGGTGAAGGACGTTTTGGAAACTGGCTTGAAAATGTACAGGATTGGGGTATTTCAAGAAACCGTTATTGGGGTACACCACTTAATATCTGGGAATGTTGCGATTGCGGATGTCAGGAATCAATTGGCAGCCGTGCAGAATTAGCAGAAAGAAGTGGAAATCCTGATAATGCTAATGTTGAATTACACAGACCTTACATTGATGAAGTAACATTTAAGTGTAAAGAGTGTGGTGGCACAATGAAGAGAGTACCTGAAGTTATTGACTGCTGGTTCGACTCAGGAGCAATGCCATTTGCACAGCATCATTATCCATTTGAGAATAAAGATTTATTTGAAAAACAGTTCCCTGCTGATTTTATCTCAGAAGCTGTTGACCAGACAAGAGGATGGTTCTATTCATTAATGGCTGAATCAACATTATTGTTTGATAAGGCTCCATACAAGAACGTAATCGTACTTGGTCACGTTCAGGACGAAAACGGACAGAAGATGAGTAAGTCAAAGGGTAACGCAGTAGATCCTTTTGAAGCATTAGGACAGTACGGTGCCGATGCCATCAGATGGTATTTCTACACTAACTCAGCTCCATGGCTTCCAAACCGTTTCCATGGTAAAGCAGTTCAGGAAGGACAGCGTAAGTTTATGGGAACACTTTGGAACACATATGCGTTCTATGTCTTATATGCTGAAATTGATCAGTTTGACCCAACAAAATACACACTTGATTATGATAAATTAAGTGTTATGGATAAATGGTTATTATCAAAACTTAACTCTATGGTTAAGGCAGTAGATGAAAACCTTGGTAACTACAGAATCCCTGAAGCTGCAAGAGCATTAGATGATTTTGTAGATGATATGAGTAACTGGTATGTAAGACGTTCAAGAGAACGTTTCTGGGCAAAAGACATGCCACAGGATAAGATTAATGCTTACATGACATTATATACAGCACTTGTTACAGTATCAAAGGCTGCTGCACCAATGATTCCATTTATGACAGAAGATATTTATCAGAATATCGTAAGAAGTGTAGATGAAACAGCACCTGAAAGTATTCATTTATGTGACTTCCCAGAAGTTAATGAATCTTATATTGACAAAGAATTGGAAGAAAACATGGAAAGAGTACTTGATATTGTAGTACTTGGTCGTGCATGTAGAAATGCATCTGCAATTAAGAACAGACAGCCAATTGGAAAGATGTTCGTTAAGGCAGAATTTGAATTATCTGATTTCTACAAAGAAATCATTGAAGAAGAATTAAATGTTAAGGAAGTTGAGTTTACAGATGATGTAAGAGCATTTACTTCATATTCATTTAAGCCACAGCTTAGAACAGTTGGACCTAAATATGGTAAATTCTTAGGCAAGATTAAAGAAGCATTATCATCATTAGACGGAAATGCAGCTATGGATAAGATTAATGCCGGAGAACCTTTAACATTCGATTTTGACGGTAACGAAGTAGTTCTTGAAAAAGAAGATTTACTTATTGATATGGCTCAGGTTGAGGGATATGTATCAGAAAGCGATAATAATATTACTGTAGTACTTGATACAAAACTTTCAGATGAACTTATTGAAGAAGGATTTGTTAGAGAAATAATCAGTAAGATTCAGACAATGAGAAAAGAAGCTGATTTCCAGGTAATGGACAAAATTGTGGTAAATGTAGATAAAAACGATACAATAAAAGCTATAATTGAGAACAATCTTGACGAAATTAAGTCTGAAGTGTTGGCAGATAATGTCATATTTGGTAAAATAAACGGGTATGAAAAAGAGTGGAATATTAACGGTGAAAAGGTAACTTTTGGCGTAGAAAAAGCTCTTTAGAATTTGACTTGAAATATTTGGCTATAAAATTTATTAAAAAGAGAGAAGCAATGCCTGTCATTGTTTCTCTCTAATAGCATAAAAAAGGAGATTTAATATGGCTAAGAACGAAGGTATGGAAAAGCATGAAGAATTCAAGGCAGAATTCAAGAAGCGTGTGAAAGAACAGGCTAAAATGCTTTACAGAAAAAGCCTTGATGAAATAAGTGACAGACATAAGTTTGTATGTGTTGCTTATGCAGTAAAGGATATTGTAATCGATCAGTGGATAGCAACTCAGAAAGCATATGATGAGAAGGATGCTAAGATTGTATACTATTTATCAATGGAATTTCTTATGGGCCGTGCTCTTGGAAATATGATTATCAATCTTTCAAGCAGAGATGAAATCAAGGAAGCTATTGAAGAATTAGGACTTGATCTTAATGTAATCGAAGATCAGGAACCTGATGCAGCTTTAGGTAATGGTGGTCTTGGTAGATTGGCAGCATGTTTCTTAGATAGTTTGTCAACACTTAACTATCCTGCTTATGGATGTGGTATCAGATACAAATACGGTATGTTCCAGCAGAAGATTGAAAACGGATATCAGAAAGAAGTACCTGAAGACTGGTTAAGACATGCTAATCCATTAGAAATCAAGCGTGAAGAATATGCTTGTGAAGTTAAGTTTGGCGGATATGTAAGAGTAGAAAACAGAGACGGACGTAATTACTTTATTCAGGAAGGCTACCAGTCAGTTAATGCTATTCCATACGATATGCCAATCGTTGGTTACGGAAACAACGTAGTTAATACATTAAGAATTTGGGACGCTGAACCTGTAGTACACTTTAATCTTGATGAATTTGACAAGGGTTCATATATGGCTGCAGTTGAACAGGAGAACCTTGCAAAGACTATTACAGAAGTTCTTTATCCTAATGACAATCATTATGCAGGTAAGGAATTAAGATTAAAACAGCAGTATTTCTTTGTTTCAGCAAGTTTACAGACAGCAATTAAGAAATACTTAAAGAATCATGATGATATTAGAAAATTACCTGAAAAGGTAGTATTTCAGATGAACGATACTCATCCGACACTTACAGTTGCAGAACTTATGAGATTATTAATGGATGAATATAACTTAGAATGGGATGAAGCTTGGGATATTACAACACATGCATGCGCATACACTAACCATACAATCATGAGCGAAGCTCTTGAAAAATGGCCAATTGAATTATTCTCAAGATTACTTCCAAGATGTTACCAGATTATTGAAGAAATCAACAGAAGATTTTGCATTGAAATCGAAAACAAATACCCTGGAAATCATGATAAAGTTGCTAAGATGGCAATTATCTATGATGGTCAGGTTAAGATGGCTCATCTTGCAATTTGTGCAGGTTTCTCAGTTAACGGTGTAGCAAAACTTCATACAGAAATTTTAAAACATCAGGAATTAAAAGATTTCTATGAAATGATGCCGGAGAAGTTTAACAATAAGACTAACGGTATTACACAGAGAAGATTCCTTCTCCATGCTAATCCACTTCTTTCAGAATGGGTTACAGGAAAGGTTGGAGATGACTGGATTACAGACCTTCCAAAGATTAAGGGAATAGAAGTATACGCAGATGACAAGAAAGCTCAGGCTGAATTTATGAATATTAAATATCAGAACAAAGTACGTCTTGCAAAATACATTAAAGAACATAATGGTATTGATGTAGACCCACGTTCGATTTTTGATGTTCAGGTTAAGAGACTTCATGAATATAAGCGTCAGTTATTAAATATTTTACATGTAATGTATTTATACAACCAGATTAAGGAACATCCTGAAATGGAATTTTATCCAAGAACATTTATCTTTGGTGCAAAAGCAGCAGCAGGTTACAAGATTGCTAAGCTTACAATCAAGTTAATCAATAGCGTTGCTGATGTAATTAACAATGATGAATCAATTAATGGAAAGATTAAAGTTGTATTTATTGAAAACTACCGTGTTTCAAATGCTGAAATCATTTTTGCGGCAGCAGATGTTTCAGAACAGATTTCAACAGCATCAAAAGAAGCTTCAGGCACAGGTAATATGAAGTTTATGTTAAATGGTGCTTTAACACTTGGAACAATGGATGGTGCTAACGTAGAAATAGTTGATGAAGTTGGCGAAGAAAATGCATTTATCTTTGGTTTATCTTCAGATGAAGTTATTAACTACGAAAACAATGGCGGATATAATCCAATGGATATTTTCAACTCAGATATGGACATTAGAAAAGTTCTTATGCAGTTGATTAACGGATTCTATTCTCCAGATGATCCTGAAAGATTCAGACCAATTTACAACTCATTACTTAACACTCAGGAAACAGATGTTGCTGACAGATACTTTATTCTTAAAGATTTCAAGTCATATGCAGCAGCTCAGAAGAGAGTTGAAGAAGCTTACAGAAACGAAGAAGGCTGGGCTAAGTCAGCTATGTTAAATGTAGCTAATGTTGGTAAGTTTACATCTGACAGAACAATCGAAGAATACGTACAGGATATTTGGCATCTTGAAAAAGTAAAAGTTAAAATGGACGTATAGATTACAGAAAATTGTGAAAGTGTCACAATAGATA
>OGOG01003665.1_pt1 | contig 11375 bp, 8 predicted proteins | sample 1552581 | NCBI WGS metagenome assembly OGOG01 (sample SAMEA2580152, study PRJEB22360) | human gut metagenome | biome: human gut; feature: human-associated habitat; material: faeces | place: Denmark | collected 2008/2010 | reverse complement strand
GCTGTACATGGTGTGCAGCTGGTTGAGGCCCTTGATGCACAGGCTGCCGCGGGACACCGGGGCCTCCGGATCGCCCTCGAGCCGCACGACCACGCCGTCCTTCTTCAGAAGGCGCACGTCGGTGATCTCCATGCCGCGATCGACTGCCTTGCACATGTCGTATACCGTCAGGCACGCCACCGACGCCGCCGTCAGCGCCTCCATCTCGATGCCGGTCTTGCCGGTCACGCCACAGGTGGTGACCACGTGGATGCCCACACGGCCGTCGGCGCGCTCGCCCTCGCGCACTGGCTCGCATTCCACCTTCGCCTTGGTGATGTTCAACGGATGGCACATCGGGATGAGATCGCTCGTCTTCTTCGCGGCCATCACGCCGGCCACGCGCGCGCAGGCGAGCACGTCGCCCTTGGCAGCCTTGCCCTCCACGATGAGCGCCAGCGTCTCCGGTTTCATGGAGATGAAGCCCTCGGCCACGGCCACGCGCTCGGTATCAGCCTTTTGCGAGACGTCCACCATGCGCACGTCGCCGTTCTCGTCGATATGGGTCAGCTGTTCGGTCATTTATCCTCCTATTTGGCTCATCTTCCTATCGGTGCCCACTTTGTCGTGGTGGTCGTCGGGCTTGGCGCCGAGAGCCGTCAGCAGCACGTCGCGCACTGCGGCATCATCGCCCTCGCGCAGGGCCGTGCGCACATCGTACTCGGTGTCCGAGAACAAACACGGCCGCACCTTGCCGTCGGCGGTGACTCGCAGGCGATTGCACTCGCTGCAGAAGTGGCGCGACAAGGGGCTGATGAAGCCCACGGTGCCCAGCGCGTCGGGGAACTCGAAATAGCGCGCCGGGCCCCAACCCAAAGGCTTGGTCGCTCCCGCCGGGCGCAGCTCGGGCAGCCCCGCCGCACGGGCCCGTTCGTTGATGATGTCGAACAGCTCCTCGGAGGGGATGACATCCTCTTTGCCCCAGCCCGTGCCGGCGTCCTCGCTCGTATCGCCCACGGGCATGTACTCGATGAAGCGCACGTGCAGCGGCCGATCGATGGAAAGCTTGGCGAACTCCAGGAAATCCTGGTTCAGGCTGCGCACGGCCACGGCGTTCACCTTCACGGGATTCAGCCCCGCGGCGAGCGCTGCATCGATGCCGGCGAGGGTATCCTCGAGGCGCCCCGTGCGCGTGATCTCGTGGAACTGATCGGCGTCAAGCGTATCTAGCGAGATATTCACGCGCGAGAGCCCCGCCGCCTTCAATTCATCAATCATACGGGGCAGAAGCACCCCGTTGGTGGTCATGGAGACATTCTCGATGCCCTCGATACCGGTGATGGTATCGACCAGATCGACCACCCCTTTACGCACCAAAGGCTCGCCCCCCGTGAGACGGACCGAGCGAATGCCGATCCCAGCGGCCACGGCCACCAACCGCTCGATCTCCTCGATGCGCAGGATCTCGTCATGGGACATCGCGCACACGCCCTCCTCGGGCATGCAGTAGACGCAGCGGAAATTGCAGCGATCCGTCAGCGATATGCGCAGATAATCGATAGTGCGACCATGCGAATCTTTCAAGTCAACCCCTCATAACGTGTTTTGACTGCTCATTATAGCGAACTCGAAATAAATCGCAATCAACACCGAGGGACGCGCTATCCCTCGCCCGCCGTGACGTCATCCACCATGGCAATCAGCTCCTGCTGGGAATGAACGCCCAGCTTGCCGTAGACGTTGCGCGTATGAGTGCGCACTGTGTTCCAGGAGATGCTGAGCTTGCTCGCCGTGGTGGACGAGTTGTAGCCCATGGCCAGACAGCGCAGCACGTCGGTCTCCCGGGGCGAGAGCTGGTAGTCTGCGGCCAAAGCCTCGATCGCCAGACCGAAGCGTCCCTTACGCACCGGCTCGTCCTCGCGGGCCGGCCCCTCGCTCTCGGCGGCAAGATCCCTCATCAGCAGCTCGTCAAGCGAAGGGGCGCCCTCCTCCCCCGGTGCGAAGAGCCGGTCGAACTCGCGCTCCGAGAAGATGAGGAAAGCGCAAGCGAGCACGATGAGCGCCATAATCATATAAGCGAAGGCCTCGCCGACGGCGCCGAACAGCGTCCCCAGAAGTTGCGCGCCGAAGAGCCAGCCGATGCCGTTGCCGAGCTGGTAGGCGCCGTAGCCATAACCGAACACGATGACCGCGGAGGTGCGCCGTTGGAATACGATAAAGGCGAGAATGCACCACAGGAACAATTCGAACACGACGCTGGACAGCGACACCACCTGGGCGAGCACGGTATGCAACACCGCCACCAAAGGCAGGCAGGCGACAAGCGCCACGGAGGCCACCATCACCACCGAGTACAGCTTCCCGAAGTTGAGTCGATCCCCCTCGATGCCCACGGCCACCACCGCCAAGACCAACGCCAGAAGCATGCGCGCGAGCATGACGAGACGCGACCCGGACAGCGTCGTCTCGATGGAGGAGACCGCCACCGTGGATGCGTACACCGAGGACACGATACAGGAGAACACGAAGACGACGGCCAGAAGCTTCCAGAACGATTTCGGCAGCGACCGGCGCGAATGGTCACGCGCGAGCGTGGGCGTCGGCTGCTCGATATGGCGGGAGAACGATGCCAAGACGCCGGCCGCCAAGGGCAGCAGAACGAACGCGGCCATGCCCGCTAAGCTGGGACCGCCGGGGACCGGCGCCCAGGCGGGCGATCCCAGCACAATGAAGAAAGAGGCTCCCACGACAAACTGGGAGTAAGCCACGTACAGGATGACCTGGCGCGGCGGCAGCGCGCCGTAGAGCTGCCCGCAACGCAGGGCGATCGTCCCGAGCCCCACGCCAAAAAGCATACCGCCGATGAAGAAAAGCGATCGGATGACGGGATAGGGCAGCATCGGCGTCAAATAATAGGGCCCGATGAGTATGACGATGAGAGCGCCGAGCGAGGAGACCGCCCCCGCCCAGAGGCACGCCGTCGGGCGCTCGAGCCACGAGCGCACCCGGGGCACCGCGAACGTGGACAGGAGCATGAGGCCGCCGGCCGACAGGCTCGTGGTCACCGTCAGCACCGAAAGGTTTCCGCCGTTGGTCTCGCTATCAGACAGCCACGCCGTTCCCGAGCTCGCTATATAGACCGAAGCTAGCAGGGCCCCCAAGGCCATGTACGGCAATGCCGGCCACGCGCGCACGAACTTCGCCATGAAATTTTTCGTCTCGGCCATCACTGCCCTCCCTAGCGCAAGGAGCGCCCAGCAACAGCCGAGCGCTCCTCGATGTGATCCGATTGGCCTACGATACCATTTCCGGTTCGTCGGAGATGGCGGGAGTCGGGTCGTTGGACGCGGACACGGCATCCTCGGCGCGCCGGTCGACCAGCGCCCGGCCCACCCGACAGAGGGCGTAGCCGACGAACACCACCGAGTACACGGCCACCGAGGCCTGGGCAGCAAGGCCGCCATGCAGGGCCGAGGGCAAAAGCATCAGCAGCAGGTGCACGTACACCAGCCCGAAGAACGGGTAGGCCAGCTTCTGCACCTTCTTCCACGAGGCCGTGGACATCTGCCGCTTCACGAAGGCGAAGGAGGTCACGCCGAGCACGACGAGCAGCACCAGCAGCACGACCGCCAAAACGAAGGCGCCCATGACGTTGCCCCCGATCTCGCCGCCGCCGAGAAGGCGCGGCAGGTAGCTCTCCAGATACACGGCCATGTGCCCGAGCGAGAGGAACCACGCCACGATGGACAGCTCGCTGCGCACGGGCTTCAGCCAGTGATAGGCGCGGCCGCCCCGGTTCAGGCATCCGATGAACATGACGACCACGAACAGGGCCAGCGACAGCTCGCACTTCTGGATGAGCACGAACAGCGGGCTCCAAATGGCGCGCGGCAGGCCGAAGAACACGCCGTACACGTAGACGACGTCGATGACGATGGCGGCGGCGTAGAACGCGACCGGAAGCGCCTTCAGAGGATTGCGCAGGGCGAAGCAGCCGACGATGGTGACTGCAAGGATGATCGCGAAGTCCATGTTACCTCTCCTCTCGCGCCTCGAGGCGCTGCTCGAGCTCGACGGCGATAGCATCCAGAAGCTCGGCGTCCTCGAGGAAGAAGCCCTTGGAGATCTTCAAGACACCCCGGTAGAAGCGCGTCTCCAAAAGCAGAAGCGCCAGATCCTGGAACGTGTCGAACCACGAGAGGATGTGGTCGGTGAGAAACGCGCGGGACGTGCGCACCTGGCGCAGGGCCTCCGCGTCGTCGCCAGCCTCAAGAGCGGCAATGATGCGATCCGAGAGCACCACGAGGAACTCGCACATGAACGACAGGTGATCGTGGGGGAAGTCGTAGCCCTCGGCCTTGGCCACGGAGTTGGCCTTGTACAGCTGGAAGACCTCGTGGTAGGCGTCCTGGAACATGAGCCCCTCTTCGCTCGTGTGCACGCTCTCGTAGGGCACCGCGTAGCGGCCCTTCCACGAAGAGGTTCCGGCGAAGGCGGAAGTGAAGTCCACGGCCAGCGCCTGGCGCGTGCCGGAGTTCCGCTTGCGCAAATAGCGCGTGATATCGTTCACCCCGTCGGCGAACAGCTCGTTCACATCGGCGTATTCCGACCAGTCCATCTCGGCGATGTTATCGATCTGCTCGGCCGTCAGCGGCCGGAAATAGATGGCCGCCAAAAGATCGTAGAATGCCGCGCGACCCTTGAGGGCCGCGATCATGTCCTCGGTCACCACAGCCTCATCTGCCGCGGCGACGCTCATCTCATCTACCATGTATCCCCTCTCCTCTCAGACTCGCCCGTCCTCGTTGGGCACAAACCGCGTAGCGCCAGAGCGCTCCGCAGGACAGGAACTGCGACCTCGAAAAAAGCGGCGCACCGGCGCACCAAAGCAGCAGCCCCCATCCTGCGGGTTCAAACTACGAACCCGCAAGAGCGCCCGACCGCCAAAAGGGAGGGAGCGACGGTCGGGGCAATCGAAAACCGAGGGGTACACCTACGGGCTGGCGCAAGCGCACCCCTCACGGAAACGTCGTCGCTACTTCTTCTCGTAGCGGGTAACCTCGACGGGCTCCTCCTGCCACTTGGCGGTCTTCTCCGAGAGGATGTAGACCGTCGTGGGATGCAGGTCGGCCGGATCGAACAGGTAGTGCGCGTTCTCGCCGGCGGCGGCCACGACCTTCGCGGCCTCGGAGTTCGGGTCGTCAAGATCGCCGAACGTGCGGGCGCCGCAGCAGCAGTTGTGCACGCAGGCCGGCACCCAGTTCTCGTCGTTTTTGCGCTGGAAGCACAGCGTGCACTTCTCGATGGTGTTGGTCTTCGGGTTCATCTGGCGCACGCCGTAGGGGCAGCCGGTCAGGCAGCTCTCGCAGCCGATGCAGTCCTCGGCGTTCACGAGCACGATGCCGGTCTCCTCGTCGCGGTAGGAGGCGCCGGTGGGGCACACCTCGATGCAGCCGGGGTTCTCGCACTGCTGGCACTGCATGGGCAGCCAGTACATCTCGATGTCCGGGAAGGTGCCCACAGGGCCCACGGCCGACACGTGGTTGCGCACCACGCCCAAGTTCATCTGGTTCTCCATCTTGCAGGCGGCCACGCAGGAGTCGCAGCCCGAGCAGCGGTCCAGGTCGATGACAAGCGTATTTTTCATTAGAACACATCCTTCGTCTGGGCTTCAGCGAGCATTTCCTGAGTGGGCATGAAGGGCTCGAACTCCTCAGCCTCCACCCAAATGTTGGCAGGACGCTCGGACTTCTCGATCTTCACCGTGAAGCCGCGGTTGGTATAGGAACCGTACACCTCGTTGAAGGGGGCGTCGTTCTTGGTGAGCACGTTGACGTTGCACTCGCGCCAGCCACCGGTGGGGTTGGCCTGAGAGGCGTCGTAGCACTCGGGGTTCCAGAAGCGCTCCATCCACACGGTCTTGGGATTCACGCCCTCGGTCAGATAGGCGCGGGCATGCACCTCGCCGCGGCGGCTGGTGACCTTGACCCAATCCATGTGCTCGATGCCGAGCTCCTTGGCCGAGGCCGGGTTGATGCGGATCTCGGCGCAGGGGAACAGCTCGCGGCTGAAGGGAGCATGGCGCATGGTGCCGTGGTGGAAGTAGGGCACACGTCCGCTCGTGAGTACGAACGGGTACTCGGGATCGTAGCCCGGCATACCCTCGTAGGGAGACTCGACCGGCTCGATGGGCACGCAGATGGGGCTGTAGTCCTCGCAGGCCTCCTGGGGCTCCGGATAGCAGTACGGGTACCCGTTGCGAGCCATGCGGATGAGCATCTGGCAGTAGGTCTCCACCTTGCGGGACTCCGTGGCGAAGCCGGAGGGCAGGCCGTCGTCGGCGATCTGCTCGTGCTGGTTGTAGTTCCAATAGTCGGGGGTCACGAACGGCACGTACTCGTCGGTGTTCGCCTGCAGGGTCTCCCAGTCGGGAGCGCCGAGCGTGTCGGCAACGCCCTGCTTGACCTCGGCCTCGGTGGCGCTGCCCAGATAAGCCGTGCCATCGCCCAACTCCAGGCCGTTCGGGATGTGGCCGCCCCACATCTCGCGGCACTTGGCCACCACCTGGGCCGCCGGGATGGAGTGCGACACGGTCTCGCCGATGTGCACGCACTCGTTCTGCAGCCACTGGGTGTCCAGCTGGGTCATGTTCACCATGGGCTCTTCCAGCCACTCGCGCAGCGGGAAGACCAGATCGCACGCCTCGATGTGGAAGGAGGTGAGCATCGGGTACTGACCGATGATGTAGTCCACCTCGGGGAACACGTCGTACCAGGACTTCGCGTTGCCGAGCATGGCCAGCTTGTTGCCGGACATGTCGAACCACACGCGCGGCTTGAAGGGCTCGCCGGTGGCGATGGCGTTGCGCACCGTGGGGATGTGGGAGTGGCACCAGGCGTAGAGGCCCTTGTGATCCTTCATGCCCAGACGATCCTGCAGAAGCTTGTTCAGGATGCGCTGGGAGTCGGGCATGGCCTCGCCGAGTTGCTTGATGCGCGCCTCGTTCTCGGCATCGGACATGCCGATGACCGCGCCGACGCCGTACATGTCGGAGAACATGCCGCCGAAGCCGTTGTTGTAGGTGACCGGGCGCACGAGCTTGGTCTCACCGGTGTCGGTCATGGTGGCGAAGTAGCCGCCGCCCTTCTGGGTCATGGTGACGCCGGGCTTGTTGATGCGGCCCATGATGGAGTCGAGGCCCATGCAGCCGAGCGGCACCTGGGAGGCGGACTCGGTCATGTCCGACGCCACGCCGTTGGCGATGCCGCCGTTGTTCTCGACGTAGAGCTTGATGGCCTCCTCGATCTTGTCAGCTTGCAGCCAGCACTCCTCGGCCGTCTTCTCGAGCGTCCAGGGATCGGCCTCCTCCTTGTAGATCTGGCCAGCGGTCTTGTACTGCTTGCCGTTGAACTCGCCGGCCCAGAAGATCTCGGGATCCACGGCCGAATCGGCGGGAGCGGAGTACTCGAAGGGCGCCACGGCGTTCGTCTTCAGATCGAAGCACACGTAGGCCGGAGTGTTCTCGGGCGTCGTCTGCTGGAAGTCCGGGAACAGCTCCTGGGCGCGCACCGGCAACTTCGTGTCGGGGTCGATGAGGAACGGCAGGTTCGTCCAGTACTTCGTGAACTCCTCGTCGTAGAGCTTGTTCTCGAAGATGTAGCGGAACCAGGACAGGAGCAGCTTCGTGTCGGTGCCGGGACGTACGGGCAGCCACACGTCGGCCTTCACGGCGTCGGGCGAGAAGTTCGGGTCGACGACCACGGTCTTCACGCCGGCGGCGCGGAGCTCCGCCATGCCGCGGCCGGACTCGGCGGTCTCGGACACGGAGGGCTGGGCGCCCCAGATGACCACGACCTCGGTCTTGTTATCGGTCACCTTGAAGATCTCCTGCACGGCGTTGTCGGCGATGGACTGGTCGTCGCCGCCGTAGAAGAGCTTCGAGAGGGCCCAACGGGGCAGGTAGCACTGGGCGCAGCCGGGCTCGAAGACGGTCGGGCTACCGAAGGCCATGGGAAGCGTCATGGCCTCCATGAACGAGTAGGAGCCGCCGCCGCCCACGCTGGCGAAGAACGCGTAGTTGCCGTACTGGTCGATGGCGTCCTTGATATGGGTGGCCGCCTCGGTGATGGCCTCGTCCCAGGAGATGACCTCCCACTTGTTCTCGCCGCGCTCGCCAGCCCGGCGCAGGGGGTGCAGGATGCGGCGCGGGCTGTACATGGTGTGCAGCTGGTTGAGGCCCTTGATGCACAGGCTGCCGCGGGAGACCGGTGCCTCCGGATCGCCCTCGAGCCGCACGACCACGCCGTCCTTCAGGTAGGCGATGGCCGGGCACATCTGAATGCAGCCATGGCAGCTCGTGCGCATCTTCGTCAGGCCCTCGGTGCTCGAGACGCCCGCCTCGCCGGTACCGGCGAGCTCCTCTTCCGGCGCAGCTTCCTGCATGCAGCCGGCCATGGAGGCGCCCACCGCAGCGGCCGCGCCCGCGAGAGCGGACACTTTGACGAAGCTGCGACGTGTCAAATTCGTTTTTGACATATTGTCTTCCTCTCCTCTTGCTTACACGTGATTACGCTTGTCCGTTCACCTTCAGATCTTCCAGAAACTCCCTTCCCTCCTCGGTCAACGTCCAACCTTCTTTCCAAACCAGAGCGCCAGCGCGCTCGAGCTTGTCCACAAATACCGACGGCTGCATGGTCTCGACGCGACCGTCGATCACCGTCTGAAGAGCGGGCCTCCCCAAGAGCAGCTCCTCGATCTGCCCGTAGGGGCGCGGGGCCGCCTCGACGAATTCCAAAAGTTCGATGTAGGTATCGGTGCGCTCGGGCACAAGATGAAGCAGATCCACGAGGCGCGCGGACGGCTTGTTGTAATCGACGAACCAGTCGCCCACATCCGTGCTCTTGAACGAGATCTCGGCCACGAGATCGTCGACCTCGTCTTCGGAGAGCCCCTCCTTCTGCTCGGGCAAAACGCGGTTGCCGTCCTCGTCGCGCTCGATCATGTCGAGGCCGTAGGAGCGAACAAGGGACATCAGCATATAGAACTGGTTCTGGGTGGCGCGCTCGAACTGGGGGAGCGCCGCGATGAAGTCCTCCACCTCGCGAAGCGGGCGCTCCTCGGCGCAGAAGGCGAGAGTCTTGTACAGGATCTCGCGGTTCAAGGGATGACGCATCACCGTGCGGTTCAGCTCCGCGAGCTTCTCCTCGAAGGTGAGTTCGGCGGCGTCGGGCAAATCGTCGGCAACAAGCGCGGCAACATCCATCGCCGCCTCGGCGGCTGCCTCCTCGCGCTCCTGGGAATCGTCTCGCGGCATTTCGCGGGTTTCAAAATCAGCCATGCATGCTTCGCATCGCAGCGGATGCGACCCTCCCCTCTTATCTATTTGGTTCTCCTCCTTGCCGCTTCGCCTCCTCGCACCAACTATGTCTCGGAGGTTTTCGAAGCGGTTCCACGGGTCGGAACTATAGGCGATTGGGGTTGAAAACGACTACCCGCAGACTGCCTGAAATTGAGAAAATGGGCGCAAAAATCTCACGCAGGCTGGGTGAGTGACCCGTTTTACCTGCGCTTTTGCTCGCACTTTTTGATGAATAGAGTTATCGACTCACCAGATACACCTTGTCCGGAGGGATGCGCACCCACAGCCTCTCCCCCACCTCCGGCAACGCAACGCCTTCGCGCATGCTCACGCGCCAGAACATGTGCTGGTGCAGGTAGCTCATCTCGTTCGTCTCGAAGGCGACAGCGGCACCGTCCGCGTCGTCGCGATCGAGAAAGCCCAGAAGCGCCATGCGCTCGAAGCGGGCATCGCTCACCCGATCGACGCGAACGCGATAGCAGTTCTCGCCGGGGCCCTCCGCCCTCTCCACATAGAAGGCGCGAAGGCCCAGGCACTTCACATCTCGCGGCACTTCCTGGGCCGTATGCACGTCAATGCCCCACGGGGGGACGTGCACCGCGTGCGGCCCGGCGTACTCCGCCGCCGGAGCGTTCTTGCAACCCGACAGCTTCAGCCCCGCCATCGACCGCGGCCGATCCACCAGCTCCCGCCCCCGATCCATCTCCACGATGCGCCCGGCATCCACCACCGCGATGCGGTCGCAGAACCGCAGCGACTCGTCGATATCGTGGCTCACATATAAAATCGTTCCCTCGAAAGCATCGAACAGGCTCACGAGGTTCTGCTCGAGAACCCCTTTCAAGTGAGAGTCCAGGGCGCTGAAGGGCTCGTCCAGCATGAGGATGCCCGGGCGGGCCGCCAGCATGCGGGCGAGCGCGACACGCTGCTGCTGGCCACCGGAGAGCTGGGCCGGATAGCGCTGCCCGAAACCGCGCAGACCGAAACGCTCCAGCTCCTCGGAGATGATGCGCTCCCGTTCCGCCTTCGGCACCTCGCGCCCGATGCCCGCGCCAATGTTGTCCGCCACCGTCAGGTTGGGAAACAGCATGTAGTTCTGGAACAGAAGGGCCGTTTTACGTTGCTGCGGCGTCAGGTTGATCTTCTGCTCGGAATCGAAGAACACCTTGCCGTTCACGACGATCCGGCCCGCATCCGGCGTCTCGATGCCCGCGATGCAGCGCAGCGTGAGGCTCTTGCCGCAGCCCGATGCCCCCAGAAAGCCCAGGGTCTCGTCTCCGGCCGTAAAGGCCACGTCTAAGGTGTAGTCGCCGAAGCTCTTCTTGATGCGCACGTCCAGGCTCATTTAGGCCACCCCCTCTCCCAGGGCGTCAGCACTTCCGGCGCCATCCTCCCGAAGGCCCTTCGCGCTCCTCCTTCGGCCGCCGCCCCGCGTGCCGTTTCTCCGCGGCTTGGGCGAGCGCCCCTCGTGGCTGCTCTTCTGGCGATAGCGCGTGGTATGCCGGCTCCATAGGTTGATGAACAAAATGACGAGGAAGCTGAACACCAAAAGCACGATCGTCCAGAACCAGGTGGCCTCGGTGTTGCCGTTCATCCACTCGAAGTAAATGGCAATGGGGATGGTGCGGGTGCTGCCCAGTTGGTTGCCCGCCAGAAACAGCGTGCACCCGAACTCGCCCAAGGCCCGGGCGAAGGCGAGCACCGTGCCCGAGGCGATGGAGGACCAGGCCAAGGGCAGCATGAGGCGCAGGAAGATGCGCCCGTTGGACCAGCCCAAGGTACGGGCCGCGTCGAGCATGTTCGGGTCTAAGCTCTCGAAGGCGCCCCGGGCGCTGCGATACATGAGCGGGAAGGCCACCACCACCGCAGCGATGACCGTGGCCTGCCAGCTGAACACGAGCGGGAATCCGATCTCCTGGAAGAAGCGCCCGAAGGCCGTGTTGCGCCCGAGCGCCGACAACAGAAGGAAGCCGCAGACCGTCGGCGGCAGCACCATGGGAATGGTGAAGATGGTATCGAAGATATCCTGGGCGCGCTT
>OGOG01003650.1_pt1 | contig 11410 bp, 6 predicted proteins | sample 1552581 | NCBI WGS metagenome assembly OGOG01 (sample SAMEA2580152, study PRJEB22360) | human gut metagenome | biome: human gut; feature: human-associated habitat; material: faeces | place: Denmark | collected 2008/2010 | reverse complement strand
AGCGACATCGCCGATGTCGCTAAGGGCGTCACCACCGGCGATAATGCGCGTTTTTTGCGATTCTGGTGGGAATGCTACTGTAGAACAATTCAATTTGACCGAATCTCTTTGCAGGAAACTCCACTGCAAAGGTGGGTTCCATGTGATAAAGGCGGCGACTTCCGCCGTTGGTCTGGGAACAATGAATATATTGTTGATTGGACTGAAAACGGGAAGAAACTTTTTGATTTTCCGGGCTCGACTCCACGAAATCGTGAAATAACATTCAAAAATGCATTAGCATGTTCAAAAATCAGTTCTGGGCAGCCTTCTTTCCGAAGACGCAATCATGGATTTGCGTATAGCGACGCTGCCGTTGCTTTATCGGACTCAACCTTGTTGTCTGAATTAAACTGTTTTCTTAATTCGACGACGGCTTTAACTATTATGCAGGCATTATCTCCGACACTTAATTTTGAAGTTGGACAGATTCGATCGCTTCCATGCAAATTTGGTATTTCAGCTAACTGGCGTGACCGTGAGAAAGAGCTTGTATCTGCAAGTGAAAAGGATTGGGATTCTTTTGAGACGTCATGGGATTTCCAACGGTTTGCGTTGCTTGACCCTGATCAGGGTGCCCAAGCAGGAAATTTGCTTGAAGATGCAGTATTACATCTTCGGGAGTATTGGCACCGCGTGTCCGAGGAACAGCGCCAGCGTGAGATCCGTAATAACGAGATGGTTGCGGATGCGTATGGCGTGCGCGGTGATGTGCCATGCGATGTGCCACTGGAACGCGTGTCATTGAAACGCAACGTCGCGTTCGCATATCCGAAGGACACTCCGGAAGTACGCGACGAGAAATTCGCCCAAGATGTCGTTAAGGAACTCATTTCCTATGCGGTGGGCTGTATGTTCGGCAGATATTCGCTTGATAAGTCTGGTTTGATTCTCGCTTCGCAGGGTGAAACACTTGACGACTACTATGCGCAGATTCCAGACCCGTCATTCGAACCGGATGCAGACAATGTCATTCCAGTTACGGAGACGGACTGCTTCGAAGATGATATCGTGACACGGTTCCGCAGGTTCCTCACCGCAGCGTTCGGCAAGGAGAATCTGGCCGCGAACATCGCCTACATCGAGCAGGTACTGGGCAAGAGCGTCCGCAAGTATTTCGTGAACGATTTCTACAACGACCACGTGAAGATGTACTCGAATCGTCCGATCTACTGGCAGTACTCCAGCCAAACCAACAACAAAGGCTCATTCAAGGCGCTCGTGTATCTGCATCGGTATACGCCAAAAACTACGAACGTGGTACTCAACTATCTGCGTGACTATGCCAACAAAATCGCCGACATCGCCGATAGCTTGGAACATTCGGATCGTGCTGCGGACCAGAAGCAGGCCGCCAAACTGCGCAAGGCCGTTCTCGAGTGCAAGGATTACGAGGACCAGATCCTGTACCCATTAGCTACCCGCAACCTGGAAATGGATCTGGACGACGGCGTGCTGGTGAACTACCTGCGCATGGGCAAAGCCCTGCGTTCCATCCCAGCTATCGAGAAGAAACGCAAAGAAGTCTCCACCTGGACCTGGCCCGTTCATCCATTGAAGGAAGAAGACAAGGAAGTCAGAAATGGCAAAGAATAAGCTCAGCATTTATCTGATAAAACAAGATTTTCCAGTAGGAGAGATAATTCCTCCTGCTTCAGATGATGGTAACCGTATTGTTGAGTTGCAGGTCAAGGGGCATGAGAGTTATAAGCTATTCGCTCGTTCCAGTGAACCGCACGAGCTTGGATGGATTGATACTTTTTTTAATTCGACGGTAGAAAGTGAATCTCTTAAAGTTGCCAATATTGGAGCAGCCCTTGTCGTTCCGGTTATTGTTGGGAATGATTCGCTTGGCGCAAAAGAAGATGAAACTATTTCGTCAGGTGGAGGGGGTAATCAGCGCTATTTTGTTCTTACTTTTGGATATGGTCGCACACTTATTAATCGTTCTGCAATTGAGGAACGTTTTGGTCTGAAATGTGTGCTTAATTCTGTAGAAAATGATACATTGAGGGCGATTCATTTCGCTGATGTCTCGGGTAGTGCCAAGCGTTCAAGTGAACAGTTGGCACGAATAGGAGATATCGATGATTTTGCCATCGATACTGAAAGGAATTTGTTAAGCCAGGTAACGGCTAAATGCGGAGAAGATGAGTTGCTGTGTGGAACGGTGACTGGCGGTGATTCGCTTGCTGTTACAAAAGAAATTGATATAGATAATGTGCAAGAATTCCTTAAATCTCTCTATGAATTGTTCTGTCAAGAAACTTACAAGCAAGATTTTGATTGGGTTGACAATATCGCTCCTGTAAAAGATCCCGCTCTAGAACAAAAATTATGGGACGAATCTATTCAGCAAATCGCAAACTATAGCTATAACGATGACAGTCAGCATGATTTGTGGATGGCGGTTCCTGATATTATTGATTGGGATAGAATTGAAGGTTTCCAAATTGGGTCTCAAACCGATGAGAATGATGAGCCTATCCTTCAGGATGATGTACTTTTAGCAGATGTACTTCGTTCTTTTAAAAAGCCTCTTACTTCTATTGACCAACTTAAACATAAACGAGTAACTGCTATCTCAAAAGAAAATGGCTTGCCTTATCAAGGTTGGCAAGCGCATAAGTGTCTTGTTGGTGATTTGGCATACGGTGGGGAATCATATTGTGTGCTTGATGGCGCTTGGTATGAGATTCGCTCGGATTACCTTAATCGAATTAATGAAGATTTTATGGATACGGACGAATCGGATATAGATTTCATTCCATATCCTCAAAATGATGAAGAACAATTTGTTGATGATTTTGACGGGAAAAAGATAAAACTTGAGAAGGAAGGGCTATATAACTATAAGCTTGAGAAGGCTCTTGCTCAAAAATTCCCTAATCATTTTCTCTTAATGGATAAAAGATTAATTTCGTATGGTGGTGGTCGTAGCCGAATTGAATTTTGTGATGTGCTTGCTGATGATGGGAAAAGAATTCATATAAAGCGATATTCGGGTTCGGCAACAATGAGCCATTTGTTTAATCAGGGGCTTGTTTCAGCTTCTATGGAGCGGGATGCTGCCGATTATGCGGAAAAAGTGAATGAAAAAATCAAGCAGGTTGGCAAACAAGAGGGGCTGTCCTCAGTTGAGAATTTTCTGTTGAATCAGAATCAAATTCATGATGTCGTTTTCGCCATTGTTCCCAAGCAAGATAGTCATAGTCATGATCTTCCTTTTTTCAGCAAGGTTGCGTTATGCTCTGTTAAAAAACAGCTGAAGCGTATGGGGATAGAGACAAAACTGAATTGGATTAACCGTATAAATAAGTCAGAAGGGCAAACGCCTAATGAGCATTGAGACCTTGTTGCGCGGCGAATCCAAGAATGTGGAGTACAAGCTCACGCCTCCCTCCAGGAGCATCAACTACACCAAAACCGCGGTGGCGTTTGCCAATGGACAAGGTGGATGTTTGGTGTTCGGTGTCGAAGACCAAACGCTTCGCGTGGTTGGTATTGCCGAAGACAAGGTGTTCACGGTAATGGATTCCATTTCGGACGCCATTGTCAATAGCTGCGAGCCGATGATCATCCCCGACATCACCATGCATGATGTGAACGGCAAGACGGTTATCGTAGCCGAGATCGCTCCCGGCTTGCAGCGTCCGTACCATATCAAGTCGCTCGGCCAGGAGCAAGGAACGTTCGTTCGCGTAGCTGGCACCACGCGTCAAGCAGACCAGCCCACCATTCGGGAGCTGACCATCGAAGGCAGCAGCCGGAGCTTCGACCAAGTACAGTGCCTTGGATTATCCGTAGCGGAAGAAGACATCGAAGCATTGTGCGCAAGTCTGACGAAAACCGCGAAGAACAACGCCGAAGACCCCGCAAAAATCAAAACGGTTACGGAGAAACAGTTGCTGCAATGGGGCGTGCTGGCAGAACAGGACGGGCAATTGGTGCCCACCAACGCTTATGCGATTCTGTCTGGCAATGAGGCAGTCCGATCCGTGGTGCAATGCGGCGTGTTTAAGGGAACCACCAAAGCCGTATTTGTGGATCGGCGTGAGTTCGCCGGCACTCCGCAGGAGCTTATCGAAGAGTCCTACCAGTATGTGCTGCGTAACATCCATATGGGCGCCCGGTTCAAAGGCGTGTACCGGCAGGACGTGTATGAAATTCCGCCGGATGCCATACGAGAGCTGATTGTCAACGCGATAGTGCATCGCAGCTATATCGACCATTCAAGCATTCAGATCGCGATCTACGATAATCGATTGGAGATCACTTCGCCCGGGCGCTTGCCAATGGGACAGACCATTGAACGCATGAAGCAGGGCTATTCGAAAATCCGCAACGAGGCATTGGCCTCTGCCTTTGAGTACATGGGTTACATTGAGCATTGGGGGAGCGGCATCCTGCGTGTGATGCAGGAGGTGCGCGATGTCGGATTGCCGGAACCGGAATTCCTTGGCGGCGATACGGATCTGCGCATCAACATTTATCGCAATGGCTCAGAGACAGGTTCTGATGACGGGATTGTGACAGGATTACGACGGGATTCGCTTTCTGATGACGGGATTGTGGAAGGAACAACTTCAAAAACGAGTGCTGCTCCGAATGCCGTCATTGCAGTGGTTCCATCCCAGAAGGAGCGTATTCTTGATGCGCTGCGTAAGAATGCGAGTATTTCTATCTCTGACGCCATACGGATACTGGGTGTGCAGGAAAGGCAGGCTCAACGAATATTGAAGAGCCTAATAGAGGAAGGCAGTGCAGTGAAAATTGGTGCTGCTCGTGCTACTCGATACGTTGAGGCGAAGAAAAGGACGGAACCGCATGAGTGAGAATAGCCAAGTAACAAGACTGCTCGCCAGACGTTTCAGCCAGCCAGGCGAGTGTGGACGCATCGTATTCTGGCGCGATGACAAGAAACAGTACGCGGATGATGCGGCAACATTGGTAGGCGAGCATGCCACTGATGAGGTATTGCGCGAGGTTGAACTCATCACCCCGGAAATCGGTGATGAGAACGACAGGCGGTACATTCCGTTCACCGTGCGCTATCGCATGTTCCACGAGCAGCCAAATCAAAAATTCCTCGTATATCTGACGGAGCCGGCCCCGGCAGTTCAGGACAACTGGCTGTTGGATTTGGAGCTGGCATATGGCCCCACGTTCACCATGGACAAACTCGCCGTGACGCTTACGGAAACGCTGCCGGAAGCTTCCGCCGACACGCGAAACGTGTGGTTGGAAGTGATGAAGCGTGTGCCGAAGTTCTTCGACAGTGAAGAACGTGCCAAGCGCTTCGCGAAACGTCTTAACGCACATGACGACGCTACCGATTTCCAAGCGAAGATGATCGCCACGTTGTTGCAACTGAAAGAGGATCGGCACAGCATGCAAGACATCTGGGCTGAGCTGCTTACGCAATATTCGCAGGGTGACGAATCCGGCATCGAAGAAATCGAAAAAATGGGATTGAGCCAATTCCACTGGAATGGCACGCGAAGAATCTACCATTTCGATGTGGATACTGGTACTGGAGTCAAACCAACGGTGAAAGACTTCGTGCTATGGCTGTTCCAGCTGGCATGGAACGGATTCTCCGATGGCAGGAACGCCGTTTCCACTTATGCGAATATTATTCGCGACTGGGACGACTGGTATAAGAACATCGACATGCGCACGGTACTGCAGAATCTTTCCGAGAACGCCGTGGAGGAACTGCACCTGTCCGCTCGAATCGCCGACATGAGCGTGGAAGAGCTTGCCGACCGTGACCTGTTCCGCGACGTGGACGAGATGATCGTCAACAAGCTGTTCGAACGGTTGGGCTCGCAATCCATTACGGACGACCAGGTGCAACGAATCATCAACGGGCGTAAGCAAAAGCTCTGGTATGCAGAATATACCGACCAATACGAGTGCATTGCCGCAGCAAGCAGGCTTCGCGCCGTGTTGACTGAATGCAGCGGACTCATTAGCACCATCAGCTCACCGGAACAAGGGATGAAGCTGTATGCCGAAAAGCTGTACAAGGCCGATGGCGCATACAGAAAATATGTGCTCGCATGGCATCGTGCCAACCCGGATGCGGTGAGCGTGGACGATGATCTGCAAAGCGCCTACGAGGCATATCAGCAGGATCTGGGTCAGGCATGGCAAAAACAAGTCGATACGCTAAGCCAATGGAAGTTCATAGACATGGACGCGCAAACCAATTTCTATGAACGTGAAATCGCGCCGGTATTGAAGTCCGGCAGAAAAATCGCCGTGATCATTTCCGATGCGCTACGTTACGAGGTTGCGCAGGAACTGTCCGAACGCATCGACAGGGAAAGCCGTTTCAGTGCGAAACTGAACATGCAATACAGCGTTCTGCCATCCTATACGCAACTTGGCATGGCGGCGTTGCTGCCGCACGGCTCGCTCGAATTCGACAGCAAAGACCGTTTGTATGTTCTGGCTGATGGACGCAGCACCAAAGGAATCGAAGCGCGCACCGCCATTCTTTCGGCCGTAGGCGGCAAAGCGATTAGATATGACGATTTGACAAAGCTGAAAGTCAGCGAAATCAAAGAACTATATAAATCCTGCAACGTGCTGTATGTGTATCACAACCATATCGACGCCACCGGTGATACGGAGAAAACGGAATCGGAAACAGTGGACGCATGCGAGAAGACGTTCAAGGAACTGGGCGAAGTAGTCAAAAAACTTGCCAGCGGTAACGTCCATAACATGATTATCACCGCGGATCACGGATTCCTCTATCAGGACCGAGATTTGGGCGGTACGGAATGGTTGAGCGAACAGCCCAAGGGCGATGCGGTATGGGTGAGAAAGCGGCGATTCTCCATCGGATCCAATCTTGCTCCGGGTCGCGCGTTCGTGACATTCAACGCCACACAGATAGGAATGGACGATGCTCGGAATGAAGGCATAAGCATTCAAGTGCCGAACTCCATCATGCGCTTGCGCATGCAGGGCGCCGGTGTGAAGTATGTGCATGGAGGAGCAGCATTGCAGGAAATCGTCGTTCCTGTGCTGCATGTCAGTAAGGGGCGTTCCGCGGCCGACGACGTGAGGGCTGTGGAATTCACTATTCTGCAACGAACCGACAGGCTTTCCAGCAGACAGTTGACTGTGGAATTCTTCCAGAACGAGCCCGTTGGAGGAAAAATCCGCGCACGTACCGTATTGGCCGGATTGTGGGGACATGACACGGCAGGCAATGATGTGCTCATCTCCAATGAGACGCCGGTCGCCTTCGATCTACTCGGGCAGGAGAAAAGCGAACGCCATGTGACGGCTACACTCATGCTGACCAGTGACGCGGAACGGTTCAATGGAACGAATATCGAACTGCGCTTGCGTGAGAAGACAGATGGGTCAAATGTACTAGTCATGCTTGATCAGAAGGCACGATACTTCTTCAAACAGGGCGTGGTGGCCGACGATGCCGGATTCTTTGACTGAATTGGATGAGCGCAGAGGAAAGCGACCGTAAGGGGTAACACAATGAATGAGCAGAATATGAGCCAGAACGGTTGGATTGAAAGTCCTGAACACAACACGGATGGGAATTCCCTGACCGCGTTGGACGCTAAGATCACTGATATGTTCCCCGGAGTCACCGTCCGCAAGGATCTGGTGAACAAGGTCAAGGGCAATGCACTGGTGCCTTCATATGTGCTGGAGTTCCTGCTTAGCGCATATGCCACGAACACCGACCAGGCCAGTATCGAGTCGGGTGTGGATCGAGTGCGTGCCATTCTTGCAAACAACTATGTGCATCGTGAGGAAGCCAATCTTATCCAGTCGAAGATCCGAGAGAAGGGGAGCCACAGGATTATCGACCGTGTGCAGGTGGTGCTCAATGACAAAACCGACCTGTATGAGGCGACGTTCTCCAATCTCGGCATCAGTCAGGTCATTGTCGATCCAAGCCTTGTAAAGGCTTATCCGAAACTGCTGGTGACGGGCATCTGGTGCATGTGTCAGATCGGTTACGCATATTCCGGCGACCCGCGCGAAGTGCCATGGCAGTTGCTGCAGCTCAAGCCTGTGCAGATGTCGCGTGATGATCGTGAAAACTACATGCAGCAACGTTCGCAATTCACCGATAGCGAATGGATCGATCTGCTGATGCAGTCCATTGGGTTCAATCCCGATCTATTCTCCGACCGGGCGAAGCTGCTGCATCTGGTACGCATGGTGCCGTTTGTGGAGCGTAACTATAATCTGGTCGAACTCGGGCCGAAAGGCACCGGCAAATCGCATATCTACTCGGAATTCTCACCGCACGGCATGCTCATATCCGGTGGAGAGGTGACGGTGGCCAAACTGTTCGTGAACAATTCCAACGGGCATCTGGGGCTTGTAGGGTATTGGGATACGGTGGCGTTCGACGAGTTCGCAGGCAAAGCCAAGAAGGCCGGCCGGGATTTGGTGGACATTATGAAGAACTACATGGCCAACAAGTCGTTCTCCCGTGGCGTCGAGACGTTCCAAGGCGAGGCGAGCATGGCGTTCGTAGGCAACACTTCGCATAACGTGCCGTACATGCTGAAAAACTCCGACCTGTTCGAAGAGCTGCCGAAGCAATACCATGATCCGGCGTTCCTGGACCGCATCCACTTCTACCTGCCGGGTTGGGAGTTCGAACAGATCCGTTCCGAGATGTTCACCAGCGGATTCGGATTCGTGGTCGACTATCTGGCGGAGATTCTGCACAACCTGCGCGATGCCGATTACAGCGACCGGTTCGAAAAGTATTTCGAACTGTCTTCCACACTGTCCACGCGAGATAAGGACGGCATCAAAAAGACGTTCTCCGGATTGATGAAACTCATCTACCCGGACGGCAAGGCCACTCCCGAACAGATGGAACCGTTGCTGCGTTGCGCCATCGAGGGCCGCAAGCGCGTCAAGGATCAGCTGTGCTGTATCGACTCCACCATGGAGGAAGTCGAGTTTACCTACAAGCGTGCGAGCGACGGTGAAGTAGTCGCCGTGCAGACGTTGGAGGAACTCGACTACCCGCAGTTGTATTGGCGTGGGCGTGTAGTTGAGAATTCGGAAGATGAAATCAAGGCGGAATCGTTTGTTGCTGGTGATGCCGAGGCGATTGCGGGTAGCGAGGGCGAAGCCGGTGCTTCTGAGAACGCCGATGCCTTGCCCGTAGCGCGGCAGCAAGAAACAGCTACGATGACTCCAGTCGAGCGTCTTGCGGCAAAGGCCGACGGAAAGCAGTGGGAATTGGTCGAAAACCAACGTGGAATCACGTATTACAAATTGTTCGGGCCATATTTGGCTGGTGCGAAGAAAATTGTTGTAGAGGATGCGTATGTGCGTATGCCGTACCAGCTGCGTAATTTGGCCGAGTTCTTGGAAATGCTGCTCAGATGCAAAAATTCCGATGAGGATGTAGCCGTTCATCTGGTGACCGGACATAATGATCCTGGATTCGTGGAAGCGCAGTTAAATGGTTTGAACGAATTGGCATCGACGTTCTCACAGCTGGGCGTGAACCTTACCTACGAATTCAGAGACACTTTGCACGACCGTTCCATTACTTCGGATACCGGATGGGAGATTCTTCCCGGCCGTGGGCTTGACATCTTCCAAAAATTCGTTGACGGCGATTGGCTTAACCCGCTGCTGCGCCATCAGCAGCTCCGCCGTGTCAAGGAATGCAAGATTACGTATCGACGAATTGATGAGAAGTGAGGCAAAAATATGAATGTTCAATGTCCAGCTTGCGGCACGTATGTGGCAGAGACCGCGACCATGTGTCCGTATTGCGGCTTCCGCGGCGATGATCCGAGCCGGCCAATATACAAGCAGGGGGAGTACCACCCTGTACCGATTGTGCCTTGCGAAATCGTGGTGGATGATGGCCGGAGTTGTGAGATTCGGTTGTCTGACGAAGACAACAAGAACCTGTTCCGGCATCTGACTGATTGGAAATGGCTTTCAACCATGATTCCGGCTCTGGCGGAAACATTAGAAAGTATGTTTGGCGGAACTGTGCATTTGGAAGCCAAGCTTCCGGAACATATCATGCGCATGATCGAAGAGGGCAAACTTCATTTCGCCACGGATAAAAACGGCGAGATTCTTGCTGAAGTGTTCGATGAACGCAACAGAATCTTCAAACAAGTGCGTTTGGAGAAAGTCGTCAGGAATGATGCGTTATTACCGGCTATGCAGCATCTTGAAACGCAGGCTGCCCTTTGCTTGGTAATGGAAAAAATCGATGAAGTCGGCCGAGCTGTGCAACAGCTTGGCGAGGAACTGCAACAGGATCGTTTGGCCCGTGTCGATGCCGCGCTTGATATGTTCCAGCAAGCGTGTCGTATCGAGAGCAGCCGGGAACGTAATGAGTATGTACGTGAAGCGTTGAACGAGGCCACGCGCGCGAAGGCTTTGCTGGTGCGCAATTTCGCGCAGCAGCAAAGGCTGATGGAGCAGGGCGGCAAAAAATCGGACGCCGCATTAAGGGCGATGCAGGATTATGTGGCGATTGTGAATGCAGTGAACGTGCAGATGCAAACGCATATGGCGTTGGGACAACAGGATGCGGCCGCGTATTGCCTTCAGGATCTTAATAAGTTCATCAAGAACTATGATCTCGATAAGCGCGATACGATGCTCAACCTTGTGGGCAGCGTGAAGAGCAAGAACAGAGGCGACAATCCGGAAAAGTTCGTTGCCGGTTCCTTACGAATAGCGGCAAACGTCGAAAAAGTGGCGAAGGCACTCGACGCGGGCGAAGCGATCTCTCCAAAACTCATTACCGAGAGTGAGAGGAACGGGAATGATTCTAACGATGAGGAGAAGCAGCATGATGAAGAAGATTGAGGATGCTGAAAAAGTTGCTGATGAAATTGCAGGTGTTGGCGAAGAAAATCCTGCGTCGAAAAAACGCTCTTGCATCAAGTGCAAGATAGAACTGGCTTCCGACAACAAGCTGCCGTTTTGTCCTGCTTGCTGGGAAGAGATCATTAGCTGTACCAAAGGAATAGCTGTTGTAGGAGCAATTGCTCCACTGGCGAAGAAATATGGTCCAAAGATTGTCAAGATGGTGTCGGAAGTCCTGGCGAAGAAGTAGCCATTCGTACTTCGGATGAGATTGGTGCGCAGACGCACTTTCTTCGGGGCAGGTTTGCTGGTCTCATTGCGTGAGAATTGAAAATGAGGAAATTGATGTCGTAGGAGGATTCATGGACGCTGGCAAGAAAATTCTGCTGGACTTATTCACCGGTTCGCTTCGGTTCGTGGTTCCGGTGTACCAGCGCAGATACTCATGGGGCGAAGAGCAGTGCCGGCAATTGTGGGCCGACATTGTAACGGCTGGCAGGCACCCTGAGAG
>OGOG01003648.1_pt1 | contig 11416 bp, 6 predicted proteins | sample 1552581 | NCBI WGS metagenome assembly OGOG01 (sample SAMEA2580152, study PRJEB22360) | human gut metagenome | biome: human gut; feature: human-associated habitat; material: faeces | place: Denmark | collected 2008/2010 | reverse complement strand
GGGGAGAATGTTCAAAAAAACATTCTCCCCGCTTTTAAAATCTATAGATATTTCTCTACTTTTCAGGTGTTTGTTCCAGTGTTGCTACCAGAAAATCGTAAAATTTAGGAACTGTAGGAATTAATGCACGTTCATCCGGTGAATGCGGAGAACGCAGTGTAGGTCCGAAGGAAATCATATCCAATCCCGGACAATTGGCACCAATAATACCACATTCCAAACCTGCATGGATTACTTTTACAGCAGGTTCTACTCCAAACTGTTGTTTATACGACAGCTTCATAGCATGCAAAATCGGAGAATCCACATTAGGCTGCCAGCCGGAATATCCTCCACTTAGTTCTACCTTCATACCTGCCATGGCAAAACAAGCCGTCAAACTGTCTGCCAGGAATTCTTTCATCGTATCGCAAGAACTGCGTGCCAGAATACGTACTTCCGCTTTACCACCACCAATGATAACAATTGCCAGATTAGATGAAGTTTCCACGGTATCGGGCACTGTAGGAATCATGCGCATCACGCCATCCTGACAAGCCATCAGCACATTAATCATATTGTCCTGAATTTCAGCAGGTACAATAGCTGTAGGAAGTTCAACCGACTCTATCGTCAAAGTAATGCCACTTTCAATTGGAGCATATTCCGCGTTGATTTGCGCCTCATATTCTTTAATATAGTCTTCCAGCCCTTCCGTATCTTCCGGATTGAACACCAACACAGCACACGCTTCGCGAGGAATGGCATTACGCATATTTCCACCTTCGAAACTTGCCAGCTGAGAATCAAATTCAATCAACACATCATGTGCCACGCGAGCCAAAAGTTTATTGGCATTACCACGTCCCTGATTTATTTCCAGACCGGAATGTCCGCCACGCAAACCTTTCAAGGTAATCTTACGGGCCACAGAATCAGCAGCGGGCGCTTCTTCCTTATATTCCAGTGTAGCCGTCAGATCAATACCTCCGGCACAACCGATATAAAGTTCGCCTTCATCTTCCGAGTCAAGATTCAGCAAAATTTCCCCCTTCAGTGTCCCCGGTTTCAAACCGAAAGCACCATACATGCCTGTTTCTTCATCCTTCGTAATCAAAGCCTCCAGCGGACCGTGCTTCAAGCTATTATCTTCCAGCACTGCCATGATAGCAGCAACACCCAGACCATTATCAGCTCCCAGCGTTGTACCTTTAGCTTTTACCCAATCACCATCGATATAGGTTTCAATAGGATCTTTTGTAAAATCGTGAACAGTATCATTGTTCTTCTGAGGCACCATATCCATGTGTGCCTGAAGAATGACACCTTTGCGGTTTTCCATACCCGGAGTAGCTGCCTTACGAATGATAACATTGCCTATTTCATCGACAAATGATTCCAAGCCCAAGCCTTTTCCAAAGTTTACAAGGAACTCTGTTATTTTCTCCATGTGTCCGGACGGACGGGGAATTTGAGTCAGCGAATAAAAATGCTTCCACACATTCTGTGGAGCTAATTGCAAAATTGTACTCATAACGTTTAAAAGTTAGTTTTCGCAAATATACATTTTTATTCTTAAACCATGCAATAAATACTGTACGAATTAAATCTATCAAAAAGCATACTTACATTCAACTTTTTATTTTTTCTTTCTGCAATGCCTCTTTCAACATTACTTTATCCAGCAGTTTCTTCTTTGACTGGATCATGCGCAATGCACACCGCCTCACCACATTCGTAATAGCCCCACCGGACAACTCCGTTTCCGCCGCCATAGTTATCAATTCTTCCGCATCCTTTCCCAACCATTTCCCAGGAAGCATGTTCCGCCATAACTCAGCCCGTTGTTCCTCCGTCGGCATCGGAAAATAAACCACCGACTGGAAACGGCGGGAGAATGCCTCGTCTATGTTCGAGCGTAGGTTTGTCGCCAGAATGACCATGCCGGGAAAATCTTCAATCCGTTGCAACAGGTAAGCCACTTCTTGGTTAGCATGTCGGTCATTGGATGTATTGGTGGATGTACGTTTGCCAAACAAAGCATCCGCTTCATCAAAAAACAGAATCCAGTTCCGGTTCTCGGCAAGGTCGAATACCTTTGCCAAGTTCTTTTCCGTTTCGCCGATATACTTGGATACAATCATGGACAAGTCTATCCGGTACACATCCATCTCATTCTTCTTGCCCAAAAGAGTCGCAGCCAATGTTTTTCCTGTACCCGGAGGCCCATAAAACAGCGAACGGTATCCAGCTTTCAGAATACGGGACAGTCCCCAATCCTCCATGACAGTCTTACCGGAGGAAATCCATACATTGATTTCTTCCAATTCGATAGCTACCTGATAGTCCAGTACCATATCTTCCCATTCCAGCTGCGTGGTAATGCGTTTGGCGGGAAAGCCGATGTTATAATCAGGTTTATATTCCTTGTCCAGCAAGACACGGCTTAAGAATTCTTCCGATACACGCAATTGCCCACTGAGAAAGGGTTCACCTTCTCCGGCGCCTTCCAGACGGAGGATATTCTTTGTGTAGAACCAGTGATCCTTCTGGAAGAACCGGATCACCCCTTTCCGTTTTTCCGTATCTTCTCCGGCAAGAATAAAAGAGGCAGTCTCACCAGTTGGCAGAAAACCTCCATGTGACAAGCCTTTCCAACCACCGAATTCCGTATATTGCCGGTCGAAGTTCTTGTTTTGTACAAAAAAGATGTCCAGTATCTGCGGACAGACATGCGGCATCAACGCCAACATGACCACCATCCGTTCGTCAAATGTCAAGTCGGGAACGCCAGTCACCTTTTCCAACCATCCGTTTACAGGTGGTTTTACTTCTTCCAGCGAGGAGTATTCACACTCCTGTTGGAAATAAAGCTGGATAGAAATAGTCAAAACTTGATTGAACCATCCGATAAATTCATTCATAGACTATTCTTTTACAAGCTATTCGCTCTGGCACCCATTACGTCCGCCTCATGTTCTAAATCTATATTGTCGTTGACCGGCATACCACCCACTTCCGTAGTAGGTTCAACACGTCCTGCCAGCTGTTGGGCTACATGCCATGCCTCATGGGGCAGATGCCTCTCTTGGCCGGGTGCCACATGGATGTCCGTTCCTTGCGTATAAGCTAGTGCCTGGACAGTGGCAGGCTGTGAAGAATTATAATGTACTTTTACATCATCCATTGAAAACCCCGAAAGACTTTCGACCCCAGCTTTCAGATTATCAGGCAAACCGGTATTATTCGGTTTCTGTTGGCATACAGTATCCGATTTCATTTGCACGCCCTCTGCATCATCTTCCACACGCTGAACAGTAGGTTCAAATTTACCCTGCAAGGTATCTTCTTCCTCGTCAGACTGTAACTGGGCAGTTTTCATCTGAAATCCTTCTTCATCCTCTAAGCCAACACGTTGCAAAAGTGTGTTCACCATACGGTTATCAACAAATTGTAATGCACCGCCGCCATCCTGCTTTTGCTGTATGGTACGTGCTACTTTTTCCTGATGTACTTTCTCTGCTTCCATACGATTTCTTTATTTAATATTTAATATCAGAATTCCTGCTTATCGTGCCATTTTACTTGTATGTATTTCTTCAGCCACGGTAAACGTATTTGCCGGAATCCCCAGGGAACGGAATCGAGTAGAATGTCATGCGTCTTGTCGTCCACGGTAAGTAGCCATTTTTCGTCCTGTTCCTCCAAGCGACCTGTACGGGTAACAAAGCTTTGCAGAAATCCTTTCAGCGACGTTCCGTTCATCTTGGACCAATGCGCTTTTACTGCCGACAGTAAGCTATCAGCGATTTGTTTTTCCTCGGCAGTCAGTTCCAGCCGTTTTGGCAACGGGATATGCATCGGCAACCCAACAAGCAGACGATTGAACACCAATTCTGTTTCCCGGTATTCCTTTTCTTCTTGACAAGTGAGGTATTGTAACAAGAACATGGCACGAATTCTTGATTTCGTATCTTTGATATCCTTCCTTGCCTCGTTCAGATAATCGAGCATACTCAGCAATCGGAGAAACCACGCAGACAGCAGACAGAGACCTGCATTATTAACAAAGAATATTTTAGAATCAGACACCGGTTCGCCGGTTAACCAATTCTTGTCCTCTTCCGGCATTAATTTTTCACTTATCATATTCACTATGTCTTTAAGTTCATTTTCTGTTTTTTCTTGCAGGATAGGAAGTGATTTCACAAATGAGCGAATATTCTCTTCCCTGCTATTGTACGCCCATTCTTCCGAAGGATTTTCAATGATATAGGTTACCAGAGCAGTCTCTAAATGTTCCTTTTGAACCGGATAACTTATCAATATGTAATCCATAACTTGCTGCAACAGTTCTGCTTGCGAAAGAGACAGACTTGCAACCAGCCGCAGCCATTCTCCGGTATTCATCCATTCCAACCATTTATCTGTATGCAATGTATTCCGTACCACAGACTGACGAATGTAGGCCAACAGTTCTTTCGGTCGGAAGAAGATATGGTTGTAGAGCATTCTTTTTCGTACACTTTCCGGCAAAGTATCATCTGCAATCCACTCTATCGGTAATCGGGCTACGTTTTTACCGAACAGGCGGGAAATGAAATAATCTTCCATTTGTTCCGGCGTTTGTTTTTTCCAATTTGTTTCCCTTACCCATAACAGCAATATTCTGGTTATATCTGAAGCAAATACCCGATCATTAGCGAATCGGCTGAGCCAGCTTGTCAACTGCCTGAAATCATCAGGATATTCAAATCCTGCAACGGCAGACAAAAACAGACTCAATTGTTCCAGTATGGTTATATCCGATACATCGACAATCCGTTTTATCAAAACCAGATCAGCATCCTTCTCCAGCCATGCCAAAAATTTCTCCGGATACTTTTCCAGAACGGAAACAACATGATGACTGAATATGGTATTGCTTATATTCTTTTGTAACAATACATCAGCAAACTCGGCCTCCCGTACATCTTGCCATGCCTCCATTTCCAAGTCAACAGCCAGATTGACCGATAAATTCGTCCATTCCGCATCGCTTTGGAAATCAGTCTTCCCGGTATAGACAAAATACAAATGAGCCAGGAACTTTTTTACCACCTCTTTTTCCGTTAAGGATCTTCCACCTAATGTATCTCTATCTTGCATAAAGAACAGCAATGCTTCTGAAAGAGCCGTTGAAAAAAGCCTGTCATTTCCGGTAAGGAATGGAATCCCATCAGCTTTGCATTGCAGCCATTCAATCGTTTCCGACAATACCGCTGCTTGACGGAAGTCCGCTTGTGCCACGCTTTGCAGAAGAAGAGGCGCTGACAAATAGGTTGCAACAAATATTACAGCCTTGCTTTCTTCGGGTTGCCTACGTAGTAGCCCCACCCATTCATGTACTTTTTCGACAACCATTCTCTGTAACAACTCACCCTTATCATCTGTAAAGATGGTAGCGTCTTCCAGCCAATCGGTAAAGCCATTTCCAGCGTTCCAGCGGTTTTCCAACAGTATGGGAAGGATGTCGGAGTCTTTTTTGGTTTGCCGTACCCATTCCTCAAACCTTACTTTGGCAGGATTCCCGTTACCTGCCTCGATAGTCATCAGCAGGTCCAGTACTGCTTCCATATCATCATATTCCTCATTCCTGGTTTCTGTCTCCCTAATGCTTCCTTGAAATACCAGTTTAATGACAATCGGTATATTTTCCTTGCCAAACAATGTCATAAGAAGTAAATAAAGAATTTCTCTCGCAGTGCCCTCTATCTTCATTGACGATTGGGAAGCTTTTGCCAGCCATAAAATCATCTGTACCTTCAGTCCGAATGTCCTATCCTTCAAATATGCTGAGAGGGCCTGTTCGTTAGTTACCAGCCAATCAAACAGGGATAACAATTCCGCAATATGAGATATACCGTTCATCCGCACAACCGACCGCCTGATAATTTCTTCTAAAACCGGCTGACTTATTAAAGTAAGTGTATACTCCAATACTTCATGCTCGTGTAACAGCCATATGGCATTCTCTTCATTTTCTATGGATTGTTCCAAGAACAATGCCGTCATTCTACGTTTTACAAGTTCCGGTATACTCTTGTCTGCTAATATCTGTCGAAGTTTCAGAATGTCGACACGTATTTTACCATTTCCTGCATCTTGCTTCCAAACATCTTCCGACAAGTACAATTTTTCAGATAATATTTTGATAGAAGACTCATTACTACCACTTGAAAACTCCTGATAGAACTGATGTAGAAGTTGTTCGATACGTTCCGACTCCGAAAGACCGCAATGTTCCTTTTCTATCCAAAGCAACACTGCTTTGCAAAAAATAAAGTTAAACTGAGTTTCAGAAATCCCTTTTAGACATTCTGTTTTCGATATATGGTTCAGTAGATAGGTTCTTACCTGGTCAACCACTTCCATCGCCATGAAAGAAACGGAAGAAAGCAGACGGTTGAGAAGATCAGTATCAACCATATTAGCTATAACACTAAGTAGAGCGTTGTCTTTGGCAGCCTCCGATTGTAACCAATCCGTCAGTATTTCCGGCTTTTCCTTTATCAGTAGCCTAAATAAGCTTCGTTTGTCCGCCATATTTTTCTGCGTATCATTTAGATATTCTGCCACCATTTCCATATCTGTAGGATATGCCGTTTGCTTCCACCCAGAATCCAGATTCTCTTTCGGACTTTCTCCCGCCATCGGCAGACGAAGTAGAGAAAGTTGTAAAAAGATACGATACAATTCCCGGTTTAAATATCCGTCATACACAGGTGAACCGTCTGCATAGTGCGGTTGGAGGTCATAGATAGCATTTAATACATCCCTATAATAATCAGGTCCGAAAACTTCAAGCAGGAAGTTGACTGTCAGTTCCATTTTGGAGAGGTAGAAAGAGTAGTTTCGCTTACGGATGAATGTGAGCAACCGATGGTGCAGATGGCGGATAAAATCTCCTTTACCCCCAAAGATAGCAATCCCGTTAAAGGGGTAATAATTGATAAGCCATTCATACAAATAATGCCAGTATGGGGGCAGATCGACTTCGGCATGTTCTTCCGTTTCTGTTTCCATTATCCGACGGACAGACAGCGTATCGAGTAGTTCCGCCATATTTTGCAGCCTGTTGTCATCATTATCCTCGTGAATAAAACGCACGGGTATACCGGGTTTCATCTCCAGAAGTATTGCAAGGAAACAACGTTTCTCGTACAAGCCAAACGATGACATGGAAAGTAAGTCGGTATAGAGTCGGATAAGAGTATTGTCATCATTTGTCTGCCATAGCAAACGACACAAAGCGTGAGCTTTTCTCATACAGAGAGATACTACACCCTCTGCATGAAGCGCCTGTTGCAAAACAGCCCAATCCAATTCTTCCGTCAAGTTAAAAGCACTATTGTCCCATTCCACCTTCTGATAACCATGTTCCAGATAGAACAGTAGATTTTCCAGGCGTGAAGCATCCGTCTTTTTCCGTTCGCTCTCCGTCAGTATGCCCCATGAAGGCAACACTTTCAGCAGTTCCGCTTTGAGGCGCCGGGGAAACTCACGGTAGAAGTTTTCCTCGGGGATACTCCCCAAATCCAATTCCAACAGTTCTATTTCATGCAACACCTTGTCTTTATCCAAAGGAGAAAGGCATTCATCCACCGTTTTTTCAAAATAGTTACGGCAAAAGCCATCCCAGTCCGCATACAAGTCGTGTACGAACCGTTCGTCCGCAGCAGCGAACTCAAACGATATATGTTCAATTCGTATCATCTAATATCTGTATTTCCACGGCTTTGCCCAGCAACTCGTATATGACTTCCAGCAATTGGGCGCTGTAATCCGCCAAGTCATTGTTGGTCAAAGCCCTCATTAATAATTTGTAACAATGTTCAAAACCTTGCATACTTACCTCATCCATCCAGTATATCCGGCCTGCCAGGTGGGCGGGAATAATAGAGCGCAATAATTCCCTGCACATCTCCCTGAAGCGCGGCGAGTGGAAACGAAGCGTCCACATAGGAAGCACAATCAGTAGCCGGAAAGGTTCCGTTTTTCTCACCAATACCGGTTCCAATACGTAAACCGTTTCACACTCCCGGTTCAATTCCAGTAAATATCTCCGCAGGATGTTCGCCAGCGTATTCAACCTCTTTTTGTTATCGGTACGTCCAAGATTGGTCCATCCGCCTTTCTCCTTATTGTGGACCACCAACAGATACTCACCCTTTTTAGCTTCTACAATCCGGTAGTTACCAAGAGAAATGCCGTGGCGGAATAAGTCGCCGCTTATCCTGTTCCGGTTGAATATCGGCAGTTCCGCTCTTAACTGACTATATTCTTTACGCTTTCCTTCCTCATCCGTTGCCAGTTGCTCATAAGTTACGGCCGTCACGTGCTCCGGTTCCAGCATACGTTCATCAATAAGCAGAGCATCCAGTCGGTCCGCCAGGGGACGGTCGGGTTTCTTCTCTATCAATTGTAGATTATGCCCGGGAAGAACATTGCCCACGGTATGTTCCTCGTTCCCGTTAATGCCCAACAACCTGCAAAACCACTCCTTCACTATGGGAGCGTTATGCTCTCCCTCCGACATCGTAATATCCCGCGCCTTTGCTCTATTTTTTATCAGATAGGCAACATGACGCAAGAATGACATTCGCCGCCCAATCGTCTCACTCTCCATTTCACCATAACAGTTTGACTCTTCCAACCATTCGGGCTGGCTCTCTACTCCGTACAGGTGATCAAGAAAATCCAGATAACGACTTTTCAGTGCATAGATATTCCGAAAGGAAGAATGACGCCCCATGTCTTTCTCTTCAATGGAAAGCACGTTCGGAAGTTCTTTCACTTCCTCCAATCCTTGTTGTATTGTCCGATCATACAGTTTCAAGTATGCCTCAAAGGAAGCATGAGTTTCCTGTCCGAGTGAGAGACGGTAACATGCGGGGAACTCTCCGGCTATGGGGGAATAGGTGAAAATGTTGCGGTACGTTCCTACCATATTTCCCCAACCAATTCCTTTTACGTCGCTTTCATTCGTGCTGATACGCTTCTGAGCATAATAAAAGGTTTTCAGATATCTTGTGAACTTTTCCATATCGACTCCCATAACAGAGCGCCCCTGACGGATACGTACTTTCAGTTCTTTCTCCATACATGGAATTTTCAAGCTGAACCCTTCGGAGAAATCGGTCTGTGGCTTTCCATCCTTCATCAGGTAGCAAGTGCTGAACGACCGGATGCCTTCCACCTGACAAAGTTTCTTATATAACTCATATTCGGTGTTCTTTTGCATAGGAATTACCACACGCACAATGCCTTCCGCCCCCTCCAACCACTCTTCGGGTGACAAGCCGGAGGTTTCCAGCTCTTCCGGCGCACAGATATACACTCCGCCGGAAAGATAATGCAAGATGGTTCCGTAGAGCCTAGCCAACACAATAGACGCATCTTTACCCGGCTCTATCTCAAATTCTGCATGAAATTCCAGTTCTGCAGACCTCACGATGATTACCTTGTCGAGGTATTCGCACAAGTTACGGTGGCTGTTGTAAATCTTCGCAACCTGCTTTACCACCGTTTTTCCGTTATCCTCTTCTTCAAAGGGAGGAAGAGCAATCTTGACAGTGTAGCCGCCGGTTGCCGCATTACATTCCACCCATACATTTTCCAGTTCCGGAATGCGGGCGAAGAACAGTCTTCGATAATCCTCCAGTGTAACAGGGGCAGTGGTATACACCTTTTCGGGTGGAAAGAGTCCGAAACGTTCAGGTTCGAAGATTCCATCTTCCCCGGTCAGGTAATCCATCGTACCGAAACCGAGCTTGTAGTCCATTTCTGTCAACGCATAGTTGGCGATATCCGCCAGGGTCACCCCGGGATCATGAGCGTTGAAATCCGTCCATACCTTTCCTGAGAGGCGGTGCACTTCTTCAAGTGTCTGCCTTTGCAGGTATGAGTACAGATTTTCGTTTTCCGCCAACTGTCTGATATAGTGCTCATTATTGCCTTTTCTCATCAGCTTATCCTTTATACATTTCCACCACTCGGCAATGTATCTCACCGGATGGGAGTTGCTTTTTGGTACGTATTTGCAGGTATATATTCTTTTCCCGCATCTGCCAACGGAAGCGGACACTGCCCGCCCATCCCCACCAGTGCTTCTGGGGTGATTCAATTCGCTGTTGCATAAAGTTAAGCCAAAGCGCGGTAGCACGTGTCAATTGGCAAAGCCCCGTACCCTGTTCACGAAAAGAGGCATATACAGAGTATACACGGCAACCGAAACCTTCGCGCGACACATCGATTGGCAAATCATGCCACTGTTTGTCGGCAGGGACAGATAGCCTTCACCGCTGGGTGTGATTCCCCCTCCGCCTGCCGTCTGGTAAGCCATTGCGGTAATTTCGTCTTCCACCTTCAGACTACCATACAATACTATCGATTTGTCTTGCAACGCTTCCATCACCGCTTCTCCCTTCGCATTCCTTACAGTCAGCTTCTTTTCGGGTGTGATAGCGAGAGTCCATGCGGGTATATCCACTTCTGTGAGAGGTTCTTCCGTGTAAAGCCCGATATCCAAGTGACCGGCTTGTCCAGGGAAAAACGCCCATCCACTGGGGGTTCTCATCACCTGCCCATCCTCCACAATGTTCGACACGGAATCTATCAGTTCAGCAAACTGTTGTTCTGTGGGTACATCACCTTTCTGAAAATAGCTTTTCAGCACACTTCGGTTCCGCCTGTTATTATTCTTTTCCATAAACCACTATCCTATTATGAAGTTACTCCCGATTTCGGCTTTCTCTATGCCGTCGTGGGGAGAAAGAAGTTCTATTTTTATTACCGGAAGCAATACACTCCAAGGGTGCTTGCCTTCGAAAGTGAAGTCCACGGTATCGACATCTATACGCGACAAACTCTTACCGTTCACTTCCAACGTGACCAGCCGCATCAGATCCTCATGATTCACCATTCGGGCATGAAGTTCCTTGTAGGAGTAACGTTGCCTAAGCATTGGAATTTCTTCTTTCCGATACCACGGTGCGATATAGTTCTGTGCCAAAACAACAAGTTGCCGGACTGCCTTGCCTTTATCCGGCACGCTGTCCCACAGGATTGCTTTGCAGTGAACATTCACACGTTCGTAAACGGGATTAATTACACGCAAAGAAGCAAACGGAGATGCATATTGCCGGACAAGCTGCTGTATTTCCGCCAGTTTCCATGCCGGAGAGAGGAAATAACGGCTGTCTTCCGCACGGCTGAATACCACTAGGCATATTTTCGATGCTCCTTTATTCTGCGGGATGGGAATGCACTGTATCTTATCCACTTCGGGAAAAAATTCCAGTACAAGATGCTCGTAGTCCTTTATCATGAGGGCACGGTGACGGTTACTGATGCGTGAAGTTTGTCGCACAGCCACCCTAGTTGCTGTTTCGGCAGG
>OGOG01003633.1_pt1 | contig 11464 bp, 10 predicted proteins | sample 1552581 | NCBI WGS metagenome assembly OGOG01 (sample SAMEA2580152, study PRJEB22360) | human gut metagenome | biome: human gut; feature: human-associated habitat; material: faeces | place: Denmark | collected 2008/2010 | reverse complement strand
ATCCAAACCGCCGCGACTAAAGTCACAAATATAGAGGCGCTTTTCTCTTCGGGGGCGTCTGTTTTGCCTAATAAATTAAATAGTCCATCTTTTTATCATGTGGTTCGGACGGTACTTTTTCTACGATTTGAAAGTCATACCCCAATGCCGCTGTTATAATCTCCTCATGGGATGCGAGATATTTATCGTAGAATCCACCGCCGTATCCAAGACGATTTCCGTTTTTATCAAAGGCAAGTCCTGGGACAAGCATAAAGCCTGGAGTTGTGATTCTGTCTTTTTTTTCTCCTGCTGGCTCAAGGATACCAAATGCTCCGGGAACACAGTCAGATAGCACAGTGATTTCGTAAAAATGCATGATTTCTCCTTGTACTTTTGGAACGGCAACATGCTTTCCATAAGAAAGACACCAGCTAATGATGTCTGCGGTTTCTAATTCATTCCGGCAGGCGATATAGGCATATATCCAGTCTGCATTCATAAATTCCGGCAGTTCTTTTAATTTTGACAGGCAGTTTGCTGCGGCGTGTTTTTTTTCTTCATCTGTCAATGCATTTCGTCTTGCTTTCATATCACACCGCAGATTCTTTTTTAATTCTAAAGCATCTTCTGGCATTTTAGTTTTTATCCAGCTTCTTTCCATATTTCTCACCAAGATTTTCGATACTTCCGTCTTTATTCTGAATGTCAATTCGGTTCAAAGAACCACGCAAGTTTTTGCGGATGGCAGCAAGGTAAGCTTTGCGGAGTTTTTTCTGCTCTGCTTCTTCTGCTTTGGTAAGTCCTACAGATTTGGATTTATGGTATAGTTCATTAATTCTATCAATATCAATATTATTCATAAAATTTCCTCCTTTTTAATCCGATATACTCTCGGAATCTTCTCACAAAACCAAGTACAAGAAAGACTCCGAGAGTACATTCCGTTGTATTATACACAATGGTCCTACGTTTGTAAACACAGAAATATCTTTGTAAGTAAATGCAGTCAAGCTTTGTCTCGTTGCTGGCTGTACTTAATTCTGTGTGAGAATCTTCTCTGCAATAGCTTCTGCAGTTTTAATACCATCCATAGCTGCAGAAGTGATTCCTCCCGCATAACCTGCTCCTTCTCCACATGGAAAAAGACCTTGTATGTTACTTTCAAACTGTTTATTTCTTTCCATACGAAGTGGTGAAGATGTTCTTGTCTCTACTCCGGAAAAAACCGTATCTTCTGCATCGTAGCCTTTGATTTTATGCCCGAAGGCTCTCATTCCTTCTTCGAGGGATGCACAGACATAATCTGGCAGACATTCGTGTAAGTTTGCGAACTGCCATTCTCCTTTTATGGACGGAGTAACGTTTCCAAGTTTTGTGGACATCTGATTTTTCAGAAAGTCTCCAAAAAGCTGTACCGGAATCTTTCCATTTCCGATTTTATAAGCAAGTTCCTCATATTTACGCTGAAATTCCAATCCTGCTAATGGACTATCTGATGGGAAATCATCTGGCGTCACTGTAGTAATCAATGCAGTATTAGAATTATGTCCTGCCCGGTCATGGTAACTCATTCCATTGACGCAAAGCCGACCTTTTTCTGAAGAAGAATTTACAACATAACCGCCAGGACACATGCAGAACGAATAAATTCCTCTGCCAGTGCCTTTGCACTGATGCGTCAGTTTATAGCTTGCTGTTGGAACTTCCTCTGGATATCCCTCTCCATACTGACTTTCATTAATCAAATGTGCCAGATGTTCCACACGCACACCAATCGCAAATGCTTTTGGATTCATAGAAAGTTCCCTTTCATGAAGCATATAAAAAGTATCTCTTGCACTGTGACCGATTGCAAAAATAACATTGCGGCAAGGGTATTCCGCTTGCACTCCTTCTTTTTCAAGAATAAGTCCTGTTAGCTGTTTGTCCTGCATCAAAAGATTTTTTTCTGCTTCAGCTCTCTCTCTTTCTGCCACAGAACCACTGATTTTTTCACATAAGATATCACAGACTTTCGTGCGGAAATGTACCTCCCCGCCAAGACTTTCTATTTCTTTTCGAATTGATGCCACCACATCTTTTAAAATATCTGTACCAATATGTGGTTTAGCTTCATAAAGGATTTCTTCTGGTGCACCATGTTTGACAAATTCTTTTAAAACAAAATGGTTACGTCCAAATTTATCCTTGACTAAGGTATTTAACTTGCCGTCAGAAAATGTTCCTGCACCGCCCTCGCCAAACTGTACATTAGACTCTTCATCAAGTTCTCCACTTTCAAAGAAATGCTCGACAAGCTCCGAACGTTTTTCCACGCAGTCTCCCCGCTCAAATACAATGGGGGCAAATCCTGCTCTTGCAAGAACTAAGGCTGCAAAAAGTCCTGCTGGTCCCATACCGACAATAACTGCCCTGTCTATTGTCGAAACTTCTGTCGAGCTTGCTCCTGATCCATCTTTCTTATTATATGGAAATCTATACTTCACTACAGTAGAACGTGTCCATTTACTTTTTTTGGCTGAAAGAAGCTTTTTTTCATTTTCAAACTCTGCATCAATTGTATACACATAAAAAAGCTGTGGCTTCTTTCTTGCATCCACAGACTTTCTTACAATCCGCCATGAGACAGGTCTTTTCCCATGCGCCTGATGAATAATCTCTTCAAAAAGTTCTTCTCTGGTATGTCCCACCTTTAATTTCAACTGTGAAATTCGTATCATCTTCTTCGGTTCCTTTCTGAAATACCATCGTTTTCTTCCATCGTATGCCGGTCATCCTTAAAAAGCTCCTGATTTCTCTTGACAATCGCTCTTCCTGCTACTGTACCACTCGAAAATGCCCATTGAAGATTATAGCCTCCACAGGTGCCGTCAACATCCGCTACTTCTCCTGCAAAAAATAGTCCGGGCTGAAAATCTGACTCTAAATTACCGGTTAATTCTGTAAGAGAAATACCGCCTCTTGTTACCTGCGCTTTTTCATATCCCATATAACCATTAATCCGCAAAGGAAAATGACTTACCGCCATGACAAGGGCATTCCATTCTTCTTCCTTCAATGTTCCAGCTAAAGTTTCTTCTCTTAATCCTGCCTCTCTTAAAATAACCGGGCAAAGTTTTGCAGGAAATAGTCCTTTTACAAAAGAAAGCATGTCTCTTTTTTTATGATTTTGTGCAAGCATCAAAAACAGGCGAAGCTTCTCCTTGGAAGAAAGTTCCGGCATAAAGTCAAAGTATAAAGCTACCTTCTTTTTCTCCTCTAAAGCGGTGATCGCAAAACGGCTTAACTGGAAAATAGCCACACCAGAAATACCATAGTCTGTCCATTGAAGTTCTCCAGTTTCTTTTTTTACCGGCTCTCCATCAATTTCTAATGTGATTTCTGCCTGATTCCGAACCCCGCTTACCTTTTTTAAAAACGGAGCAGATGACTTCAATGCTGTAAGTGCGGGCAATGGTTTTATAATCTCATGTCCAAATACTTTAGCAAATGCATATCCGCTGCCATCACAGCCAAACTTCGGCCCCGCAAATCCCCCGGTTGTGATAAGGAGACTCTGACAGCGATAAACCTTTTCTATTTTCTCACCATTCCCCTGCTTCCCTGTACTCTGTTCTGACTGACCGAGCGGTTCTTTTGCCTTTATCAAAAAAACATCCTCTTTCTTTTGAACATTGTATACCTCCGAAAAAGGAACAAATGTAATAGACGGATTTGATAATATTTCTGTCTCAAAAGCTTCCCTCACACTTGCCGCCTGCTCACTGTATGGGTACACATAGCCATTCTTATCTTTTGTATAGATTCCAAGACTCTGAAACAACTCCATTGCCTCTTTTTGTCCAAACACAGACAATACGTTCTGTACCTTCTCTGGACAGTCACTTCGATAATATTTTAGCTTTTGTGCAAAGTTTGTGAGATTACATTTGCCATTTCCAGTGACCAGAATCTTTCTTCCCATCTGGTTTTGACGATCAAGAAGGAGTACTTTTTGTTTTTCTTTTCCGCAGGCAAGTGCGGCTGTCATTCCGGCTGCTCCAGCTCCGACAATGATGGTATCCCACACTGTGGAATCCTCCTGAATTAATTTTTCTGGTAATATCCTGTTCTTTTCTACAGTACTTTTTTGTATTTGTTTCACTATCCTCTGATTGTGCCTTTTCTCTGTTTTTATTCTGTTCTTTGACAGACTGGTATTGTTCTGTGTTTTTGCTTTATTATTTAACTGGCCGACACTTTCCTGCTCTCTGATTCTGCCTTTTCCCTCTTTAGCATTTGTGAAACTTTTTCTGCTATTCCCCTGAGTTTTTCCCCTGCCTTTTATTTGTCTCAAGCTTCCATCTCCCGAATATAACCACAGTTTTTAAGAATCTCTTCCTGCTTTGCTTCCATCACTTTTCGTTCCTCATCAACCATATGGTCATATCCCATAAGGTGAAGCATACTGTGTGCAACTAAAAATGCCAGCTCTCTTGTATTGGAATGACCGTAAGCTTTCGCCTGTTCCTTTACTTTATCCATGGAAATAATAATATCTCCAAGAATCAGCTCGCCAGTCTCAGGATGAAAAGCATCCGGATCTCTTTCTTCTATATCAGAGAAATCTCCCGGCACCGGATAATCTGCCATCGGAAAAGAAAGAACATCTGTCGGACGGTCAATCTGGCGATGTTCCTTATTAATCTCATGAATCTCCTCATTATCTGTTAAGAGCACATATACCTGTGCTTCATACGGACATTTTTCATAATCTAAGGCTGCCTCTATCACATTTTTAATAACGGTTTCATAATCCGGTAAAATCACTTCCGGATATACATTCTCTATTTCAAATGTCATTTTTTCTCCTGCTTTCCTGTTGTTCTCTGCTTTCTCTTTTGTCTTGTTTCTTTCTTTTTGTCATATTCATCGTATGCGGTAACAATTTTCTGAACAAGCGGATGACGCACAACATCCTTACTCGTCAGATTACACACGCCAATTTCATCAATATTTTTAAGCACATGAAGCGCATCATCAAGACCCGAACGAGTACCTGACGGCAGGTCTTTCTGCGTAAGGTCACCGGTAATAATTGCCTTTGACCCAAAACCAATACGGGTGAGAAACATCTTCATCTGTGCCGGTGTCGTATTCTGCGCTTCATCTAACACAACAAATGCATTATCTAACGTTCTTCCTCTCATATAGGCAAGAGGTGCCACTTCTATTAATCCCTTTTCCATGTTTTTAGCAAAAGTATCCGCACCCATAATTTCGTAAAGCGCATCGTAAAGAGGCCGTAAGTACGGATCCACTTTACTTTGAAGGTCACCCGGAAGAAATCCCAGCTTCTCCCCGGCTTCAATCGCCGGACGAGTCAGGATAATACGATTCACTTCATTTGCCTTAAATGCCGTAATTGCCTTTGCCATTGCCAGATAGGTCTTTCCAGTTCCGGCAGGACCGACACCAAATACGATCATCTTATCCGTGATCATATCAACATATTTCTTCTGTCCCATCGTTTTAGGCTTAATCGGTTTCCCCATGATCGTATGACAAATTACATCACTATCTAACTGGGTAACTGCAGATTCCTCATTCGTCATAGAAAGAGAAAGTGTATAATTAATATTCTGCTCTGTAATATCATTCCCCCTCTGCGATAATAAAAGGAGCTGCTCTATCACATGTTTTGCTCTATCGCAATCCTTCTCTCCTCCAATTAACTTCAACTTGTCATCTCTAAAAATAATCGTTACATGCAATGTCTTCTCAATCTTTTTCATGTTGGCATCAAACTGACCAAAAACATTACTTGCATGTTCCGCTGGAAAAGGGAATTCCTGTTCTGCTATATTCATTCTTTGTCTGATTTTCCTTTCTTGTCAATATATTTTCAAAATCCCACTATATGATTTGTAATTGAACTTACTGCTAAAATTATCTGTTTAAAACGGCAGGCTCTTGTTTTATATCCTTTTCCCCGTCTAATGTTGAGGGAATCTCCTGAACTTTACCTACACGTTCTTTTATTTTGATAATTCCCTTTGCAGTACACTCATTTTTATCACTGTCTATTCTAACATTATTTTTCAGGATTACCACCCCTTTTCTCTCATATTCTTTCAAAAAGAGAAAAAGACGCTTCCTTGCCTCCTTCTTTGCCTGGGACACACTATAACTTTCTTTTGAAATCTGACACTGCGCCTTTGTTATAACAAAAAGAGAAACCGGCAGATAAAACTGTGGTCCGATATGCAGCAAAATTTCTCTGGACTGTTCATCATACTCTGCATATGCTGTTTTACGTTCCGGCATTTTAATCGTATAACCATTTATCAAAAAGCGATAACTTTTTTCTGTCTTTCCAGTATAATTTTTTTTATAATAAATTAATGGAAAACAATCTTCATATTTTATTTTTGAAATTGCATAAACATCTCCCTGTGCCCTTACCAATGTTTCCTCTGCAATTTCTCCCGCATCATCTTTAATCTCTACAATCCCTGAAATAAGTACATCCCCCGGCTTTACTTTATCGCCCTTTTTTACATAGACTTTCTTTACCTTCTGTCCACCATCAATATGAACTTCCTGTATGTAGTCTGAAGTAAGAGTTCCCGTAAGAGAAGTATCTGTATCAAACCAGTCCGAACTGTTCAGCATACTTACCGGGAATACTTTTACTACTGTTTTGTTTCTATTTCTTATAACGACAATGGAAGTAATCCCCACTGCCATCACAAGAACCAGCACTACTGCAAGTAGTATCTTTTTCTTTCCCTTCAAATCAGATCTCTCCTTCCCACTCTTTTACGCCAAAGTCCTGTTCAATTTCTGAAAATACTGCATCATCCTTCGCTTCTTTTTCACTCTGAACTTCGGCCTGCTGCTTTTCTTTTCTTTCCTTGTCTTCCACAATCTCTCCATCAAAAATATGGAGTACTTTCTTCGCATGATTCGCAATATTGGCATCATGCGTAATCATAATAATCGTTACTCCCTCTTCATTCAATTGCTGGAACAGACTCATTACCTGAATACCAGAACGGCTGTCCAGTGCTCCTGTTGGCTCATCCGCAAGAATAATCTTTGGATTATTTACTAAAGCTCTTGCAATCGCTACTCTCTGCTGCTGTCCACCAGAAAGCTGACTCGGCCTAAAATGTACTCGCTCTGCCAGCCCTACTCTCTTTAATGCCTGAAAAGCAATTTCCTTTCGCTTTTTTACCGGCACTCCTGCATAACTTAACGGAAGGGCTACGTTGTCAAGTGCTGTCTGTTTTGGAAGAAGATTGAAACTCTGAAATACAAATCCCAAAGTATTCAAACGTAAATCCGACAGGCGGTTCTCGTTATAATTAACAATAGATTCCCCTTCTAAAAGAAATTCTCCCTTTGTCGGACGATCCAGGCAACCGATAATATTCATCAGTGTTGTCTTTCCAGAACCAGAAGGTCCCATAATTGCCACATATTCGCCCTCATCAATAGAGATATTTACATCTTTAAGAACTGGTATGACAATCTTATCCTGTAAATAATTCTTATAAATATGTTTTAGTTCCAAAAGCATATGCTATATGTCCTTTCCTGACGGGAATCCTTATTCCCCAAAGTCCGCAATATCACTATCACTTGTTCCACTGTTACCAGAATCTGAGCTATCACTTCCAAAATCTGCACCGTCACTCAGACTTCCATCATCAGAGCTGTCATATGTATCCGCACTATCACTGTAATCTGAATAATCCTCTCCCACATCTGAAGTATCTTCAGATGCATCTGAACCAAATGACTCTGCATCATCATTCTCCTGCTCATCTCCATAACCAGATGTATTATCTTCCGGACTTACCTTTGTAACTTTCATGCCTTCTTTTAATGTACTGTCGTCACATGCAATGTAATCACTTGTTTTAAGGCCGCTCTTTACTTCATACTCATCAAGATTCTCATCGTACTCTCCAACCTGAATCTCATGAAGCTTTAACTTATTATGAGAATCGAGCCATACATAGTATTTGTTATTATTTTTCTTTATGTAAGCAGATGGCAGCCACATACCCTCTTTCTGCTCGTCCTGTCCATTATCCTGTTCTATAAGGACATGCTGTCCCATCATCAAATCCTTATCATTATCTAACTTCACATAAAAGTTATACTTAGAGGCAGTTTCTCCTGTACTGCTTTCATCATCTGTATAGCCATCTGAATAATCAGAGCTGCTGTCACTGGTATCATCTGCCGTCGTATCCGTCTTAATGCTGCTGATTGTTCCTTTCCAGGTCTGGGAATTATCCACTCTTGAACGAACAATAACTGGATCTCCCTCGTTAAGACTCCATACATTCGTCTCACTGACAGTTCCCTTAATTCGGTAATTACCTACCGCAAGAATTGTCATGTAAGAGGAATCATCTGAACTTCCATCACCAGAATCCGAGCCGTCATCCGAACTATCATCCGAAGAGGAAGTCTCTAAAGATGCATTTACTTTCTTTACAAGACCATTCATCTTACTTTTTACTGTTGCATCTTTAATGTTCTTCTCTAACAACTTAATTGACTCTTTATTGGACTTAATCGTATACTGATCTTTTTTAATTGTTGTCTGAGCCGTTAAAATCTGTGTCTGAAGCTGAATCTTCTCACTGGCACTTGCAGACTTCAAATCAGACTGATAAGACTTAATATCCTTTGTCAACTGTGTAATCTCATTCTGTAAAGTCTCCTGCTCAAGTTCTTTCTTTTCTTTAGAAAGCTTTAACTCCTGTGTGTTGTACTTAAAGAGCTTATCTCCCTTCTTTACCTGATCCCCTACATTAACATAGCGTTTCTCTACAGATAAATCAGACTGTAATGTAATCTTCCATGACTTCTCTGCATCAACAGTTCCTGTATAACGGTTATTCGCACCACCAGCAGTTCCCAGTCCTGTAATCTCACGAACAGACTCCACATAAGCCTTGCCCTCACTTGTTCCTCCGATATTGCGAATCACAAAAAAAACAACAGCGATCACTATGACTGCTGCCGTACCACAGATAAGCGCCAGCTTCTTCTTGGAAAACTTCTTCTTCTCCGGCTCCTGCAAAATAATGGCATCGTCATCGCTTAACAGACTTTCTTCCTCTTCCTTAGTACCTTCAAGCTTCTCCGTACCACCAGATTTTTCCTCTTCTTTCTTCTTGCGATGGAAAAATCCCCGTTTCTTCTCTGGCTTCTCTTCTTCCTGTAACTCTTCTAATTCTTTATCATATTCGTCTTCATCGAAATTACTGTCATCCTCGATATATCCCATATCGTCCTCATACAGATTGATTTCTTTTTTCTTTTTCCTGTGGAAAAATCCTTTCTTCTCTTCCTTATCATTTGTGGATGAATCTAAATTCGTCTCATCCATAAATTCCTGCCCATTCTTCTTCCGAAACATAACAACCTCCTTAATATCTTTTATAAAAAGCCTAGAGTATGTTTGAAAAATCATTCCTGCAATCTGCACGCCCCAATTTGCATTTTTCAAACACGCTCTGGCAAAGCTTTAAGATAGTCACTTGAAACTTATTTTGTTATGATAGCACAATTACTCTGAAAAATCATCAAACATCACAATAAATTAAAAGAATGTTCACAATTACGGAACATTTTTATATTCTGCATGTTCTGTAAAAAGAATCTTATTTAAAAATTCTTAAATCTGCCTGAGAATATTGTACCACATCTTCATTATACATGGTAGAAGGTTACTTTGACTTCTTAATATTTATTAAGAATATTTTTTGAATTCTTTCTACTATTTTATCCAATTATTTTACTCAGTAAAGCACCTAACAATTGTATGACGAAGTCTCTCACTTAATTTTCTAAAACATTTGACATTCTATTCTTTTTTCTTTATAATACATAGTGGATTTTTATGGTTTTCTTTACATTATAATAAATGTAAACCATTAATTTAGGAGGTAATTTGATGAATCAGGTATATGATGTTATTATTATTGGCTGCGGTGAAGCTGGTATTTATGCCGGTTACGAACTTAGTTTAAAAAATCCTTCCTTAAAGATTGGTGTTTTTGAACAGGGAAGGGATATTTATAAAAGAAGCTGCCCTATTGTAGCAAAAAAGGTAAAGCAGTGTATCAACTGTAAAGTCTGCGATACTATGTGCGGCTTTGGTGGTGCTGGTGCATTTTCTGACGGTAAATTTAACTTTACTACAGAATTTGGCGGCTGGCTTACTGATTATATGGATCATGATGAAGTTATGGAACTGATTCATTATGTAGATGATGTAAATGTAGCTCACGGTGCTACTACTAGCTATTTCTCTACAACAACTCCAGAAGCACAGGCTCTTGCAAAAAAGGCTCTTGAATTCGACCTTCATCTTTTACAGGCACAGTGCAAACATCTTGGTACAGAAAAGAATCTTATGATTCTTACAAATATTTATGAAGATTTAAAAGATAAAATGGATTTCCATTTTAATACTGCTATTTCTGAGATTAAAACCTGCTCAGAAGGTTATGAACTTGTAACAGAAAAAGGGGATGTCGCACGTTGTCAGTATTTAATCGCTGCTCCTGGACGAAGCGGTGCAGAATGGTTTGCAAACCAGTGTAAGAATCTTGGAATTAAGCTTATTAACAATCAGGTAGATATCGGTGTTCGTGTGGAACTTCCGGCACGAGTATTTGAACATATCACAGATGTCGTATATGAGTCAAAACTTGTCTACCGTACAAAACAGTATGGTGACAGCGTCCGTACTTTCTGTATGAATCCTTACGGACACGTTGTTGCTGAAAATGTAGAAGGAATTAACACGGTAAATGGTCATTCTTACTCTGATGCTTCTCTTCGCAGTGAGAATACAAACTTTGCCCTTCTTGTTTCCAACCGTTTTACAGAACCATTTGATGAGCCATATCGTTATGGTAAGCACATTGCTTCCCTTTCTAATATGTTAGCTGGCGGCGTGCTTGTACAGCGTTTCGGTGACCTGGTAAAGGGTATCCGTACAAATGAACATCGTTTAAGCCAGTCTTTCGTAAAGCCTACACTGACTGCTGCTGTTCCTGGAGATTTATCTTTGGCACTTCCAAAGCGTCAGCTTGATGATATTATTGAGATGATCTATGCCCTTGATAAAGTAGCTCCTGGTACTGCAAACTATGACACTCTTTTATATGGTGCAGAAGTCAAATTCTACTCTTCCCGTTTAGAGTTAAGCCACGAACTTGAGACAAAACTTCCTGGATTCTTCGCTATCGGTGATGGCGCAGGAACGACAAGAGGACTTGCACAGGCGGGGGCTTCCGGAATTAAGGCCGCAAGAGCGGTACTCGCAAGACTTTAAATCCCGATTTGCCGCAGGCAAAGAGACGCTCACAGTAAATAAAAGAACCTATATTTGTGACTTTAGTCGCTGCGGTTTGAATACTCGCTTATACACGCTCGTATCCAAACCTTGCTCCGAGGCCACAAATAT
>OGOG01003631.1_pt1 | contig 11468 bp, 7 predicted proteins | sample 1552581 | NCBI WGS metagenome assembly OGOG01 (sample SAMEA2580152, study PRJEB22360) | human gut metagenome | biome: human gut; feature: human-associated habitat; material: faeces | place: Denmark | collected 2008/2010 | reverse complement strand
CCGCCCAAAGACCGGCGAGCTTGTAGAGCCACGCCTCGGGGGCCGTGGAGGTGGAGCGGTTGTCCAACACGTACTGGATGGTGTTGTCGCCCGAGAAGAAGCACCACACGAGCACGGCGCAGCACACCGTGAGCGCCACCGCCGTGAGCACCGCGGCCACCCGTCCGCCCCAGGCGAAGGTGTCGGAGCGCTCGAAGGAGCGCTTCTTGTAAAGGATATGGGCCACGCCCAGGCACAGCACCGAGATGACGCAGCCGGCAAAGGCCACCAGCAGGCCGAGAAGTCCGATCATCGACATGGGCTAGCCCTCCAGTGCGACATCGGTGGCGGCGAACTTGCCGTCGGCGCCGAGGGAGCCCGTGAGCACCACAGCGGAACCGTCGGCGATCCCGTCGGAAAGCGCGCCCTCGAAGACGACCGGCATCGAGTCGCCGGTCTCCGCGTCGACGAGGATGAAGCGGTCGCCCTGACCCGCGGCCTTAAGCGATGCGGCGCCGACCGAGCCGGCCACCTTCACGACGTTGCCGTAGACACTCTCGCCGTAGCCGAGCAGCTGCTCCACCGTAAGGGCGCTGTCGGCGTTCTCGTACTTCGAGGGGCACTTCGTCACCAACTCGGAGCACTCCAGCACGCCCGCATCGTTGATCTTGCCCGTGCAAATGGCGGTCACGTCGTTGCCGAACGTGGACGAGGCGGCGCCGTCGTAGCGCACCTCAAGCTGCGTGGCGGGGTCGCCCTCAGGGTCGTAAATCTTGAAAGTGAGCACGTCATTGCTCGTGGAGAAGGAATCCTGCACCACGTTGCCCGACACTTGCACCTTCTGGCCCGCCTGGGGATTCTCGGCAGCCTCCGCGATGCTCATGGTCGTGGCGGCGGTGTTGCCTCCTACGAATGCGAGCACCAAGATAAGCACGATGACGATGACGCCGGAGACGGCGATCATCCTCTTCTTCATCTTCGCGTTCATAGTCCTCCTGTTTCTAAGGTACCAAAGCGGTGTGGACCTGCCTCCCCGAAGGCCCGAAAAATTACCAACGGCCAGTATCGCCCAAGCCATGCAGAACCGCGCTTTAGATTCCACCGAAACCAGCAGATCAGCGTAATCGCCATACTTTCGCAATAAGGGGGTGTTTCGGTCAGGATTGTCGGCTTTTCTGCTGTGGCCGCGTCCAACCTCGATCAAAGCTAGCGCGACCCCAAGAACATCGCCATGTAGATCGGGAGATAGGCCACCGGGCCGTCCACCTGCACATTCCCTTCGTACAGGACAAGGGCGCGATCGATGCCGTAATTCTCCACTTTCAGCAGCTTCGTCAGAGCACTGTGCCGTTTGTAGGTCTTGCCGGACTTCACCTCCACGGGCATGACGGAATCCAGCGCCCAGGGCAGCACGAAATCCACCTCGCCGACGCGTTCGTTCTTGTAGTAGAACAGCGGAACCTCGTGGGCCGCGAGCTCCTGAGCGACGGCGTTCTCGTACAAGGCGCCGTACATGATGTCGGTGCGCCCCGCAGCCATATCCCGAACCACCTGCATCCCGCACTGGTACGTGAGCAGCCCCACGTCGCAGAGGAACAGCTTGAACAGCTTCGTGCTCATCGAGATGGCAAGCGGCGCGCGGGGCTCGCTCACGTTGTAGGAAGCGAGGCCGACGTTCGCGTCCACGAGCCACAAGAAATCGTTCTCGTACCGCTCGATGCTCGCCTTCCCTTCGATAGATTTGGCCACGAATCGCTTATTCTGGCTGCTCAGCTCGTGGGGGATGAGATCGAATATGCACTTGACGACCAATGTCCTGTCGCCGGCGTACTTGGCAATATCCTCGCGGTACCACTCCACGATCTCCTTTTGCCTCGCGCGGACCTCCTGCATATTCGCGGTACGGGAAAAGGCCTCCACTGCCGCCGGCATGCCCCCTACCATCAGATACTCATGGAACGCGCTCAGCAGTCGCCGATTCACGAAATCGTCCACAGGACGGCGCTCGATATAGGCGTCGCGCGCCTCGCCAAGAACGTCCTCTGCTATGTCACAGGCCCAGCAGAACTCCTCGAAGTCGAGGGGGAACATGTTCACCGTCGAGAGATAGCCCACCGGCAGAGAGCGCACGCACTTCAGCTCGACGCCGAGCATCGAACCCGACAGAACGTAATCGAAGTCCTCGCGCTCGAGCAGGAACTTGATCATAGTGACCACGTTGGGGCACTCCTGCACCTCGTCGATGAACACGAGCGTCGACCCCGGCCTCAGCTCGCCCTCCACGTAAGCGCTCAGGCGCAGGAAAAGCTCCCGTGAGGACGTAGCGCTCCCGAGGGCCGCCTTAGCCTCCTCGTTTTCGAAGAGATTCACCTCGGCCAGATTCTCGTAATGCCGCTTGGCGAACTCGCGGATGAGATAGGTCTTCCCAACTTGCCGCGCCCCCGTAACGAGCAGCGCCTGCTTCGCGGTCTTCAAGCGCAGCCAATTCTCCAGCAGCTCCATGGCTTTTCGCTTCAGCATTGGATCACCTTCATTTCAGCTTTCCATCAGGTTATATATTATTTCCCGAACCTGATTCTTGCTCCAATTCATTTTTTCTGAACCAAAACTGAAGATGATTATACGTTTTTCTGAACCATAATAGGCTCAGTTTTCATACTTTTCTGAGCTCTATACTGTTCTGGTTGATTGTTGTTGCCAGGCTCTATGTCTGTCGGTGTCGCAAAAATGGGCCCTCGGAAGGAGGGCCCATCTGGGGAGGGTAGCAGAAAAATCTTCGGAGGAGGGTGCGTCCTCTAAGCGTCCCAGTTCTCGTTCTCGGCCATCTGCTGGACGCAATAGCGGCCGAAAGCCAGCGCGCCGCCGAAGCCGACACCTGAGGAGTTCACGGCCTCGCGAGTACCAGGCTTGAGGCCCATGTTCGAATAACCACTCACATTGCCCGCCAGGTACAAGCGCGGGATGATGTCGCCTGTCACGCTGACGGCCTGGCATCCCTGGGTGGCATCCTGCTTGATACCGCCCTTGGTGCAGCAGAGCTGGTTGGTGGTCTCCCAGGCATAGTACGGACCATGGTCGAGCGTCACCGGCACGTCCACCATGGACACAAGGTGCTCGCGACCGAAAACACTGTCCACGCCCGTAGCGGCAACGTCCCCGTTGTACTTCTCCATCGTGGCAACGAAAGCATCTGCGGGAACGCCCATCTGCTCGGCAAGGTCCTCGTAGGTGTCCGCCGTGAGAAGCAGTCCGGAATCAACGAGCTTTTGCATGGAATAATAAGCGCTATCGTTGTTCTTGTAGGCATCAAAAATCGCCTGATCCCACACCTGGAAACAGCAACGATCCGTCTGAGCATTTACTTCCACCCATGTGTTGATGTAGCCCTGCGCCTCGTTGACGAAGCGGTTGCCCTCCTTGTTGACCATGATGGCGCCCACATGGAAGATGGAGCAGGCCTGACCGAGAGTGCCCTTGGGATTTTGGGCCGTCAGCATGTTGATATAGTCGATATGACGGGTGTCGGCGCCGATCTCCATGGCCATGAGAATACCAGAGCCGTCCTGACCGATGGCGTCGCCGCACGTCTCCATGTAGGCTTCTGCCCCTTCGCCAAAGATCCATTTATTGAGCATGTCGACGTTGCGCGCATAACCACCAGAGCACAGCAGAACGCCCTTGCGCGCCTTCAAATAGATCGCCTTGCCGCTTTTGTCCTCGGCCTGAACACCGATGACCATCTTGCTTGCCGGATCCTGAACGAAATGCTTGGCCGTGGTATTGAGCATGAATTCGGCGCCACGTTCCTTGGCCGCATCACACAAGTTCGTGATCGTCACGCCCGGCACCACGTGATGCTCGCGCGGCACCGACTGGCCTGTCGTGCCGACAAGACTTTCCTTGCGGAATTCCACACCCAAATCGTTGAGCCAGTCCCACAGAAGACCTTGCTGCTCCGCCAAAAGGCGGATGTAGTCCTCGTAGACATCGACCCCCAGATAGCTGATGAGATCCTGTGCCATGAGTTCCGGCGAGTCCTCGATACCCTGCTCCTTCTGCAGGCCGGATCCGGGAATGCACATGCCTCCATTGCAGATGGCAGAATTGCCGCCCACCTTGCCCTGCGACTCGAGAACAATGATGTCCAGGCCCAAATCTCGTGCCTCGATGCCCGCAGCGATGCCCGCTGCACCAGCACCAATGGCGACAACGTCGGTTTCGTAATCCCACTGGTCCGGCAACCCGTCAGACCCCGTTCCCGTCGAGGGCATCGGGCCCGCCTGAGGCGCGCAACCGGCGAGCCCAGCAACGACAACGGCACCGCCGGCGGCAAGGCCGCCCTTCAAAAACGAGCGACGATTCATGCCTTTACTTGCTTTCTCTCCCATGATTCCTCCTAAGTTTCGATCTTGTCCGGGGATCCCTTCGATCTCCGCGGGACATGGAAGAGACTACATGGCATGCTGAAGCGTCACTAGACACGTTGGAGGGTGGTTTTGCACCCCCGCAGGGGGTGGATTCAGCGTCCACCCCCTGCGGGGGTGATGGATTTTACCTGGGATGATGGCTGCTCAGCACAGACAAGCTCTTGCAGCTCCTTACGGCTGTGCACGCTAGTTTTCTGATAGAGGGTCTTCGAGTAGCCGCGCACCGTGTTCTCCGACAGAATAAGATTCTCGGCAATTTCTCGCCTCGATTGCCCCCGAGCCATAAGCAGCAGAACATCCCGTTCCCGATTAGTGAGACTGAACCGCTCTTTGATGCTCTCGCACCGTTTGAGAAGATCGTCCTCCCCTATGATTGCGGCCGCCTCCGTTTCTCGCCTGGGGAACACGAGCACATCCGACGAGCCCTTTGCCAGGCCGAAAAGCACAACACCACTCGCTCCCAGCAAACATACAAGCAAAGTAATGGCCGACTGCGACGCATACGGCACAAATCCCGCAGCCGCAATCACCATGGAACCACTCAGAGCAAGCATATAGCCTCCCCATCCGGCGCAAAACATCAAGACTGGACGACGGACACCCTGACAAGCGAACATGCACAGCACATAGAACATGAGCACGTAAACCCCTTGGCGGGCGCAGTCGAAAACAGCAAACGCTTCGTAACTGCCGGTATCGAAAAACGCACCTAGGGCAATGGCGACAAGCAAGAAAACAAGAGCAAGCTGACACACCATGCCGACGCTCGCCCGATTGCGAAGCTTGACAACGAAGAAGAGCAATGCCAAAGGAAACGCGATCTTAAAGGCAAGGCTGAGCAGCATGATCCACGATGGCCCCATCTCGGCGTTGCCCTTGAAACGAAAAAGTCCGATGACAAGACCGAACACCACCAGCCCCGCAAGCACAGGCCAAACCGCAGAAGCAGATAAAAACGCGCGCGAGCCAGGAGCTTCAGCCTTATTGAGAGCAAAGGAGCGCATAAGCAGCACGCCCACAAATGGGAGAGCAGCGAGCATCGCCAAAAGCACGCCCGACAACGGCAGCAATTCAAGCGGCAATCGAGCAAGTGGCATGACCGCAAACGACACGAGAGCGTAGAACGAGGCCACAGTAACCGTTTGTCGCGAGAGGGCCAGAAACCACAGGAGATAAGCCGCAGCATAGGAAGCACCATGAAGAGCCGCTGCAACACCAATCCAAGCAAATCCCGATCCGGCAGGCTGCCATAAAAGCATGGCGGTGGCTACCATCATGCAAGTCACCACCGCCCAAACCACAGGAGCTGAAGCGAGACGCTTGCTTCCGACAAAAACTAACAGCCAGGGCCATCCCCAAGAGCACTACGGCCTGAGAGAAATAGTAAAGCTCGAATGAGAGAGGAGCCATTCCGTCGAGCGGCTTAAGAGCGAACGCGCTCCACAGCGGAACCAAAAGAAGGCCCGCCAGGCACCATTTTCGCCTCACATCCAGTTCGTCGAGCAATTCGTCCCTCCCTTTACTTATTCTCCTATTTGCCCCATCGCGCAGGTAACTGGTTATTTTACCGCAAGAAGGAAGAGCTGCCGGGAAATGCGGCAAAGAGACGGGGTGGCGCTCGCACTGGCGCTGCTCCTAAACAGCGGATCCTCCGCTTCAGCAGAGCGGGGGATCCTAAAGGGGAGGGCGACAAACCGAGGGATGGGGTCTGTCTAGGCAGCCGCCTGATCCCACGGTTCCATGATAGAGGCGATCTGCTGGGCACAGTAGCGTCCGAAGCACAGGGCACCGCCGAAGCCCGTGCCGGATGCGCTCTTGGATTGGCGCGTACCGGGCACGATGCCCATCTCGCTCGTACCGCTGATGACCCCGGCGAGGAACAGGCCTGGCACAATGTTGCCCGACATATCGACGGCCTGGCAGCTGATGTCCTTCTTCAAGCCGCCGCGGGAGCTGCCGATGGCGATGCAGGTCTTCCAAGCGTAGTAGGGGGCGTGGTTCAGGGGAACCAGATCGCCCGTGCCGGTCACGAAGTTGTCGCGACCGAAGACGGAGTCGACGCCCGTGGCTTCCACATCGCCATTGTACTGATCCATGGTCGCCTGCAGAACCTCAGCAGGGCATCCGATAGCCGCCGCCAACTCCTCGATGGTGTCGCCTTTCAGCAGTAATCCAGAGGCCTCGGCCTTGGAATGGTCGTAGTACTCGCCGCCTTGGCCGTTGTTGGCATCGGCGATGGCCTGATCCCAAATGCAGTAGGCGATCTGGTCGGTCTGGTCCACCACGCTCGTCCACACGTTGGTGTAGCCGTTGGACTCATCCACGAAGCGCTCGCCCTCCTGGTTGACCAGGATGCCGCCGCAGTGGTACATGGCCGAGCCCGTGGTGGCGTCGCCGTCGGCGTTCAGGATGCACGAGAACGAGCAGTAGCTCATGTGGCGCGTGGCCACACCGATGTTCATGCAGGCGATGATGCCGGTGCCGTTGTCGGTGTCGCGGCCCTGGCGCTTGAAGTTCTCCGCGCCCACGCCGGTGACGTACTCGTTGATGAGGTCGTTGTTCTGGGCATAGCCGCCGCTGGCCATGATGACGCCTCGGTTGGCCTTGTAAAGCAGCTGATCGCCGTGGCTGTCCTCGGCCACCACGCCGATGACGCGTTTCGTGGCCGGATCCTGGATGAGCGAGGTGAGGGCCGTCTGAAGGTGGATCTCGGCGCCGGCGGCCTCGGCGGCGTCGCGCATGACCCCCAGCGCCTCGCCGGGCCCGGGCAGCACGAAGTGGCCGCGGGGCGTGGTGTGGCCGTTGGTGCCGTGCACTTCCTCCTCCACCTCGACGCCGAAACCGGTCACCCAGTCGTACAGCTCCGTCGTCAGCTCGGAGTACAGCTTCATCATCTCCTCGTTGACGTCGGCGCCCAGAGCGCACATGTCCTCGTAGAGCTTCTCGGGGCTGTCGTCGATGCCCTGGGCCTTCTGCAGCGGCGTGCCCACGCAGCACATCTCGCCGCCGCAGATGGCGGCGTTGCCGCCGATCATGTTCGCCTGCTCGATGCCGATGACCGTAAGGTCCTGGGCGCGAGCCTCGTTCAGGGCCGCCATGCCCGCCGCACCGCAGCCGACGACGATGACGTCAGCCTCGTAGTCCCAGTTCTCGGGGATACCGCCGGCGGCGCCGGTCGTGGCGAGCTGGGCCTGCTGCTTGTCGCCCTTGGTCGTGGGCGCGCAACCCGCAAGGCCCGCCGCCGCGGCCGCGCCGCCCAGCACAAGGCCGCCCTTCAGGAAATCGCATCGATTGAACGTCTTGGTCATGAGAATCACCCTTCCTTTTTCGTATCTCCTTCATCGGCGTCCTGCTTGCGCCGACACCGCAAATCCTAGGAGCGGAAGGAGCTCTCCGAAAAGCCCACACTTGGGGGCAAATCGCTCACCCGCTTAGGGGGTGCATGGGTTTCATCAGGCATTATTCAGCAGATCGATGAGCTCGCTTTTGCTGTGCACCCCCAGTTTCCGATAGGCCTGCTTGGCATAGGTGCGCACGGTGTTCTCCGACAGCAGCAGCTTCTCGGCGATGTAGGGTCGCGACCAGCCGCGGTAGAGATAGCGAACCACCTCTATCTCGCGGTTGGTGGCCCCCGCGTTGCGGCACAGAAGCTCGGCCTCGGGCGAGAGCGGCAGCAGGTCGGCGGCCCGCTCGGCCATCTCGCGCCCCTCCGTCCGCGCGTTGCGCACCTCCTGGAAGCCGGCCACCGCGAGCAGCGTCGTCACAGCGGCCACCAGAAGGAACATGATCGTCGGGATCGGGAGGCTCGCAACGCCCCCGTCTCCGCCCAGGCCCTCCGCGAGAATCTGCGTGAGCCCCGTCGAGAGCGGATAGACCGACCATCCCAAGCCGAACACTGCCATGGGATGCCAGGGAAGCCGGCAGGCCGCAACGACGAGCACGCCGAAGAGCAGCGCGCTCGTCATCTTCCGAACCGCATCGGAGACGACGGCGGCCCACGGTGCCACCCCCTCTCCCCCGCTGCCGGCAATCACCGCCAGAAACAGCATCACGAGCACGAGGCCAATCTGGCCGAGCAGCGCCTGGCTCTCGTTGGCGCGCCCTCGCACGAGCAGCAGAAGCGCCAAGACCATCAGAGGGAGCGCGGCGTTCAGAAGCGCGTCCGCAAGCCCCCAGAACAAGTCGTCGTGGGAGACGAGAACGGACAGCCTCCAGCCGCCCAGGGCAACGCCGAAGAGAAAGAACGTGGCCGCGTACATGGCGAGCGCCTTCGTCTCGCGGCGCGCCTTGGGCGGGCAATCCTCACGCGCAAGGGGCGCGATCATGTGGGGCCGCCCGATCCGTTCTGCATCGTCCATGCCCCGCCGGCACCACCATAGGCACAGAATGGGGAGGGGGCTCACCACCAGACAGGCGACGTTCAAGGGGATGAGCGAGAGCGGGTATGACACCACGGCGGCAAGCGCGAACGAGGCCATGACCGCCACAAGGGCCTCGGATTCCTCGAGTCGGCTGTAGAAAGCCGCGCAGTTCATATAGCACCACGCAAGACCCATCCCCGACGCGGCAGCGGCGAGGAACACGACCGCCTCGATGGAGAAGAAGCGGGTATCGCAGCACAGCAGGCCCACGAAGATGAACCCGGCCATGACCAGGGGCGGCGTGCGCGGCACCACGGGATGGGGGCGCCGAGTTCCGAAGACGATGAGAGCCGCAGCCGCGATGAGCACCAGCTCAGAGAAATAGTAGGCCTCCAGTGGGAGAACCCCCACGTGCTCGATAGAGCGCTGGATGAACAGGACCCATACGCGCGGGCAAACCAGCGCCAGCAGATACCAGGGCTTGACGGAAACCTTCATCGCGATGCACCTCCCCTTTCGCAGCAACCAGTATGGGGATTTGGAGCCTATTCTGCAAATTGCAATCGGGCATCTTGAGTATTCTGAATAGAATTTACCCGCGAAGGGCAAAGCGCGGCAAAGCGAAGGCGCGCACCGCGGGTGGGTGCGCGCCTTCGGGGAGGGTGCCGGCAGGGCGGTCCGGCACGATTATCGAGCGGTGCGCCCCGTCGCCGCAGGGGCGAGAAAGCGCGACGCTCCTTCTAGTAGGTCATGTTCAGCAGGGTGTAGCCGGCCTTCAGCTCGTCCTCGCACTTGTCGAGGTTCTCCTGGGCCAGACCCGGATTGTGGGCGCCCTCGGAGTTCTCCACCATCACGTAGTCCCAGTAGAACTGTGCATGGCGGTGGATCTGGCGAGCCTGCTCCAGAGTGGCCTCGTCCAGGGAGTCCTTCTGCTCGGCCAGGGTCTTGATGTAGGCGTCCAGCTTGGCCGCCAGCTCGTGCTCGCGGTCGGTGGTCTCCTTCTGCCACTGGACGATCTGCCCGGGCAGGTCGGCGTGGCAGCCCTCGCACTTCTCCATGATGGCCGGATCCTCGGTGGGGTTCACCAGGTTGTGGGAGCTGTACTCCGTGCCGTCCTCGGCCTTGGCGGGGGCCATGTGGCAGTCGGCGCAGGTGTAGCCCTGCTTGGCCATGGAGGACTGCGCGCCGCCGTAGATGGTCTCGAATTCAGGGTGCTGGGCCTTCAGCATGGGGGCGCCGGTCTCGGTGTGCTCCCAATCCTTGAAGCCCATCTCGTCGTAGTAGGCGAGAATGGCCTCGGCGGTCATGCCCTCGAGCCCCGTGTAGGGATTCGTGGTGGCCTTGGTCTCGGGAGCGAAGTAGTACTCGTTGTGGCACTGGCCGCACACCTGGGAATCGGTGGAGACCTTATCCACATCGGCACCCATGGAATTCACGAAGAACTTCTGGGTGACCGTGGTCTTCGTCGGGTCGTTCTCATGGCAGTTGTAGCAGCTGATGGGCTCGGTCATCTGCATGAGCACCTCGGCGAAGGGCTTCTGGTAGGCCGAATCGCCCTCGGAGTTCACCATGGCGGTGTACTGGGGCGTCTTGCAGGTGATGCAGTTGGCCAGCGTGTTCTCGTTTACGCGGGGCGTCTCGGCCACGGACTGCAGGCTGTAGGGATGCCCCGCCGCCTCGTCGTAGCCCTTGGCGAAGCCGTAGCCGGCGTACATGGTCACCAGCTCCGGGTACTCGGTCAGGTAGTCCTGCTTGCCCTGGGGGCTGTTGGACTCGTTGGCCATATAGGTTTGGTACTCGTTGGGGTAGATGTCCTTCCAAGATTCCGCCACCACGACGCCGAAGGAATCGGGCTCGGGGGTCTCGGCGGGAGCCGCGGCCGCGGGGGCATCGCTTTCTCCCCCGGACGGTGCCGCCGCCGGTTCCTGGGCGGCCGGCGCGCAGGCGGCCAGCGCCGCGACGAGCGCCACGGTACCTGCCGCGACGGCCGCCGTCTTGAACGTCGATCGTTTCATGGTCCCTCCTTTTGATCGCTTGTCTCACGGGCGGCCGCGCCCTGGACGGCCGCAACGATAGCCCAAGCTTACGCCGTGAATCCCGTCACCGAAAAGGGACAGTTCCGCTCATATTCATGGGGACAGCAACAGCAGAGGAAGGGGACGGTTACACCTTGCTTACATTTCTTCTCGGGAAGGGACGTCCGGCGAGCCGATTCCCCCGGCTGCAACCGTCACTGCGACATCAACGTCTTTGCGACTTCTCGCCGATCCGCTTTCGGTACCCTTTTGGAAACGGCGGGGGCGCCCAAAGCGGAAGCGCAGGGCGGAGGTGGGGCACGCATCAACGCAGGCGCCACAGGCCATGCAGTCGCCGGCGCGCACGATCGTATCCTCCCCCGCCAGCGCCGGCGCAAGGATCTCGGGGTCGGCGAGGCAAACGTGGGTGCACTTGTCGCAGTGGATGCAGGCGTCGTGGTCGATGGCAACGTTCACCTGCCCCGCGCGCCCGAGCACTTGGAAGGTGCCGCCCAAGGGGCACAGCGCCCGGCACCACAGACGGCGGCTGACAAGCAGCTCGGCAATGACGATGGCCAAAAGCGTGCCCGCACCGGCGAAGCCCCCGAATACGAGACCCTTGTTCACCGCGCCGATGGGCGAAATCAGCTCGAAGACGGGAAAGCCCACGAGGGCCGACAGCAGCA
>OGOG01003613.1_pt1 | contig 11522 bp, 11 predicted proteins | sample 1552581 | NCBI WGS metagenome assembly OGOG01 (sample SAMEA2580152, study PRJEB22360) | human gut metagenome | biome: human gut; feature: human-associated habitat; material: faeces | place: Denmark | collected 2008/2010 | reverse complement strand
TTCTTTCTGAACGAATGGCGGGGATGACGGATATATAGAGTCCAGTGTGCTATTTCTTTATTTTTTCAAGCACACTGTAAGATTGCAGCTCTTTTTTCTTATTGTATTGTTCCGTACGGACAATGCCAATATTGGGAGTATACCATTCATATCCGTAACCTTCAATTGTTCCTTTGGGTGTCCAAATGTTTATATCATATTTTATTTTTGTACAATAGAAAGCTCCGGCCGGAGTGTCAACACTTTCCGTTGTTACAAATTGACGATCGGAAAGAGTGATCTCTGCCCGATTATTTTTATTACCTTTCTGATAAAGACGGAGCGTGGCATCATCGAATTCGTTGTCATCAGCCGGATCTGTCGGATCGGATAGGGCATTAGGATAGTTCATCAGATCTCCCATCATATAAATATCCGAGTTTAACATATCCATAGCTACAGGAAAACTCATTGCACCACTCATACTCATGGAGAAATCTCCATCATTGCAGCGGGCTACCATGTTACCTGAATGGAGAACTTGTCCGGATGCATTGGTAAATGTGTAATTAGCCAAAACTTCCATTCCCGAGGGATAGTTAAATACCTGGTCAACACGATAAACGAGAATATTCAGCAGCTTTCCATTAGCTGTATAACAATTACGGGTTAGTTGCTCATTTTGCTGATTAGGGAAGAAGAAAGTACAGTCATTTTGAGCAATGGCACTTGTTGCGATTAACAAAAGGCCAGATAAGAATAGATTTCTTAGTTTCATAATTAAAATATAGGTTATAGTTATTTTATTTGATGTAGTAAGAACGAGATTTTGTGCAGAAGGTTCATGAAGGATTATAAAAAAGTACGTACCTACCTCACGGCAGATACGTACTATTATGAAAAAAATGAAATTAAGTTAGATCAAAGTCTAATACAATGCTTAATATGCAAAAATAGGATATTTTTCCATTGTTTTATTAACGCGGGCACGTACTTGAGCTATTATTGCTTCATTATCTACGTTGGAAAGTACAGTTTCAATCATTTCTGCAATTTCCAGCATTAAATCTTCTTTTGCACCACGAGTTGTAATGGCGGGAGTACCTAAACGAATACCGGAAGTTTGGAAAGCAGAACGGGTATCGAAAGGTACCATGTTTTTATTTACAGTAATATCAGCAGCCACTAATGCTTTTTCTGCCACTTTACCTGTTAATTCAGGATATTTGGTGCGGAGGTCTACCAGCATAGAATGATTGTCTGTACCACCTGAAACAATACTAAACCCGCGATCAATCAATGCTTGAGCCAATACGGCTGCATTTTTCTTTACTTGTTTCTGATATTCTTTATATTCAGGTTGCAGGCATTCACCAAAAGCAACTGCTTTTGCTGCAATTACATGCTCTAACGGACCTCCTTGTATCCCAGGGAATACAGCTGAGTCAAGTAACTGAGACATCATTTTTCTTTCTCCTTTAGGATTTTTCTTTCCCCATGGATTAGGGAAGTCTTTGCCCATCATTATGACACCGCCACGTGGACCACGCAGTGTTTTATGTGTTGTCGATGTGACAATATGGGCATATTTTAGCGGATTGTCCAATAAACCTGCAGCAATTAATCCGGCAGGATGTGCCATGTCTACCAATAGGATGGCACCGATCTTATCGGCAATTTCGCGCATGCGTTTATAATCCCATTCGCGGGAATATGCAGAACCACCACCAATTATCATTTTAGGGCGTTCGCGAAGAGCTATTTCTTCCATCTGATCATAATCTACGCGGCCAGTATCTTTATTAAGATTATATTCACATGGCGTATAAATGATACCGGAAGTATTCACTAATGAGCCGTGAGAAAGATGACCACCGTGTGCCAGATTTAATCCCATAAACTTGTCACCTGGATTCAATACAGCCAAAAATACAGCTGCATTAGCTTGTGCGCCTGAGTGAGGTTGAACATTAGCCCATTCAGCACCGAAGATTTGTTTTAACCGATCGATTGCAATTTGTTCACTTTGGTCAACAACTTCGCACCCCCCATAGTAACGCTTGCCGGGATATCCTTCGGCATATTTGTTGGTTAAACAGGAACCCATTGCCTGCATAACCTGGTCACTTACAAAGTTTTCTGATGCGATCAACTCGATGCCTTTAAGTTGACGTTGATGTTCTTTTTCGATAATATCGAAAATTAATTCGTCTCTTTTCATTCTGTATTATGATAAAATAAGTTTGTTAATAAAGACTCTTAACTAGACGTACAAAGATAGGTAATAATTATTAAATACTACTTGCAAATGGAAGGAAAAAAAGGATGATGTCATTATAATCGGCTCCATTTAGAAAATAACCCCTAATGAAAAACTAAGCACTTGATCACGCCGATGAAATGTGATGTTACTGACACCAATGCTTCCATCAGGATTAATATTGTCATAAGTAACGGATTTAGAGATATTGTGTAACCCCTGTTCATAACGGAAATCAAAGAATATCCGGGAGATGTTTACTCCGACACCGACAACTGCGCATAAATTAAAAGGATAAAGTCGTTCGTGCATTCCCTTTTGGTCGAAGTTTTCAAAAGTTATTTCATTTTTCTTTCCCCAAATATAGCGTAGTTTGGGTCCTATGAAAACAGACATTCCATACGCCCCTTGTTTTACTACATTATATCCATAAAGAACCGGAAAATCAATGCTGTGTATTGTGGAATTTACTGAAGCATAATCCGGTTCGATATCTGGGTGTTGCGATCCCAGTTTATCAAAAGTGATTTCGCATTTACTGATATTATAGGAAACCTCTGGCTGAATAAAATGTTTCTTCATATTGAAACGCATGAATAACGCACCAAAATAACCAAGTTTATAATTATTTTGGATCTCATCGATAGTAACATCTTTAATTTTAAAATCAGATACTAGGAACATGGAAGAATTAAATCCGGCTTTGATCCCAAAATTTATTTTCCGGTTATTAGGACGCTCCACTTTATCCAAAGAACTTCCTTGTGCATATGTAAGTATGCACACCAAAAGCATTTCAAGAAGAAGAAACGTTCGCCTCATAAACCTTACTTTTTATTATTTTTATTTTTCTCTACACTCCAGCCGAATTTTCCGATTTTGTTTCCAAGTTCATAATACCCACCATGTACATATACCAATGGATTGGCTTCAGCTAATTCCAACTTGCCGGTTCCTGCATTCAGATGGTTTTCATCCGCGCGAACATTTACTACATCAGCTATGAACATGTCATGTGATCCCAATGATACGATTTCTTTTACACGGCATTCTATGCAGAGAGGTGATTCTTCAATGAGTGGAGCTTTAACAATAGAACATTTACCCGGTGTCAGTTTCATCTCTTCAAACTTATGATAATCTCGTCCGGAACGTACTCCGCACCAGTCGGTAGGAAACGCCATTACAGCGGTTGTCAGATTGATGACAAACTCCATATTCTTTTTTATAATCGAGTGTGAATAACGCTCGGGACGTATGGATATATAACACATGGGCGGGTTCGTACAAATCGTTCCCGTCCATGCTACAGTGATAATATTATATTCACTTTCGTTTTCTCCACAACTCACCATAACAGCGGGTAGGGGATAAATCATTGTTCCTGGTTTCCAGTCAACACGCATGAATATTTATTGGTATTTTAATGGTTTGATTGATCAGATAATTGTAAATTCTTCCCGACGTTGTTCTTTTTCGCAATAATGGCATTTAATAATGCAATTGTCTTTATCAGTGACATGGAATAATGTATGCATTGGCTCATTATTGGTTATACATTTCGGATTCGCACATTTTACGATACCTTTCAGTTCGTCCGGTATTTGTACTTCCTTCTTTTCTACAACTTCATAATCGCGTATAATATTCAGTTTCACGTGTGGAGCAACCACTGAAATGCGATTGATCTCTTCATCACAGAAAAATTTATCAGCAATTTTTATGATACCTTTTCGTCCCAGTTTCTTGCTTTCGAGGTTGAAGCCAATTGTAATATTATTCTTCATATTCTCCAAACCAAGCAGACGGACGATGGTAAAGAGTTTTTCGCTGGGAATATGGTCAATAACTGTTCCGTTGCGGAGAGCAGCGACTTGCAGAGCTTGTTTATTTTCGTTCATAACTCATTCTATCTAATTTCATAACATTTCCAAAGTGATACCTAATACATCGCAGAGAATAGCTTCACGGGCATATAATCCATTTTGAGCCTGTTGAAAGTAGTATGCTTTCGGGCTATCATCCACATCATAAGCAATCTCATTGACACGAGGCAGTGGGTGAAGGATACGCATGTTGGGACGTGTCTTTTCTAACATACTTGCACGCAAGATATACACGTTTTTTACTCTTTCATATTCCATCAAATCAGTGAAACGCTCTCGCTGTACCCGGGTCATATAGAGAATATCAGCTTCAGCAATGGTATCATCTGTAAAATCAGTATGTTCTACATATTTTATATTATGTTCTTTGCAGTATATTTTATATTCTTCCGGCATTCTTAATTCATCAGGTGCAATAAAATGGAAAGTTGGATTAAAATGGCGCATGGCCATAAGAAGTGAATGAACCGTTCGACCGTATTTAAGATCGCCTACCATATAAATATTCAGATTTTCAAGTGTACCTTGTGTCTTATAGATGGAGTAAAGGTCTAGCATTGTTTGTGAAGGGTGCTGATTAGCACCATCTCCTGCATTAACAATGGGAATATCTGTTACTTCGCTTGCATAGCGTGCTGCTCCTTCCAAAAAATGACGCATTACAATTATGTCCGCGTAATTACTTACCATTTTTATGGTGTCTTTAAGTGTTTCTCCTTTGGAAGAACTGGTGGCTTTTGGGTCGCTAAAGCCAATGACACGTGCGCCAAGGCGATTGGCTGCAGTTTCAAAACTCAAACGGGTACGAGTAGAGGGTTCAAAGAACAAGGTGGCTACTACTTTTCCTTCGAGTAACCTGCGATTAGGATTTTTTTCAAATAGCTTCGCCATTTCAAGCATGTAGAGAATCTTTTCTTTGGAATGTTCGGCGATGGTTACTAAACTTCTGTTTTCCATTCTGTTATCTTTATTGATTGATAGAACTTGTTTTCAGACTGTAAAGATAGAGACAAAATGCGTTATACGCAACTAAATTGAAAAGTAAAATTATAGCTTGTTTTTATCATTAATATGGGTTTATGGATTATCTATTAAGGGTGATTTACAAGTTAATGGAACAGAATATATTAAAAAAGAATGAGATGACAGAGTTAAAAAGCCTTTTGTTGCTGTAGATATATTCCGAAATATATCTACCTTTGCATTTAATTTAAATGTTTGATAAATCGAAGTTTGGATAATAATGATAAAAAAGATAGTTAAGTCCCTTTGGATATTTCTTGCAGCAATCGTTCTATTATGTGTGATTATCTTTGTATCTATTTCATATGGATGGATTGGCTATATGCCTCCTGTAGAAGAACTAGAAAATCCTAATTACAAATTTGCCACGGAGATTTTTTCTGAAGATGGTAAAGTTTTAGGTACTTTCTCCATCGAAAAGAATAATCGTGTATATAGTAGTTATGCTGATTTGTCGTCCAATGTGATTAATGCATTAATTGCTACTGAGGATGTGCGCTTTACCGAACATTCTGGGATTGATGCGAAGGCTCTTTTCCGTGCTATTGTAAAGCGCGGTATACTTTTACAAAAAAGTGCTGGTGGCGGTAGTACGCTTTCTCAACAACTTGCTAAGCAGCTGTTCACTGAGAATGTAGCAAGTAATACAATGCAACGTCTTTTTCAAAAGCCTATCGAATGGGTGATCGCAGTAAAGCTGGAACGATATTATACAAAAGAGGAGATATTGACAATGTACCTCAATAAGTTCGATTTCCTAAACAATGCTGTAGGTATTAAGACTGCTTCCTATACTTATTTTGGTTGTGAGCCGAAAGATCTTAAACCTGAACAGGCAGCTACTCTTATAGGCATGTGCCAAAATCCTTCACTTTATAATCCCGTATCACGTAATTCAAAAATACGTAAAAATTCTTTAGGACGGCGTAACGTTGTTTTGGGACAAATGGAAAAAGCCGGATACATTACGCCGGAGGAATGTGATTCATTACAAGCTCTTCCCATGGAATTGAAATATCACCGAGTAGACCATAAGGAAGGATTAGCTACTTATTTCCGTGAATATCTTCGTGGTGTGATGACAGCTAAGGAACCTAAGGAAAGTGATTACCGAGGATGGCAGAAACAAAAATATTATGAAGATTCCTTGGATTGGGCTACAAATCCCCTTTATGGCTGGTGTGAAAAGAATAAGAAAAAAGATGGCTCTAGTTATAATATTTACACCGATGGATTGAAAATTTATACTACTATTGATTCCCGTATGCAAAAATACGCAGAAGAGGCAGTCGAAGAACATTTGAAGGATCTTCAGATACAGTTTTTCAAAGAGAAAAAGGGTCGTACAAAAGCACCATATAGTAATAAAACAAAGCAGGAGCTTATCGATGAATTACTAAATAGGGCGATGAAGCAAACCGATCGTTATCGATTAATGAAACAATCTGGAGCGTCTGAAACTGAAATAAAAAAAGCCTTTAATACACCCGAAGAGATGTCGGTATTCACTTGGTCGGGAGAAAAAGATACAGTTCTGACACCTATGGATTCTATCCGATATTATAAACATTTTCTTCGTGCAGGGTTCATGTCTATGGATCCGATGAACGGACATGTAAAAGCCTATGTAGGAGGACCGAATTATACCTATTTTCAATATGATATGGCGACAGGTGGGCGCCGACAGGTGGGATCCACCATCAAGCCTTATTTATATTCCTTAGCAATGGAAAACGGCTTTTCTCCTTGTGATGAAATGCGACATGTAGAACAGACATTAATCACTGAGACGGGTGAACCTTGGACACCTCGTAATACAAGTAATAAACGTTATGGTGAGATGGTAACATTGAAATGGGGATTGGCTAATTCCAGTAATTGGGTATCAGCTTATTTAATTGGTAAACTTAATCCTTATGAGTTTGTGCGATTGATACATAATTTTGGTGTACGTAATAAAGACATCGTACCGGCATTGTCATTAAGTCTTGGTTCTTGTGAAATTTCAGTAGGAGAAATGGTAAGTGCTTATACTGCTTTTGCAAACCGAGGAATCCGTGTAGCACCACTGTTTGTGACTCGTATCGAAGATAATGAAGGTAATGTTTTAGCTACTTTCACACCGCAAATGAATGAAGTAATCAGCAATTCGAGTGCATATAAAATGCTGGTTATGCTTCGTGCGGTTATTAATGAAGGAACTGGTGGGCGCGTTCGAGGACGCTATGGGATTACTGCCGATATGGGTGGTAAGACTGGTACGACAAATGATAATTCAGACGGTTGGTTTATGGGGTTTACTCCTTCCCTCGTATCTGGTTGTTGGGTAGGTGGCGATGATCGTGATATCCATTTCGATACGATGACTTATGGGCAGGGAGCATCTATGGCATTGCCAATTTGGGCGAAATATATGAACAAAGTATTTGCTGATAAAAATCTTGGATATGATCAGACTGAACGTTTTCAGTTGCCGGAAGGTTATGATCCATGCGCTGATTCAGATGTAGGTCTAGAAGATTCCAATGAACCGGGATTAGATGATTTATTTAATTAAGAATTGAAGAATTACTATTAATTATTCAAACTTTGATCAACATTTGTCTTATATGTATCGGTAGTAATTATAATCAAAAGAAAAATTTTCTTTTGGCTCATCAAAAGTTGCATGCTTTATTCCCTGACATTCGTTTTGCTAAGGAAGAGGTGACAAAGCCTTTATGGTTCAGGAATCAGGCTTTATTCACAGACCAGGTAGCTGTTTTTAGTACTATAGATGAGGAATGGCAAGTGAAAGCAAAGCTGAAAGATATTGAACATGAGGCGGGACGGCATCCTGAAGATAAGTTAGAAGAGAAGGTCTGTTTGGATATCGACTTATTAATATATGACGGTAAGATATTAAAGCCCGATGATTTAAAACGGGAATATATCCAAAAAGGAATAGAGGAATTAGAGTATTATTTAGATTGAAATAAGATGAAATTTTTAGGAATAATCCCAGCACGTTATGCTTCAACGCGTTTTCCTGCAAAACCGTTAGCGATATTGGGAGGTAAAACTGTTATTCAGCGTGTATATGAACAAGTGGTTGGTGTGCTTGATGACGCATACGTAGCAACAGATGATGAACGTATCGAAGCTGTAATAAAAGATTTTGGAGGCAAAGTGGTGATGACTTCCGTAAATCATAGAAGCGGTACAGACAGATGCTACGAAGCTGCGACAAAAATAGGAGGGGATTTTGACGTAATTGTCAACATTCAAGGAGATGAGCCTTTTATTCAACCCTCACAGTTGTGGGCTGTAAAGGCATGTTTTAATGATTTAACTACACAGATCGCTACTTTAGTTAAACCTTTCAAAGCTGATGATCCTTTCGAAGCATTAGAGAACGTTAATTCACCTAAAGTCGTTGTCGATAAAAAATGGAATGCAATGTATTTTAGCCGTTCTATAATCCCTTATCAACGGAATGGAATAAAAAACGAATGGCTTCGTCATCATGTTTATTATAAACACATTGGTCTTTATGCTTATCGTTCCGAAGTATTGAAAGAAATCACTTCATTGCCGCAGTCTACATTAGAATTGGCTGAATCCCTTGAACAATTACGCTGGTTGGAAAATGGATATACTATTAAAGTAGGTGTCAGTGATGTAGAGACGATTGGTATTGATACGCCAGAAGATTTAGTTCGGGCAGAAAAATTATTAAAAGATGGTTTCAAATGAACAGGAGTGTACAACCAATCATAAATGAATTAAAGAATATTGATATTCAATTTCCCGTACGGACAAAATTCTCTAACGGTATTCCACTCTCTATCATCAATGCCGGTGAGCAAGAGGTGATTCGTATGGATATTCTTTTTGCAGGGGGGAGATGGCAACAGACACAGAAACTTCAGGCACTTTTCACCAATCGTATGTTGCGTGAAGGTACTCAAAAATATACTGCTGCGGATATTGCCGAAAAACTGGATTATTATGGTGCGTGGCTTGAATTGTCCAGTTCGGCTGAGTATGCATATATAACTCTTTATTCATTAAACAAATATTTTGCGGAAACGCTTGAAATAGTAGAGTCTATTATTAAAGAACCCATTTTTCCTGAAAAGGAATTAAATACCGTTTTGGATGCCAATATTCAGCAATATCTTGTAAATCTCTCGAAAGTAGATTTTTTAGCCCAAAGAAGTTTACTGGCCTCATTATATGGAGGTGAACATCCTTGCGGACGTTTGGTAGAAGAGAAAGATTATCACATGATTACTCCTGAAATTCTTCGTGCTTTTTATGAAGAATATTATCACTCTGGCAATTCTGCTATTTTTTTGTCTGGTAAAGTAACTGATGAAATTGTGCAAAGAGTGGAATCGGCATTTGGTAATGCTGCTTTTGGCAACTACCAACGGCCTTTTCCTAAAAAAGAGTTTCCATTAGTTGCAATTCCGGAAAAGCGGATTTTCAATGAACGAGATGATGCTATGCAAAGTGCTATTAAATTAGGAATTACTTCGATTGAGCGCCATCATCCCGATTATTTGAAATTACGTGTTTTGATGACAGTTTTCGGAGGTTATTTCGGCAGTAGGCTTATGTCCAATATTCGTGAAGATAAGGGTTATACTTATGGTATTTCTGCAGGAATGATGTTTTATCCTGGCAGCGGAATGATACTTGTAAGTACAGAAACTGATAATGAATACGTTGAACCGTTGATCCGTGAGGTATATCGTGAGATAAATAAACTGCAGAATGAACTTGTTTCTGCTGATGAATTAGCGATGGTACGCAATTATATGCTTGGAGAAATGTGCCGTAACTATGAATCACCTTTTTCCTTATCGGATGCATGGTCGTTTATATATACTTCAGGGCTTGACGATGCTTTTTTTGCACGCTCTTTGCAAGCAGTGAAAGAAGTAACATCGGAAGAAATCAGAGATTTAGCGAACCGTTACTTGTGCAAAGAGACATTAAAAGAGGTCATTGCAGGTAAAAAGTTATCATAAAAAGACTCCCGAACAAGTATGTTTTGGCGGAGAAATTGTATCTTTGTCACATCACATTATTATTCGTAATTCATAATTTGTAATTTAATGAAATATCTATATACGGCGTTAATTTTGATTTTTCTTTCTCAAGGGAGCATTGTTGCTCAAAATAAGGGTGGCTTTTTGGGTAAAATAAAAGATTCCTTTTCTACTGAAATAAAGATAGGAAATTATACATTCAAGGATGGTTCTGTTTATACAGGAGAAATGAAAGGTCGTAAGCCTAATGGGAAAGGAAAAACTGTATTTAAAAACGGTGATGTATATGAAGGAGAATATGTAAAAGGAAAACGCGAAGGATTCGGAGTTTATACTTTTTCTGACGGAGAGAAATATGAAGGTCAGTGGTATCAAGATCAACAGCATGGGAAAGGTATTTTTTATTTTATGAATAATAATCGTTATGACGGTATGTGGTATCAAGATTATCAACACGGTAATGGTACGATGTATTATCATAATGGAGATATTTATGAAGGTAATTGGGTTGGTGATAAGCGTGAGGGATCAGGTACATATACTTGGAAAGATGGATCGAAATATGTTGGAACTTGGAAAAATGATAAAAAGGATGGCAAAGGTATACTTGTCTGGAATAACGGCTGTAAGTATGACGGTGACTGGAAAAATGATGTTCGTGAAGGAAAAGGAACATTTGAATATACAAATGGTGAGAAGTATGTAGGAGATTGGAGTGATGATTTACAGCATGGTCAAGGGATATTTTTCTTAGGTGATGACCGTTATGAAGGCTCTTATGTTCAAGGCGAACGTACTGGTGCAGGAATTTATTATCATGCGAATGGTGATAAATATGTGGGGAATTTCAAAAATGGGATGCAGGAAGGTCAAGGTACTTTTACATGGGCAAACGGTGCTGTTTATGAAGGTCAATGGAAAGAAAATAAACGTAATGGACGCGGTAAGTATACTTGGAGTAATGGTGATATTTATGATGGTGAATGGAAAAATAATCAACCGAATGGAGAAGGTTTATTAATTCTTGTCAATGGTACGAAATATAAAGGTGGTTTTGTGAATGGTCTTGAAGAAGGCAAAGGTATTCAAGAGGATAAAGATGGCCATCGTTACGATGGTTTCTTCAAACAGGGAAAAAAGCATGGACCGTTTGTAGAAACAGATAAGACAGGGAAAATCATTCGGAAAGGAACTTATAAGTTCGGACGATTAGAACAATAAGAAGAAATTTATAGAATAAAAAAGAACGAAGAATACTGTATTCTTCGTTCTTTTTTATTCTAGGGATATTCAGTAAATCCTATAAAATTAGCCAACTAATTCATACTAAAAGTA
>OGOG01003607.1_pt1 | contig 11537 bp, 7 predicted proteins | sample 1552581 | NCBI WGS metagenome assembly OGOG01 (sample SAMEA2580152, study PRJEB22360) | human gut metagenome | biome: human gut; feature: human-associated habitat; material: faeces | place: Denmark | collected 2008/2010 | reverse complement strand
CCGCAGCGGCGACGGCCACTTTGCGCCGCTGGCCGCCGATCTGGCCGCCCAGGGCATTGCGACGGTGCGGCTGGATTTTCCCGGCTGCGGCAACAGCACCGAGCCGTTCACGGCCTACACGCTGTCCAACATGACCGACGACGTCGAGAGCGCCATCACCTACATGCAGCAGACCTACGGCACGGGCCGCACAGCGCTGGTGGGTCACAGCATGGGCGGACGGCTGGCCAGCCTCTACCCGCAGCGCAGGGGCGGCATCACGGCGCTGGCGCTGTGGAGCCCCGCCAACGGCGCGGGCCTGCGCGGCATGGAGTTTTTGAACATCGACGACTTTTCCGCCGTGGAAGCGCTGGCCGCTGAGGCCGAGGCGAGCGGCAGCATCAGCACCTGGGGCGTCGATGTCAGCGGAACGCTGTTCACCGAGATGCGCGATTCCGACCCGAACGCCGCCCTGCGGGAGAGCGCCCTGCCGACACTTTTGACCTACACCGGCCATGAGGGCATTTTGAGCGACACGACCCAGGCCGAGACGATAGCCGCCGTCGAGAGCCTGCCCGACGGCAGGGTCGTGCTGGAGCCGTTTGCCGAGGGGAACCACAACTATCTATCCGAGGACGCCGCCACCGCCGCCGCGCTGGACAAAGCGCTGCGGGAGACGACAGTGGCGTTTTTGGTGGAGTATTTGAAGTAGGCCCGCTGCGCCTGCGAGGCCGACAGGAACGGGCACCTGACGAAGCCCTTTGAGACCGTGACCGGCTGAAAACATCGGTAAAATACAGAAAGAAAGCAAAAACCGCGGAGAAGCGCAAACTTTTCCGCGGTATTCTTATTGCAGATTTACCAGCACATAGTCCCCGCAATCGACAATCGCCCCCGCCCGGGGGTATCCCGGCAGGTCGTGGGCGTCGGCGTAGGTCTGCGCCTGCTCATGCAGGGCAGCGCTGTGGGTCATGTCCAAAGCAAAGCCATAGTAGCGGAACAGGTGCTCCGCTGCCTGGCCGTAGACGTCGTCCACCTCGGAGAAGGCCGTGACCGACCAGTTCAGCACCGAGTTGCAGTTGGTCTCGACGTACTTGACGGTGTCGCCGCTCTCCCAGCTCGTGTGCTCACGGAAGAAGCGGTACAGCGGGTGCTGCATCGGGTCAGCCGTCGTGTACCGGGTGATATTCTCCCCCAGCGTGTAACGGCCCACCAGCACCACGGGCTTGTCGGTGCCGTAGTCGCGCACAAGCTCGGTGCCCAGAGTGCGCACCACGGCGGCCTCCTGCTCGGAACGCTGGTAATCGACGGCCAGCAGATGGTTCAGGTACATGGCCTGGTGCAGACAGAGCAGCACAGCCAGCAGCTGCACGCCGCCCAGCAGCACAGCCCGCCGGGCCGCGGCGCGGCGCAGCAGCTCATACACAGCCAGCACCGCCAGTGCCACAAACAGCGCAAACACCTGACAGGTGCGGTAGGGCGAGCACTTCCCCTGCACAAACGACAGCAGCACCAGTGAGAGCAGCATTCCCGCACCGGTGAGCAGCAGCAAAGGCCGCTTTTTGCGCACCGCCAGCACGATGACCAGAGCGACAAACACCGGCACCGCCACCGCCAATTCAGCAATGGGCAGGTAGAAACAGCCGCGCAGTGCGTAGTTAATCAGAATGCTCTTGACAAGCAGCTTTGCAAGATAGATAAATGGGTAGAATGCCCACAAAATTTCGGTGGCGCCGTTGGCCGCAGCCTGCGGCAGCACAAGATGGATGCCCGACGTCACCAGCACGCGCAGGCAGAGCCCGCCGACCAGCGCCGCCGCGTACCACAGTCCCTCGGTCAGGACCGCCGCAAGCCGCGGGCGCTCGGCGGCCAACAGCTGCTCCAGCGTTAAAAGCGCAAAGACAGCCAGCACAAACACCGCCGCCAGTGACTCATAGGACGAGCAGACCACCATCAGGCAGAGCGCCGCCGCGCCCATGCGCAGAGCCCTGCCACGCCACGGCACGCCGGGCTGGCGCGCGTCCCACAGCAGATTCAGCGCAGCGGCATCCAGCAAATAGCCGCCGCAGACGCAGACATTCGCGCCGCTGTACTCCCAAATTTCGTTCATCAGCGGGTAGGAGACAAACAGGCAGGCAAACAGCCCATAGCCGAACATGCTGATGCGGTCCTGCGCGGCCTTGCGCAGCAGCGCACAGAAGCTCACCGCCGCCAGCGCCAGCAGCAGCGCCGCCAGCAGGTCAATGCCAAAGGCATAACTCGGCTCGGCCCTGCCGTAGCCCAGCACCGCGGCCCAGAGGTTCATACCGAACCGTCCGGTGGACAGCATGACGCCGCCCGTGCCGATGTAGCGGTCCCCTTCCAGCGAGTCAATGCTGACCCGTGTCGTGGCGATGGCATAGCCGTAGCTGAGCAGCAGGGTCAGCCCCAGCGCCGCGCGGAATTTCGCGTTTTTCAGGAAATACCCAAACTCCTGCTTCATGCCGGTCACTGGTCGTCCGGCCCAAAGTTGAGGCGTTCTTCCTCCACAACGAGCGGGCGGTTCATGATGCGGGTGTTCATAGCCATGACGTACTCACCCAAAAAGCCCAGGAACGCCAGCTGAATACCACCCATAAAGAAGATGGCGATCATCGTCGGCGCGTACCCGGCGCGGAAGCTCTGCCAGAACAGCAGCTTGGCAATCAGATAGAACAGGCCGACCAGAAAGCTCAGCCCCGCCACCAGGAAGCCCGCGAACGTTGCAATGCGCATACCGGCCTTGGTGTAGCTGGTAAAGCTCAGCATGGCGGCGTCGTACAGGCTGTACCAGTTGTTGTGGGTCTTGCCCGCGCGGCGCTGGGGCTGGGTGTACTCGATTTCCTTGCGCTCGGGGCCCAGCTCGGCCACAATGCCGCGGATGAAGGGCGTCGGGTCCTTCAGGTTGCGCAGCGTCTGGATAAAACTCTTGTCGTACAAGCCAAAGCCGGTGAACTGCTCGATCTGCTCGCAGCTGCTCATCTTCTTGATGAGCTTGTAGTAGCAGCCGCGCAGCCAGTACATGACCGGGTTTTCCTTGCTCTGGGTCTTGCGGCCAATGACGATTTTGTAGCCCTTTTCCCACTCGGCCACAAACCTGGGGATCATCTCCACAGGGTCCTGGAAGTCGGCGCACATCGTGATTGTGCAATCGCCGGAGGTGTGGATCATGCCGTAGTACGGGCTGTTGAACTGACCGAAGTTCTTGACGTTGAAGATGGCCTTGACGTGCTTGTCCTCGGCGCAGATCTGCCGGATGATGGCACGGGTGCCGTCCTCGCTCTTGTTGTCGATGAACAAAATCTCATAGTCGTAGTTCGGGCAGCTCTTGACCAGCTCATCGCGCACAGCCTCATAGATGGGGCGGGCGTTCTGCTCCTCGTTGTAGCAGGGGATCATTACCGAAATCGTCTTTTTCTCACTCATTTTGTCTCTTTCCTTACCCACTCAATGGTTTCGCGGATTCCTTCTTCAAACGGGGTCGCGGGCCGCCAGCCGGTGTCCTCCTGTAAGGCCGACGTGTCCGCCTGCAGGTGCATGACCTGCAGCGGGCCGTAGGGGACCTCCCCCAAGCCCAGCGGCAGCGCCGGGTCGATGGCGTCGCGCAGCGCCTCGATGTAGTCCTTCAGCGGGCGGGCCGTGCCGCTGCCCAGTGGGTAGACCCTGCCGTCCTGTCCGCTGACGGCCAGCGCGTAGAACGCAGCTGCCGCGTCGGCGGCGTACAGGTAGTCCCACTGCTGGATGCCCGCGGTCAGAGCGGGCTTCTCGCCGTGCAGCAGCTTACGGATGGTGCCGCTGATCATCGTGGCCGGACCGTCGTGCGGGCCGTAGACGCTCAAAATGCGCGTCCAGATATGGGCCACGCCCAGCGTCTGGCACTCGACGCGGCTCATCTGGCCGGCGCACAGCTTGGCCATGCCGTAGCCGTTCTCCGGGAGGCAGGGGGTCTGCGCGGTCAGCACACCCTCCACGCGGCCATACTCGGCCTGGCTGCCAGCCCCGATAAAGACCTGGCATCCCAGCTGCGCCGCGGCGCGGCAGGCCGCAATGGTGTAGCGGATGTTCTCGATCTGCGCCGGCATGTCGTTGCGGCCCGGGCCGATCGTATGCGCCCACGCAAAGTGGAAGAACGCATCGGCCTTTTCCGGGATCAGCTCCGGCAGCGCGGCCAGCTCCGCCGCGTCACAGGGCACCACATGCAGCCGCGCGTCCTGCGGCAGCAGCGCCGCCCGCGCGCTGCCCGGGTGGGTGACCGCGTAGACCGTCACGCCCTCCGCCAGCAGCTTTGCACACAGCGCCATCCCGATTGCCCCCGTAGGACCAGTGATGATGGCGGTTCGGATTTGTCTTTGAATGCTTGCCATTTTTGAATCACGCACTCCCTTACACTTCCGGCATCAGCGGGATGAACATCTGCTTTTCCAGCTCCTCACGCGGCAGGAAGGGGGCCAGGTCCTCCAACGGGGGGCTGACCAGCGTGCCGTCGGGCAGGCGCTTGGTGCTGCTCTTGGGCTCCCAGACCTGTTTCGTGTCGGTGAAAATCTCGCAGAAAGCCGGGCCGTCCAGTGCCAGCACCGTGTCCACGGCCTGCTTCATCTCGGCGTTGCTGTGGGCGCTGTAGTAGGGGTAGCCAAACGCCTTTGCAATCTTTTCAAACTCCGGGAAGGACAGGTCACCGCTCTCGGGGCCGATGCCGACCTTGCAGTGCTCCTTGAAAAGGTTGTTCTGCGTCAGGCGGATAGAGTGGTAACCGTTGTTGTTGATGAGGAAGATTTTGATCGGCAGCTTGTTCGTCAGGATGGTCTGCAGTTCCTGCAGGTTCATCATGATGGAGCCGTCGCCCTCAAGGCAGATCGTCTGGCGGCGTCCGCCGCCGATGCAGGTGCCAATGGCTGCGGGCAGACCGTAGCCCATACTGGCAATGGCGCTGTTGTTTGCCATCCGGCTGCCCTTCTGGATGACATACGCCTGGTTACCGACGACACAGCACGCACCGTTGGAGACCGCGGTCAGGCTGTGCTCCGGCAGGCGACTGCTTAAATAGCGCACAAAGGCGTAGACGTTGGCGGTCTCGCCGTTTTCCTCCCACTGGCGGGGCAACACGGCGGGGTAGTCGCGTTTCCAACGCTGGCAGGTGGCCAGCCACTCGCCGCCCGCGTTCACGGGGGCCGCGGCGACCTTATCCAGCTTGGTCAAAAAGTCCTTCGCGTCGGCCCAGACCGGCATTTCGACGTGCAGGGTTGGCTTTTTCAGCTCGGCCTGGTCAATGTCCACCATGATGACCTCTGCCGCGCGGGCCCAGGTCTTCCAGTTGTAGCCGACCTGGCGGATAGAAATGCGCGTGCCTACGGCCAGAATCAAGTCTGCGTTTTGGATAGCCCAGTTGCCCGGGCGGTCACCCATGTTCCCGGCGCGCCCGCAGTACAGCGGATTGTCATCCTCGATGAGATCCACGGCGTTCCAGTAGGTGACGATGGGGATGTTGAGCTTTTCCGCCACGGAGCGGAACGCCGCATACCCGCCGGACAGGCGGATGCCATAGCCCGCGTGGAACACGGGTCGTTTGGCGTTCTTGATTTTTTCCAGAATCGTCCGGATCGTGGCGTCGTCCACCGGCGGGGGCAGCTGGGCGTCATCCTCGGCGGGGTCGTAGCCGCGCAGCTCGTCAGTCTCGATGTAGCCGCCCTGGAAGTTGACCGGGATGTCCAGCCAGACCGGGCCGGGGCGGCCCGTTGTAGCCAGATGCCACGCCTTTTCCAGCAGGTAGCGAATGTCCTTGGGGTCCTCCAGCATGGCGGCGAACTTCGTCATATACTGGACGGACTTGGTGATGTCGTACTCCTGGTCGCCCATGGCGCGCAGCGGCGTACCGGTGTACTGCAAGGCGTACCGGGCCGTGGTGTCATAGCGCACCTGGCCGGAGACGATGAACATGGGGATGGAGTCCAGCCAGCCGCCCACGACACCGGTCAGCGCGTTGGTGCCGCCGGGGCCGGTGGTCACGCAGACCGCCGCGATCTTATTTTCCAGCCGGGCGTAGGCTTCCGCCGCAATGGCGCAGGCCTGCTCATGGTGGTTGTAGGTCACATGCAGCCGAGGGTTATGGCCCAGCGCATCGTTCAGGTGCATAGCGCCGCCGCCCACGACAGAGAAAACATCCGTCACACCGCGCGCCGCCAGAAAGTCCGCCACATAATCCGCTAAACGCTGTTTCATTGGGTTGCTCCTTCTTACTTTGTTTTCTTGAAAACCGGATGCCCATCGTTACCCTTCTGCCATGTGAGCAGGTGGATTACTTCATCTTCATCTCGATTTTTTTTGTTTTCCTCTTTGGCATTGTCGGAAAGCTGTCTGACCAGATAGTCACCGTTGATGGCCTCCGCATCACCGTAGGCAATGTCCTGCCCCTGCTGGGACGGCGTCTCAAAGGCGCTCTTTCCGCTGCCCTGTAGCTGGTAGATTTCTTCTTCCCAGGCATTTTCGCTGCCGCTGATGGCCGCAGCACTCTGCTGGCCCGTCAGCATTCCCACGCTGACACAGTTGAAGATTCGGCCATCGAAGTCGTTTGCAATACCGCCCGCGCGGGTGGCCGTAACGGCTACATCCGTGTAGCAGTTCACGATCCTTGCCTCCTTGCCCACAGAGCCGCCCGCAATCACACCGGCATATTTGCCGCGGATAGTGCCGCCCTCAAGGCCCAAGTTGTACACCTGACCGCCCAGGCAGCTGAACAGGCCCACGTTTTCGCTGTTACTCTGCTTCAGATTCAGGTTGCGGATGACATGCCCGGCACCGTTGTACACGCCATAGAAACAGTGCTCGTTCTCCACATCACCGATAGGCTGCATATTCTGCCCATCCAAATCAATATCGGCGGTCTGCTCGACGTACTGGCCCTTAAAGGTCATGCCATCGCTGACAAGCTCTGCAAAATGCAGCAGGTCTGCGGCGTTCTCAATGCGATACGGGTCCTCATAGGTTCCCTCGCCGTCCAATGCAAATTCAATCTGGCTGGCCTTGTCCCGCAGCTTATACACGGTCACATCGTCGAACTCCCCAAGCTGCTCATACTGCGTCGGCAGCAGTTCGGCAAACATGTCCTCGATCTTGCGCTGCTCCAACGGCTTTCCGTCGCGGAACGCCCGCTCATGGATCTCCTTGCATTCCGGGATGTCCTTCCAGACCACAATATCCGGCAGATTTTCCTCCAGCAGCGCCTTTTCCTCCTGCACGTACTTATCATCCACTACGTCGTAGAACAGAACTGGGACGAATGTGTTCATATTGTAGTTGTCCGTCAAAATATTGAAAATTTTGACGTAGGGGTAACCGAAGATGACGGAATCCTCCGTCATGCTTTCCTCGATCAGCTGCGTGATGCCTTCAAACATCTCCTTGTCCTCTTTGGAAAATTTGAAGCCCTTCAGTGCCGGGATGTCCGTGCTGTACGTCTTGTAATTTCGGGGTTTTTCTTCAGTGCCCCACCACGCATAGGAGCAGATGACTTTCTGCGCCATGCAGGTGATCGACAGTACAATACAACCAACGATGGCAATGCCCCGGACAGCCAGCTCAATCCAAGTATCTATACCGCAGAAGGAAAGCACCGTCGCCAGTACCGCCGGGACTGCAACCATCGTGCAGAAGTACGGGATGCTGCTGGTGCCGGACGACATAATACCGGAGTACATCGTAGCCAGCGCTGCACAGAACAGCCAGAATATTCCCTCTGCCTGACTGTTCTCTCCCTGACTGCCAACCCTTGCACCATAGCGGACCAGTTGCACAATTGTCAGCAGCAGGACCACAAAATAGAGCTTATCCTGTACCGCCTGCCAGACGTCTGTGCCGCGGTAGAGGTCATACAGGAAGTCACTGTTGCCGGAGTTTGCCCCGCCGCAAAAAACAAAGGTCGCCGCCCACGTAAACAGCAGCAGAAGGATGCTGCCCGCCGGGAGCATCACGCGGCTGCCGCGGACCTTGCGCTTTACGCAGAGATACAACAGCAACGCCGTCAGCACCGCGTCGATCAGCAGAATTGCCTGCATCTCCGGACTCTTGCCCAGCAGCTCCAGGAAGGAGGAAATCTCCTTCTCAAAATTGACATAGAGCAGGAGCAACAGCAGCGGGAACAGCAGCGACTGGGCGCGGAGCGCCTTTTCCCGGGACGCTGACACGCCCGTATTTACTGCAAGCAGCACCGCGGCCACAGCGATCAGCCAGTTCTGCACCTTGAGCAGGGCCATGGAAAGACCGCCAAACAGAATCGTAAAGATGCTGCCCTTGCCGCCCGTGTGCATGAACACCTGCTCCACAAATGGGAAGAATGCACCGTTCGCCAGCAGATAGGCCGCGGCCACGGCCAGCGGAATCACCGCACCCGCGACTACAAAAAGGCAGTACCAGCCAAAGCGAGCATCCTTTTTGCGGATGCAGTAAAACGCCAGCGCTGCAAAATACACGATGCCCGACGCCAGAAAAATCGTCTGCTTATTCAGAAAAACCAATCCCAGCATAAAGCCGGCCCCAAAAATTTTGGTGTACCTCTGCTTGCTTGTGTCCGCCTCCTGAAAGCCGATGACGCAATACAGAAGCAGAATCGAAAGAAGATCAACCGTTTGGTTATAGTCGCCCAGCAGGTCATAGACAGACGACGCGCAGAGCATGACCGAAAACAGACACGCCACAAACGTGCTGACCACATTGATATAGCGCGAGATCAGCCGGAACAGCAGCGTAAAAATGGTAGCACGCTGCAACAGCCACCAGAGGCGATACAGCAAGAGGCTCCCAAACGAGAGCTTCCACAGCACTGCATCGACCAGCAGATTCAGCGGGGGCAGATAATAGTAGAAGTCCCGGTACGGCACCTTGCCGTGCCAGATCAGCTCCACATAATTAACGTTCCACCCTTCACTGATGGGGAACGTATTGTTCGCATAAATTGCTGAATAACATACCACCGCCAAGAAGATTCCAATCGACAGTACATTTTTTATGGTACTTATTTTAGGTACTGGCATTTCCTGCGCTTTTGGCAGCACAGCTCCCTGCATGGTCTTCACATTCCTTCCTTGGTTTTGCTCCACATTTTCAACTTTCCAAAATTTTCTGCAACGAGATAAATCATCAATACCCACATCGATGCATTTCCCAGCATTGTTGAAAGACTGATTTTATGATATCCTTCAAGGCTATTAAAAAGACTTATGTATGGGAACTCCCCCATAATCAGCATCATTAGTATAAGCGGCAAAACCGTGTTTTTCTTAAGTTCCGGTCTTTCATAAAGAAGTAATGTAATGGGTATCAATAAATAAATCTCGTTATATATCCAAGAAAATGTCGGAATAAGCGTCAAGATCATGCACAGTGCATAAGCTTTTTCCCATTCTTGCCGGGATATAAAAACAACAAAAATTACCATGCATAGCAATATCAGCATCAACACTCCGGCAATCCAATCCGTCGTTGAAGACTGTACTTTCATCTTTTCGCCAAACGCTTGACAGATATTGGAAATATTAACCTTAAAGCCATATCCAAATCCTTTGGCATTATTGATCGTATCCGCTGATATATCAGTAATATTTTGAAGCATTTTGGCAATGTTCTGAATCCCACCCGTACCTGCAAATGGAAGGATAAAAAGTGCCACACCGTATACAATAGCCTTTACTGCATCCTCTTTATGCTTTTTGTTCAAAAGTAAAAGACCAAAAAACACCGGATATAGCTTCAGACCTGTTGCAATTGCCAGCGATAGCAATGCCAAATTTCTTATTACCGTATTTTCACTGTTGTAATTGAACACAAAAAACATCAGAAAAAGTAATGACAGAATGACAATATTCCCGCGTTCCAGCATAAATACATACGCCGGAGAAGATACAAAGGCCACACTGTAAAGTACTACATCAATGCCTTTCAGTGACAACTTGTTTGCTGCCATGGCACAGACAACGCCTGTTGACACTAGAAAGAACATCGTCCCGACAAGAACCCCATTCGGCGTTACAGATGCTTCACCAAATGCGAAGCCTGCACTGTAATCTCCCGGAACCATTTTTGAAAAGATCCACAATATCAGATATGTCAGCGGTGGATAGATCGATTTCCCCTCATATGGATGTAAATCTGCCGCATCACGGATTGACTTGAACAAATCCGGATAAATTCCTGCCGTGTCGTATGTCCATGTCATGTATTGGATTGCCTGCCCATTGGATATTGCCAAATAGGCAAGTGCCACCGTTGCAAGAATAATCAAGCAAATACTGTACCACCTTACCGCCAGCCTTTTCTTTTCTAATATCATTGATTCAGATCTCCTTAAATGTCCACATCTTATTGATAATGAAATTCAGCGGAATCGTAACCAGCAAATTCACAATCGGTGCAATCGTTTTGCTCACGCCGAAGAAGGTAACCTCTATCCAAAGCAAAACATTGGAAAGGATCGATGTACCGCCGTAGCTGACATAGGTCTTGCCCAACCGCTTCAGCTTGCTGCGCCAGTCGTTTGCATTTCCGGTAAACACAAACTTATCGTTCCAAAAAAAGGCATTGGCAATGCTCAAAATCGTGCCCAATATGCTGCCTACCATGTACAGGCCCGGGTCGATCCACAAAAAGATATAGTATACCGCCATGGATACCGCCGTGTTGCTCACGCCTACAAGGCCAAACTTGATAAACTGGGCAAGCAGCGCCAAAAATTCCTCTTTGCTTTTCGCGCCCAACAGGGCTAACAATTTCTGCATGGGTCCATTCCTTTTTATTTTCTTATGAACAATCAAAAAGCAAAGTCGGTCTTGATGCTTCCGCGCAGCACGGCTTTGCTTTTTGTCCTATGGTTCGGCCTTTCTGTCTTACTGATTCACAGCCTCGATAATCGTCTTGGCCATGTAGTCGATCATCTCGTCGGTCATGCCGGGGTAAACGCCGACCCAGAAGGTATTGTTCATGATAAAGTCGGTGTTGGTCAGCTCGCCCGCCACGCGGTAGGCGTCGGTGCCGCGGATCTGGTCAAAGCAGGGGTGCTTGATGAGGTTGCCGCTGAACAGCAGACGGGTCTGCACGTTGTGGCTCTCCACATAGCGGGTCACGGCGTTGCGGTCCAGACCGCTCTCCGGCTTGACGGAGATCAGGAAGCCGAACCAGGACGGGCGGCTGTTGGCAGCCGGCTCCGGCAGGATCAGCTTGTCGGCGGCGGGCTCCAGCGCGGCGCGCAGGCGGTCCCAGTTGTGGCGGCGGCGCTCGATGAAGGTGGGGAACTTCTTCAGCTGCTCGCAGCCGATGGCGGCCTGCATGTCGGTGACCTTGAGGTTATAGCCAAAGTGGCTGTAGACGTACTTGTGGTCGTAGCCCTTGGGCAGCTCGCCGAACTGACCGTCAAAGCGGTGGCCGCAGAAGTTATCCTGGCCGGAGGGGCAGATGCAGTCGCGGCCCCAGTCGCGGAAGGAGAGGATCAGGCGGTTCAGCAGCGGGTTGTTGGTGTAGACGCAGCCGCCCTCGCCCATCGTCATGTGGTGCGGCGG
>OGOG01003606.1_pt1 | contig 11539 bp, 9 predicted proteins | sample 1552581 | NCBI WGS metagenome assembly OGOG01 (sample SAMEA2580152, study PRJEB22360) | human gut metagenome | biome: human gut; feature: human-associated habitat; material: faeces | place: Denmark | collected 2008/2010 | reverse complement strand
CAACGCAGATTCCCGCCGTCCAAGAATCAGCTCCCCTCCTGCAGAAGCAGAGCCATCCAGCATCCCCTTCCCCGGCTGGTGCTTCCGGTGAGAAATAGTGTCGTTTGACGGTTGGTTGTGGGTCGTCAGCGCTGCGCTGGACGACTGCAATGGCTGAGTTTGTGTTTGGTTGGGGGGACGGCTGAGGCGCTGCGCTGTCAGCCTGGATTGCGGATGTGCCTAGAATTGCGGATGTGATGGGAGAATAGCCTTTGATGCCAGCGCAGATGGACTGTGTGGATGTGCCTAGAATAGCCTTTGATGCCAGCGCGGATGGACTGTGTGGATATGCCTACAATTGTGGATGTGATGGGAATATGACAATTGTAATATTGTATAGAAATAAGTGGATTTTTGGTAAAATTCGTGTAATAATGATGTTACTATCAGAAATGAGAGTGACGATGGCTTTGGAATATCGTAAAATTGTAAATAAGAATGAATTTTCAGAAAGGGGTTGGATTTATGGGTCTTATCAGAGCGGCTGTGGGTGCAGCGGGTGGTACGTTGGCGGATCAGTGGAAGGAGTTTTTTTACTGTGAGGCTATGGATAAAGAAGTGATGGTTGTGAAGGGGACGAAGAGGTCTTCTTCCAGGTCTTCCAATAAGCATGGGAGTGATAATGTTATTTCCAGCGGCAGCGGGATCGCTGTGGCGGATGGTCAGTGTATGATGATCGTGGAGCAGGGAAAGGTTGTTGAGGTTTGTGCGGATCCGGGAGAGTATACGTATGATGCTTCTACGGAGCCGAGTATTTTTTCAGGTAGTCTGGGTGACGGAATCAGGAAGACCTTTGATACGATCGGGAAGAGGTTTGCTTTTGGCGGTGATACGGGTAAGGATCAGAGGGTGTATTATTTTAATACCAAGGAGCTTGTGGATAACAAGTTTGGTACTGCTAATCCGATCCCGTTCCGGGTTGTGGATTCTAGGATCGGGCTGGATGTGGATGTGGCTGTGAGGTGTCATGGTGTTTATTCCTACAGGATCGCGGATCCCCTTCTTTTTTATACGAATGTGTGTGGAAATGTGGAGCGGGAGTATACCAGAGAGGAGCTGGACGGACAGCTGAAGGCGGAGTTTATCAGTGCGCTGCAGCCTGCTTTCGGAAGGCTTTCGGAGCTGGAGTTGCGTCCGAATCAGATCGTGACTCATAATACGGAGCTGGAGAATGCCATGAATGAGGTGCTTTCTGCCAAGTGGGAGGAGCTTCGTGGGCTTAAGGTGGTCAGTGTGGCACTTGGTTCTGTGACATTGCCGGATGAGGATGCCGAGATGATCAAGCAGGCTCAGCGTACGGCTATGATGCGTGATCCTGCTATGGCTGCGGCTACTCTGACCGGGGCCCAGGCGGATGCTATGAAGGCTGCGGCTTCTAATTCAGCAGGGGCTATGACTGGTTTTATGGGCATGGGTATGGCTGCTAATGCAGGTGGTCTGAATGCGCAGCAGTTGTTTGAGATGGGCCAGAAGCAACAGGCGCAGCAGCAGAGTGTACAGCAGCAGGCAGCGCGGCCGGTTTCGCCGGCAGGGAACGGAGCAGGGGCTGCGGCTGGTTCCTGGACCTGCAGTTGTGGTGCGGTTTCTTCGGGGAAATTCTGTCCGGAGTGTGGTGCATCGCGTCCGGTGGAGGACAGCTGGACCTGTTCCTGCGGTACGGTGAATAAAGGCAAGTTCTGTATGAACTGCGGAGCGAAGAAGCCGGAGAAGAAGATGCAGTATCGCTGCAGCAGGTGCGGATGGGAACCGGCAGATCCGGAGAATCCACCGAAATTCTGCCCGGAGTGCGGTGATCCGTTCGGACCGGAGGATGCAGTATAGATCAGAAAGAGAGATGGTCAGGAGCAAAATGCAGGGTAACTCCTGCCGGTTGTTGGATACAGAATGATGAAGTGAGGTGAATATATGGCGAAGATGCAGGAGTTTAAGTGTCCGTGCTGTGGTGGCTCCATAGAGTTTGACAGTTCTGTGCAGAAGATGAAGTGTCCGTTTTGTGATACGGAGTTTGATGTTGGTACGTTATCGGAATATGCCCAGACTGTGGAGGAAGAGCAGCCTGAGGATATGAGCTGGTCGGATGAGGCCGGCAGTGAGTGGCGGGACGGGGAGAGTGAGGGGCTGCGTACCTATGTGTGCAAGTCCTGTGGCGGTGAGATCGTGGGAGATGCCAATACGGCAGCAACGGCCTGCCCGTTTTGCGGAAGTCCGGTGGTAATGACCGGGCAGCTGTCCGGTGCACTGAAGCCGGATTATGTGATTCCGTTTAAGCTGGACAAGAAAGCGGCAAAGGAGAGGCTGAAAAAGCATCTTACCGGTAAGAGGCTTCTGCCGAAAGCATTTAAGTCAGAGAATCATATCAGCGAGGTTAAGGGCATCTACGTTCCGTTCTGGCTGTATGACACAGACGCAGACGCAGATATCCGTTACCGTGCAACAAAGACCCGGTTCTGGAGCGATAGTGATTATGATTATACGGAGACCAGCTATTATGCAGTACATAGAAGTGGTTCTCTTGGTTTTGATCATGTACCGGTGGATGGCTCTGCCAGCATGGAAAATGATCTGATGGAGTCTATAGAGCCTTTTGATTTCAAAGAAGCGGTGGATTTTCAGACTGCGTATCTGGCTGGATATTTTGCAGATAAATATGATGTGACGGCCAGCGAGTGTGAGGAACGTGCCAATGAGCGTATCCGCCGCAGCACAGAGGCTGCATTCCGGGATACGGTGAGAGGATACGCCAGTGTGGTACCGGAGAATACCAGTATCCGGCTTCATAACGGGACAACGAAATATGCGTTATATCCCGTATGGATCCTGCAGACGAAGTGGAAGGGGGATAATTACATATTTGCCATGAATGGTCAGACCGGGAAATTTGTGGGAAATCTGCCTACAGACAAGAACGCTTTTGCACGATGGTTCCTGGGAACAACGGGGGTCGTGGGTGTGATCACTTATATTATCCTGTATCTGATCTGGGCTTTGTAGGGAGGTGGATGCCATGAAAAAAAGAATATCTGTATTTTTGATATCGATCCTTTTGTGTCTGGCATGTGCTTTTCCGGTATGGGCAGGCACCGTAAGCCGTCTGGATGACCAGGCGGGACTTCTGGATGCAGAGCAGCAGGAGAGCCTGAGCAGTACTCTGGATGAGATCAGTGAGCGGGATCTGGTAGATGTTGTGGTCGTTACCGTTAACAGTCTTGAGGGAAAAACAGCCCAGGCGTATGCGGAGGATTATTTTATTGACCATGGATATGGACAGGGGGAAAATGGTGACGGTATTTTATTCCTGTTGGATATGGGAGACCGTAACTGGGCCATTGCAACACACGGATATGCGATAGAAGTGTTTACGGATGCCGGACAGTCCTACATCATGGATCAGGTGAAGCCTTATTTAAGTGACGGTGATTATAACGAAGCGTTTCATAAGTTTGCCACGGAATGCGATGATTTTATCACGCAGGCAAATGAGGCAGAGCCATACGATGTGGAAAACCTTCCGGATGAGCCTTTTGCGGTTGGGATAAACCTGCTGATCGCTCTTGCTGTGGGGCTTGTGGCAGGATTACTGGTGACCGGAAATATGAGAAGAAAGCTGAAAACTGTGCGAAAACAGGATCGGGCGGCTTCTTATGTGCGGCAGGGCAGTATGAATGTGACCAGAAGTAATGATTTTTACCTCTACAGTACGGTATCAAAATCTGCAAAACCGAAAAATGAGGATAATAACGGTGGTTCCAGCACCCATACCTCATCTTCCGGTGATACCTTCGGTGGTTCCAGCGGGAAATTCTGAGAAGATCATCAGGAAAAACAGAATATGATAAAAAAAGAAAGACTGCTGTACCGGAATGGTGGGGCAGTTTTTCTTTTTTGTGTGCGAAAGTATGTCTTTGTGGCGGCAGAAACAGGGAATTGCCGTTTATTTTTTGCATTTCGGAAATAACTTTATCTATTTAATAGGTTGAAATCCGTCGAAAAGTGCGTTATGATAATAACAATTATCCACACCAGTGCGTTAAAATTTTACAGCACAGGGGAAATCGGAGGAGTGAATAAAATGGAGTACAAGATTGCCCTGATTCCGGGAGACGGAATCGGTCCGGAGATTGTTGCCGAGGCCAAAAAAGTTTTAGACAGAGTATGTGAGAAATACAGTCATAAATTTTCATACACAGAGGTTCTTTTAGGAGGGGCATCCATTGATGCTCACGGAGTACCTCTTACAGAGGAAGCCATTGCCCAGGCAAAAGCTTCTGATGCAGTATTGATGGGTTCCATTGGCGGTGATGCCAAGACATCCCCGTGGTATAAGCTGGAGCCGTCCAAACGTCCGGAGGCAGGTCTTCTTGCGATACGTAAGGCGCTGAACCTGTTTGCAAATCTTCGTCCGGCTTATCTTTACAATGAGCTTCGTGATGCCTGCCCGCTCCGTGATGAGATCATCGGAGATGGTTTTGACATGATCATCGTAAGAGAGCTTACAGGAGGTCTTTATTTCGGAGCAAGAAAGACTACTGAGGAGAATGGAGTCCGCACAGCGGTAGATACTCTTTCTTATAATGAGAATGAGATCCGCCGTATTGCCATTAAGGCATTTGAGATCGCACGTAAGAGAAGAAATAAGGTTACAAGTGTAGATAAAGCCAATGTTCTTGATTCTTCCAGACTCTGGAGAAGTGTAGTGGAGGATGTGGCAAAGGATTATCCGGATGTAACACTGGAGCATATGCTGGTTGATAACTGTGCAATGCAGCTGGTACGTGATCCGAAGCAGTTTGATGTTATCCTTACAGAAAACATGTTTGGAGATATCCTCTCTGATGAGGCAAGTATGGTGACCGGTTCCATCGGAATGCTTTCCTCCGCAAGCTTAAATGAGACAAAGCTTGGTCTCTATGAGCCGAGCCATGGTTCTGCACCGGATATCGCAGGCCAGAACAAGGCAAACCCCATCGCAACCATTCTTTCCGCTGCTATGATGCTGAGATATTCTCTGGATCTTGATAAAGAAGCAGATGCTGTGGAAACAGCAGTACAGAAGGTTCTTACAGAGGGTTACAGAACAGGAGATATCATGTCTGACGGATGCAAGCTTGTCGGAACCAGAGAGATGGGCGATCTGATCGCAGATGCCATTGCATAAATAAAGCGGGACAGAGAGAAGAAAACGAAACAGAACAGAAAAAACCGGTACCTGGAAGAGGAAGTCTATAAACAGATACCGGATCTTATCGTAAAGAATAAAAAGGAGAGACCTTAAAAATGAAAAGTGATACCGTAAGAAAAGGCACACAGCAGGCACCACATCGTTCCCTGTTCAATGCCCTTGGAATGACAAAGGAAGAAATGGACAAACCACTGGTAGGAATCGTAAGTTCTTATAACGAGATCGTACCGGGACATATGAACCTTGACAAAATTGTAAATGCTGTAAAGCTCGGCGTTGCAATGGCTGGCGGCACACCGGTTGTATTTCCGGCGATCGCAGTATGTGACGGAATCGCAATGGGACACGTTGGAATGAAATATTCCCTTGTAACACGTGACCTGATCGCAGATTCCACAGAGGCCATGGCACTGGCTCATCAGTTCGATGCTCTGGTCATGGTTCCCAACTGTGACAAAAACGTACCTGGCCTTCTGATGGCAGCGGCAAGGATCAACGTTCCTACTGTATTCGTAAGCGGCGGCCCGATGCTTGCCGGCCATGTAAAAGGACACAAAACCAGTCTTTCCAGTATGTTTGAGGCAGTAGGCTCCTATGCAGCAGGAACCATCACAGCAGATGATCTGGAAGAATTCGAGAACAAAACCTGCCCGACCTGCGGATCATGTTCCGGTATGTACACTGCAAACAGCATGAACTGCCTGACAGAGGTTCTCGGTATGGGACTGAAAGGAAACGGTACCATCCCGGCAGTATACTCTGAACGTATCCGTCTTGCAAAGCATGCAGGAATGCAGGTAATGGAAATGTACAGAAGGAACATCCGCCCAAGAGACATTATGACAAAAGAGGCAGTTTTAAATGCACTTACAGTAGATATGGCACTTGGATGCTCCACAAACAGTATGCTTCATCTTCCGGCTATCGCACATGAGATCGGAATGGATTTTGATATCAGCTTCGCAAATGAGATCAGTGAGAAGACCCCGAACCTTTGCCACCTTGCACCGGCAGGCCCGACCTACATGGAAGATCTTAATGAGGCCGGTGGTGTCTATGCGGTCATGAATGAGCTGAACAAGCTGGGACTTCTCCATACAGAGTGTATGACAGTAACCGGAAAAACAGTAGGTGAGAATATCAAAAACTGTGTAAACCTGAATCCGGATGTTATCCGCCCGATCGACAATCCGTATACAAAGACAGGCGGACTTGCCGTACTGAAAGGAAACCTTGCACCGGATGGTGGTGTTGTAAAACGTTCTGCAGTTGTACCGGAGATGCTGGTACATGAGGGTCCTGCACGTGTATTTGACAGCGAGGATGACGCAATTGTTGCCATCAAGAGCGGTAAGATCGTAGAGGGGGATGTTGTGGTTATCCGCTATGAGGGACCAAAGGGTGGCCCTGGAATGAGAGAGATGCTGAACCCTACATCTGCCATCGTGGGAATGGGACTTGGTTCTTCCGTAGCCCTGATCACCGACGGACGTTTCAGCGGTGCATCTAGAGGAGCCGCTATCGGACACGTATCACCGGAGGCAGCAGTAGGCGGCCCGATCGCACTGGTTGAGGAAGGCGATATCATCAGCATCAATATTCCGGAGCTGAAACTGGAGATCAAGGTTTCAGATGAAGAGATGCAGGCTAGAAGAGAAAAATGGCAGCCAAGAGAGCCGAAGGTGACAACCGGATATCTGGCAAGATATGCTTCCATGGTAACATCCGGAAACCGTGGTGCGATCCTGGAAGTACCGAAAGCAAAATAAGGAGGAACGAAAGATATGCAGCTTACAGGTGCAGAGATCATCGTAGAATGTCTGAAGGAGCAGGGCGTTGATACCGTATTTGGATATCCGGGCGGCGCGATCCTGAATGTTTACGATGCCTTATATGAATACAAAGATGAGATCACACATGTACTGACCTCCCACGAGCAGGGTGCATCCCATGCTGCTGACGGTTATGCAAGAGCGACCGGAAAGGTAGGTGTCTGCCTGGCAACCTCCGGTCCAGGAGCAACTAACCTGGTAACAGGGATCGCGACTGCATACATGGATTCCGTACCGATGGTAGCCATTACTGCAAACGTAGGAAGACCACTCCTGGGAAGAGATTCTTTCCAGGAGGTTGATATCGCAGGTATCGTAATGCCTGTAACAAAATACAGTTTCATCGTAAAGAATATCGAAGATCTTGCAGATACGTTAAGAAGAGCATTTTATATTGCAAAAAGCGGAAGACCCGGCCCGGTGCTTGTGGATGTCCCGAAGGATATCACAGGAATGAAATATGAATATGAGCCATGCCATCCGGCTACGGTTAACCGTGAGATCAAAAGTATCCGTAAAGAAGATATTGATCAGGCGCTGGAAATGATCAGAGAGGCAGAGAAACCGTTTATTTTTGTTGGCGGCGGATGTGTGATCTCCGGTGCTGACCAGGAAGTACGTGAGCTGGCTCGCAGGATCCAGGCTCCTGTCTGCGATACTCTGATGGGCAAGGGTACCTTCCCGGGAGAAGATCCTCTCTATACAGGTATGGTAGGTATGCACGGAACCAAGACTTCCGATCTTGGCGTAACAGAGTGCGATCTTCTTATTGTTCTCGGTGCACGCTTTAGTGACCGTGTAACAGGAAATACCAAAACTTTTGCACATAATGCAAAAATCCTTCAGATCGATGTGGATGCTGCGGAGATCAATAAAAATATCAAAGTGGATGCCAGTGTGATCGGTGATGTGAAGGAAGTGCTGAAACGCCTTCTGGAGGAAATTCCGAAGAAAGAACATCCGGAGTGGATCGCACATATCCAGGAATTGAAATCAAAATATCCGCTGAATTATGATCACACACAGCTTACAGGTCCGTATATTATAGAGAAGCTTTATGAGCTGACCAACGGTGATGCGATCATCTCCACAGATGTTGGACAGCATCAGATGTGGGCGGCGCAGTATTATAAATACAAAGAGCCGAGAACTCTTCTTACTTCCGGCGGCCTTGGAACCATGGGCTACGGCCTTGGCGCTGCAATTGGCGCGAAGATGGGCAGACCGGAAAAAACAGTTGTAAATATAGCAGGTGACGGATGCTTCCGTATGAATATGAATGAGCTGGCAACAGCTGCACGCTGTGGCAGACAGCTGATCCAGATTGTTATGAACAATCATGTACTGGGAATGGTGCGTCAGTGGCAGACGCTTTTCTATGGAAAGAGGTACTCTTCCACAGTACTGGATGACGCCGTTGATTTTGTGAAATTATCAGAGGCGCTGGGTGCAAAAGCCATTCGTGTGACAAAGATGGAGGATGTGGAGCCTGCACTTAAGATGGCACTGGCAGCAGAGGGACCTGTCGTTCTGGATTGCTGGATCGATCAGGATCTGAGTGTGTTCCCGATGGTACCGGCTGGTGCGAACCTTGATGATGTATTTGACGAGGAGGATATGAAGAAACATGAGTAGAGTGTATAATTTTTCTGCCGGACCGGCAGTGCTTCCAGAGGAAGTACTCAAAGAAGTAGCGGATGAGATGATGGATTATAACGGCACAGGAATGTCTGTTATGGAAATGAGCCACAGAAGTGCAGCTTTTCAGGAGATCATTGATACTGCAGAGAAAGATCTTCGCGAGCTTATGAACATTCCGGATAACTACAAGGTACTTTTCCTTCAGGGAGGAGCATCCCAGCAGTTTGCCATGATCCCGATGAACCTTATGAAAAACAAGGTCGCAGATTATATCGTAACAGGACAGTGGGCAAAAAAAGCTTATCAGGAAGCTCAGAAATACGGAAAAGCAAACAAGATCGCCTCTTCTGAAGATAAAACCTTCAGCTATATCCCGGACTGCAGTGATCTGCCGATCAGCCCGGATGCAGACTATGTATACATCTGTGAGAACAACACCATTTACGGCACAAAATTCAAAAAACTTCCAAACACAAAAGGTAAGACTCTGGTAGCAGATGTATCCTCCTGCTTCCTGTCTGAGCCGGTGGATGTAAGCAAATATGGTATTATCTATGGCGGTGTTCAGAAGAACATTGGACCGGCAGGCATGGTTATCGTGATCATCCGTGAGGACCTGATCACAGAGGATGTTCTTCCGGGAACCCCAACCATGCTTACTTATAAGACACATGCAGACGCAGGCTCTCTTTACAATACGCCGAATGCTTACTGCATCTATGTATGCGGAAAAGTATTTAAATGGCTGAAGAAGATGGGCGGTCTGGAAGTGATGAAACAGCGCAATGAGGAAAAAGCAAAAATCCTTTATGATTACCTGGATTCCAGCAAGCTGTTCAAAGGAACTGTAGTTCCGGAAGACAGATCTCTTATGAATGTACCGTTCGTAACCGGTGACAAGGAAATGGATGCCAAGTTTGTCAAAGAGGCAACTGAAGCAGGACTTGTAAACCTGAAAGGACACCGTACTGTTGGCGGAATGCGTGCCAGCATCTACAATGCCATGCCAAAGGCCGGCGTAGAGGCACTGGTTGCATTCATGAAAAAATTCGAGGAGGAGAATGCATAATGTTCCAGTATCATTGCCTGAATCCTATCGCTGAAAAAGGTCTGAAACTTTTTGGCGATAATTATAAAAAAACAGAGACCGCTGACCAGTGTGATGCAATCCTTGTAAGAAGTGCAAAAATGCACGATATGGAGCTGCCGAAGAGCGTTTGCGCAGTTGCACGTGCAGGTGCAGGCGTCAATAATATTCCGGTTAAGGAGTATGCAGAGAAGGGGGTTGTTGTATTCAACACGCCTGGAGCTAACGCAAACGGCGTAAAAGAGCTGGTACTTGCAGGTATGCTCCTTGCATCCAGAGATATCGTAGGAGGTATCGAGTGGGTTGCACAGGAGAAAGATAAAGAGCACATCGGCAAGCTTGCCGAGAAGCAGAAAAAACAGTTCGCAGGATGCGAGATCAGCGGCAAAAAGCTTGGTATCATCGGTCTTGGAGCCATTGGAGCCATGGTGGCAAACGCAGCATGCGGTCTTGGCATGGAAGTATATGGCTATGACCCATATCTTTCTATTGATGCGGCATGGAACCTGTCCAGAACCATCAAGCACAGCAAGAGCCTGGATGAGATCTACAGCCAGTGCGATTATATCACCATTCATGTGCCGCTTCTTGACAGCACTAAGAAGATGATCAACAAAGAAGCTTTCGATAAGATGAAGGACGGCGTAGTTCTTCTGAATTTTGCAAGAGATCTTCTTGTTGATGAGGATGCGCTGATCGAGGCTGTTGAGAGTGGCAAGGTTAAGAAGTATGTAACTGACTTTGCAAATGAGACAGTTGCAGGACGCGAGGGTATTCTGGTAACTCCGCATCTTGGTGCGTCTACAGAGGAATCTGAAGAAAACTGTGCAGAGATGGCTGTAAAGGAGATCCGCGATTACCTTGAGAATGGTAATATCAAAAATTCAGTTAATTATCCGAACTGTGATATGGGTACCTGTGTGGCTGTCGGAAGAATCTCTCTTGCGCACAGCAACACACCGAATATGATCAGTCAGGTTACCAAGATCCTTGGATCTGAGGGACTGAATATTGCGGATATGACGAATAAGAGTAAAGGGGAGTTTGCTTATACTCTTATTGATCTTGAGAGTGCGGCGTCTGCTAAGGCGTTAGATGAACTCAAGGAGATTGAGGGAATGTATAGGGTGCGTGTTGTTAAGTAAAGTAACAAGAGGTTAGAAATACTTTTTTTTAAATACTGTGTGGCGTTTGCTTTTTTGGCGAATGGCGCACAGTATTTTTTTTGAGGAAAAAAGGAAAACCGCAAAGGGGCCGCAAAGCCGCGGCCCCTCTGCACACCCCTCGGGCTTTTTTTAGGAGTGCTTGGTTGTGGAGGACGGGAGTTTGGTTGACTTGTGTCTGTATGCGACGGTGCTGGGAACGAAAGGTTGAGCCGATGGAGGAGAACGGCCTGACGGGGTTGTTGAGAGTGAAAAAGTCTTGAGGCCGTTATAGGTATGTGACGGTATTGGATGTGGAAGGTTGAGCCGAGAGTGAGGGTGGGAGGGCGTTGGTAGGTCTCGATGTGCGGGGCACATCTGCGGATTTTTTGGAATAATATAGAAGTGAATTTGAGCGGTAAATATATCAAATGCAGATATATCAAATGATCAAATTCAAATATATCAAATGATCAAATGTAAATATATCAAATTCAAATATATCAAATGATCAAATGTAAATATATCAAATGCAAATATATCAAATGCAAATATATCAAATGCAAATATATCAAATGCAAATATATCAAATGCAAATATATCAAATGCAAATATATCA
>OGOG01003597.1_pt1 | contig 11562 bp, 14 predicted proteins | sample 1552581 | NCBI WGS metagenome assembly OGOG01 (sample SAMEA2580152, study PRJEB22360) | human gut metagenome | biome: human gut; feature: human-associated habitat; material: faeces | place: Denmark | collected 2008/2010 | reverse complement strand
TTACGTGTGTTTCTATTTTTGAAAAAAGTTTCTTTGGTAGGTCGGTAGGTCGGTAGGTCGCTGTTTTCTGGAAAATTTTTCAGAAAAACTCTCTTTTATAATTTTCCTCTGAATATTGGGGGGGTATGGGGGGAAAAATGACTGGATCGGACTCATATGGTTTTCGATTCCGGCCAGTCCTTATATGAAAAAAAGGTTCCGGTATTCTTGCCGAGAATACCGGGAATTGAAAAACCCGGCCAATCGGCCGGGTTGTCTCTTTAGAATAGTACTTTGTCTTCACAAAGCTGTCTTTCTTTCAGTTCAGTTGTTTCGGGTTGTTCAGGAGGTGCACTTCGTTCCAGATCGATATCGAAATACTTCCGGAATATATCGTAGTTTAGGGCAATACAGGAAGTTGTTTGTATCCTGTCTCTCATGATCCGGATCATTTCCATATTGCCGCTTACTTCAGATTTCGGCACTTCTTCGACCTCTTTCCATCGGAATTTCCGGCTGCTGACAACACCGATATAGGCCGGATTTGACCGTAGGTTCTGTTCGATAGTCGATTGTGTTGCACTTTCTGTATTGTAGGACGATTTTGCGTAATAGGTAAATAAATTGGCCAAGCGGATGAACAGGATTTTTTCGTCGGCTTTTAGATTGACCTGAGCCGATTCTCCACCTGAAGCTTTTAATGTCAATTTTCCTGGTTGGGAGATATCGTAGTCGCGTCCTTCTTTTATAGTCCCGGTATTTATCATCACCTCAATAGCCTTAAAGAATCCGGCTAGTTTGTCAGAGTGACTGATTAGTTCTATTTGCCATTTAACCTTGTCTTTAGCCAGGTTAAAAAATTCCTGATATGTAAAGGGTAATTGAAGATGCGGAGCATATGTTTCTAAAAGACGGCACATTGTCAGGAACAGGGAGACTGTTTTTATAATCCGGACCATGTCGCCTGAAGCATCCCCTCCAGAAAGAACGGCGTCGGTCAGTTCCTTGTTTGTGGTTCGCTCAAGATGTTTAAAGTGGTCCTGTACAATCGGACGTAGCTTCAAAATCTCAAACAGAACATTGCAAAGTCCGGTCTTTTCGGAATCTTTCAATCGTTGAAATACTTCAGTCTCCCGGGCAGTATATTCTTCTGTCCGTTTGGGGACTTCACATAGTACTACGCGATTCATCAGGGCGTTGTCGTCCCGTTCCGGGGTTTCCTGACCCAGAATAATGACTGGACTGTTCACTTTACTGGTATCCAGATCGCGGTCGTTTATCCCTTTCCGTTTCTGTTTCCCGTCTCCGTCGTAAGTGATTGCCTTCAGGCCCTGAAATTTCGCATCCGTAATGCTCTTATTGTTGTATTCTTCAAGAACCTGAGGAATATCCCGGAAACCTTCCATCAGAGTGAAAAAGGCGGCATCGGTACCAGAGTTTAAATTAAAGGACGGAGCTTTGGGATCTACGAAAAGGGAGCGGATGGAGATAGCGATCTGGGTTTTCCCGGACATGGTTGGCCCGACGAAAAATAAGGAGGTAAATAATCGGTCAATGGCGTGGATATCTGACCGGAAGGTACACATAATTGCATAAATGACGGCCCATTTGCCATTGTGATTGATCTTATATACTTCGTCCATCAGACTGGCCCATTCCTGGAAGGAGCATTGTTTTTCTACCGGGATGTCTTTAAAAATGAAATACCGATGTTGTTCATATTTGTCGGAATCTTTCCGGAGACCGGAGTAGATTTTGCTGTATGCAGGACTATAATAGTTTTCATCATCGTGCGTCATGACTCCGAGATCGTCGGCGTAATCGATCCGGAATTCTTTTTCGACTTTGTGGAATATAGCATTGGCAAAGGCAAAGAAACCTTCTGATTGTTGCCCGAATACTTTTAACTCAGTACATTTGGTATAATTGTAGCTCATAGCCTGGCGGATCTTTTTGAAATATGTATCGTTACCATTTTCAAAATTCAAGGCTTCCTCATTCAGAAGGATCTCTTCGAAGCTGCTAAGTTTAGCAAGGCTTTTACTTTTCACCTCGATATAGAGAGGCTGTTGAGAATATAGCCGGGTAATTTTTATAACCCGTTTGTTGAACTCAGAATCCTGATCGTAAATATGTAAAAGGGGAGTCATGTAGAAATCAGAAACCTGGATATGTCCCCCTTTCTCGTTGCGGAACATATAACATACCGGTTCGCTTTTTTTGTTCAGGAGTGGAAAAAAGCCGTAACGACGGTAAATTCTTTTGTATTCCTCGTTTTCCTCAACGTATTCCGGGATTTTTTCCGGATCGTAAGCAATGAGGAAATCATCGACATCAATCCGCTGGGTGTTTATAGCGGATTTACTCCGGCGTTTTTCCAGATAAGGTTTCAGGATGTCTTTATATTGTGCGATTTTCAATCCAAGACTGGAAGCCCATGAATTCGCCATGACTGTACGGACAGTTTCTCCGGCACATGATATCAGCTCAGCACACCGATCAACATAAACAGCCCGTTGTGTCTCATTTGCACTGTCCATTACGCTGCCGTACATTTTCACATAATATTGTGCAAACCCGACAGCACCGGATTCCGGAGAGAGAACAGTAACAGCAACGCCTGCTCGAAACAGGGCTTTCAATAACAGTAAAGATTTCGATTCTTTTTTATCGTCAAAGTTCAGGGCATAATTATCCTGAAACTCAACATTGTCAATGAAACGTTGAAAATTCTGTATCTGATCGGTCGGGACCTGTCCTGAAAAATATACGACCGGATCATTCCCGTAGTGTTTTGAGAAAAGTTCGAAATTTCCGGTCAGGACACAGTTACCGGGGTTGTCCTGAAGCATTTCTAAGGATTCATCGATTCCGTAGAAACCATCTTTAATATAAGCTTCTGCCGGAAGAGATTTGACCGTTTCACGGATTTTACTCCAGATAATGCTTTCATCCAGATCGAATATTTTTGCGATATTTCTAATGTATGAAGCCTGAAGGGATTCTTTCCGGAGAAATGCGATCAGCCTACATATTTCCTCCAGGCATTTTTCTTTCAATTCCGGATCGTGAAAATGAGGCTCGTTTAATTCGGCCAGAAAACTGGCGAAATCTTTTTCCTGCTTTTTCAGGTATTTTTTCAAGTCGGCCGGATTCATTTTCCGGGCAAAACTATCCGGATCTTCACCAGTAGGTAATTTCACACACCGGACAATTGCGCCCTGTTCGATTAAGGCAGTAATATTTTTCTGTGCAGCTTCCTGTCCGGCATTGTCACCGTCATAGATCAACGTAATATTGCGTGTAAAACGCAGCAGTGTCCGGATCTGTTCTTCGGTCATGGCTGTGCCGGAGCCACAAACTGTATTCGGAATTTCAGCCTTTACAAATGTCAGTACATCGAATTGTCCTTCTACCCAGTACACTTTATCTTCCCGGGAGATAGCTCCTCTGGCTTGGTAAAGGCCGAATATGATTGAACCTTTACAGAATAGCTCATTGTTGTCAGAGTTGCAGTACTTCGGTATCTTGGTCAAAGCGTCATTGATGCGTCGGCTCTGAAATCCGATCGGATTTCCGGTGAGATTAAAAATCGGGAACATTATCCGGTCCTGAAATTTATCTTCAGGTCCGTTTTTCCCGTCTTTTATCAGGGAATTATCCTGAAGTAATTGCAGGTCGTACCCCTGCCGTTGCAATTCATCCCGGAGCTTATTGCTGGCAGGAGCATAGCCAATGTGATATTGTTCCAGGATCTTATCTCCGGAGGTAAAGCCTCTGGAGGTAAGATATTTTTCAGCGGTTTTGTCAGTCTGATGTTGTCGGAAAAAATGAGTTGCTGCACGTAGAACAACCTGAAGAGATTCCCGGCGGTGGATTTTTTCAAGTTCTTCCTGGGTCAGTTCATTTTCAGGAATTTCAATATTATATTTTTTCCCGAGCTGCCGGACAGCTTCCGGAAAACTAAGACCATCATATTTTTGCAGGAAAGTAAATACATTACCACCTTCGCCGCAACCAAAGCATTTAAAAATTTGCTTTGCCGGACTGACACTAAAAGAGGCTGTTTTTTCGGAATGAAAAGGGCAAGGTCCCCAGTAATTTGCACCTTTCTTTTTCAAAGTTATATAACTGCCGATAATATCGACGATATCGGCAGCCTGGCGGATCTTATCAATTATCTCCGGAGGAATCTGCATTATCGAATAGATTTAATTGTTCGTTCACGATTATATCATCCAGTTCTATTCCGAAATGTGATGATAGCTTTTTATATTCATTGTCTGAAATGGGTTTACGTCCGTAGTACAGATCCCACCATCTTTTTTGTGTGATACCCACCGAATCATAAAATGACCGGTTCGGGTTGAAATATTCCGGATTTGTAAACTTCTTTGTCAAAATCTCACGCACCAGGTTACGGACAACCTTTTCATACGGGTTGATCCGTTTTCTGTGCATATATTGCTGTACAGCTACTTCTGTCCTGTTTATCTTCCTGGCGATTTCGGCTGTGGTCATTTTATCAGCGTTTTCTGTTACGAAGTTTTCTTCTGCCGTTGTCCAGTGTTTTCGGTTAGTATAAAACATTCTCTTCTGATTATTTTAGTGTAATCACTGCTAAATTCATATTCTTTATGTGTCATCACGTACTGGCAACAGATTTTTATAAAGAGGTCACGATTTTCCGTCTTGACCTGTTTAGCTATATCGTAATACTCGTTTTCTTGTAATCGGTCGAGAGCCATCCAAACAGAGTTGAAATACTCGTTATAGGTGTTCTCGCCTAATTGTGCCCGGTATAATTCCTGCCAGGCCCAATCGGTTAAACGATGTTCACTGAAATTCATGTCTCCTCCTTTTTTATATACCTGATCCGGATTCCGAAATCTGTACGTTCAATAACTTTCTCCCGAAGAGAGGAGAATTTTATTTCTAATGCCTTCATTTTATCGAGAACCTTCTGAGCAGATTCCCCGGTCCTGTTTTTGGCTTTCCGGAGAATACCAGTTGCGATCAATGTTTTCCATAATTCAGTAGGTTAAAGAATTAAATTATAAACTTTCAAATTCCGATTTTAGCACAGATAAATTGGCATCTATTGCCTGTTTTATCATATCGACAAGAATATCGCTTAATACCATCGGAATTTTTTGTTGTTCTCTTCCGTCGGAATCATCAAATTCTATAATTAATTGAGGATTACGAGAACCTCCACCATACTCTTCCTCCCATTCAAAACAACATAAAGCACTTTTATTCTCTCTTATCATTTGAGCAATCTCGTTCGCTTTCTTTAATGTTTTATCGTCCATCGTTCAAATCGTTAAATTCTTAAAATATTCGGCATTTCGCCGAGCAATCCCAAGTATCGTCCTCCCATCATGGGAAACATTGCCGGGGGTCAACCTCTCTGCCAATTCTGCTATATTCTGAGAATTAGCTACGACCATTCCGAGTATATCTGAATACTGATCTGAAATCTGTATATTGCGGATGTAGCCTTTTTCTAAATCAACCAGGAAAAGAGTGTTGATTTCTGCATTTTTCCATTCAATCCAATCACAACCATCTGGAGATAACCATTCACAGGTAACTCTTTCTCCGTAATGAAAGGCTAACTGTTTTATTGTATTCGTAAGTTCTTTTTTATTCATATCGTTTCATTCAAATCGTTAAAAATTAGAGGTTTTATACTTAGTTAAATACCACACATACATATCATAAGCTGCGTCCAAAAGATTGTGGGAATAAGAGGTATGAAGTGTTGCATCACACCCTGGATAACTATATTCTAAATGATAATGATCACCAACTTTGTGAATGTGGAAAACATATTTTTCCTTTAAGCGTGGCGGTATTAATTCTATAATATCCAGAAGGGTGAAGGTGGCTATCGGAGCCAGACAGGACATTTCATAACAAAATTCATCGTGAGGCACCGCGTGATATTTGTCTGAATTTGGCTCCCTAATCCAACACATACTTGCCTTATTTATGTCGACACCTAATTCATTCAGGTGTTGCATTTTATCTATTTCTAAAACTTGTCTTTTCATACTTCAAATCGTTAAAGTTATCGTTAAATATCTTCTTTAAAAAATCGCGGAGAGCAAGCAAGAATAATCTGTTTTACATCTTCTTCCCATTTCGTTGATTTTGCCAACAACCAAAGTGCAGACGCAATAACATTTGCCTTGTCCACATATCTTTCATCGTAAGCATCACCAACTATTTCAGCCATTTTATCGCCTTTCTTTTTTTGGGATTTCATATACCTTGCATTCAAATTGTTAAATAGTTGAGGTTTAATAAAACGTTTCAACACCTCTTTCCAGGAGCAATTCCATCACTGGAGGCGTAACCGCATTCCCTAGTTGCTTTACTTTCTCTTTCCCGTTTCCACAAACAATATAGTCAGAGTCGAATGCCATTGCTGCCTGAACCTCATGCGGAAAGAGCATGCGATAAGTACAATCGTTTATATCTATATTTTTCGGGGCAGATAAAACGAGGGCTATTCTATCTTTTGTTGGAATTGTTCCAACAGGATCAAACATTCCTGATGCCTGATTATTTCCATAGTAATAAGCCAGGAAAGCATTTACGGCTTCTGTAGAAGCAATTCCATGCGTTATCATAGAAGTTTGAGTACTCATTGCCTGGTTGATATCTCTTGTATTGGATTGACCTCTGTTTTCAACTATAAAGGGTATTCCCAATAGAGCATGAGAATCTACTGTTGTAAGCGTCCCTAATGTTTTTTCAACAGGAATTGGTGCATTCTTTGGATCAAAACCACCTCCGTAGTTCTTTATTATCATCGGAATACCTACAAATCCGTGATGATTACCTCCTGAAAGGATGGTCGATACATGCTCTGACAGAGGGCGACTTTTGCCGTTTTTGTTGTGTTCGTCAATCAGCATAGGTATTCCTGCAACTCCAAAATTATGCTGGGGTGTCATTGTGTATTCTGGTGAAGTTATCGGCTCAACACTTCCTCCATAAGAACCTTTTGTTATTAATGCGGCTACCTGACGAGTAGTTTGTGTATACATCGGATCGGTAATACCGGAAGCGCGATTGAGCATACTAGAATTGTCAGTATAAATAACAAAACTTGAATCTGCACATTTCTCTAAGCCCCATTCTATCCGTTTTATTGTATTTGCCGCCAAAGGTTTTTTCCTGTCTCCGATTCGCTCTCCTGGCTTTGACCAATCAATCACATTAAATGCCGAATAATAGTAGGGCTCCACTTCATTCATGCATCTGGGACAACGATATACATATTGTTGTCTGTACTTACCAAATTTCTTTTTAGGATTCTTCCAACTTTGTACAGACTCAACCTCTTTACCGCAACAAGAACAATAACCCTTTGGGCAAAAGTCTAAATCAGGTGTTTTGTTCCCTTTCTTCCAGAAAATAATATACATTCTGTCCCGGCTTTGTGGAGTCGGCAAAGCATGCATCGAATTTAAATATACACATTTGTGATTATATCCCAAATTGTGCATAGCATGTAGCCAGGCATCCCACATAATCCACAGTCGAGCTTCAACAACATTTTCTACAATGATTAAATTGTAATTGTGAATCTCTGCAAATCGGGGAACATCCCACATTGTTGCACGAGATCTTTCGGCTGCGGGGTCGATTGTCAGATCACCAAAAAGCGTATTGGTTTGCTGATATTTCCTTTTCACGCCTTTGGCTAAGGAATGATTTGTACATTCAGGAGAAGTGATTAGTATATCCGTACTCTGATAACGTCGAGGGTCAACTGCTTGTATGTCGGCACAATCATGCTCCGTTTCCGGAAAATTTGTATTATGTGTTTCAATTGCCAATCGCCAATGATTCATTGCCAGTTTCACCTCAAACCCACCACCAATTTTCCGGGACAACTTCCGGACACCCTGAGATGATCCGCCGGCACCACAGAACTGATCAGTAACTGTTAGATAGCTATTTTTTCTGCTCATATTTATTCAATTAGTTAAATACTTACTGCTTCATCCAGATTCTCGATAGTTTCCTCTAAATTTCCAATCGCATATTCAATCGAACCGATAGTATCATCCATTTTTTCAGCTTTTTCAGAATCCTGTAAATTATTGGGAAGGTTATCCCGAGCGTCCTGCTCTTCTTCCATTACTTCCTCCAACTCGTTTTTTATGATATCAATCCGCTCACGCAGATCTGCTATTCTTTTTCTTCTGTTTTTATTCATGGTTAAAGTTTTAGAGGTTAATGTCAAATTCCGGAGCTTTCTCGTTCGCGACAAATGCTTCTCCTTTATTATTCCAGGTTACCCGGATGCCCCGGTCATGTTGCTCGACAAATCCGACGATCTCTTTTACATAGAGAGAATCAGGGAGATAGTTGATGATTGAAACCTGGATATTGAGATCCGATTTCCGGATGGCGTTTTCAAAGTCAGAGACGCGGTACTGTTGTTCTTTTTTCTTTTTCATAGTTTTGACGTTGGGAATGGACCGGAGAAGGGGATTCGAACCCAGATAACCTTATGATAGCTGTTCGCGCGATAGCCGTTATCTTTACATTTTACACGCCTGTGATCTTCTCCGGAGGATGTCCCGGCATGACGCTATGCCGGGACAGTGTAAAAGAACTCACCGCTTTTTGTTTCCGGTGCGGCATCCGGATTCACTCAACACAGACTATATTCCTAGTTCTGAAACTATTCCGATCAGGGCGACGGCATTGGCTACATTAAACTTATCTTTTAGCTTTTCGATCCGGCTTTTTACAGCAGGTTCGGAGATACACAACGAGTCTGCAATTTCTTTTGCTGTTTTGCCGGATTTTAATTCACGTAGTGTTTCGATATCGTGGCCTTTTAAAGCTATATTGCTGCCACATATTTTTCCGCGACCGGAACAATCGGTCCGCTGACATGCTGAATTATATGTGTCGGGGGTAATTTCACCATTGATGGAGTCCGGATCTCCGTCCAGGGAGCCAAACTTGCAGAAGAGCCATTGTTTAAATCCGGATTCAAAACCGGTGATCCCGAATTGTTTCCGGATAAATTCCTGGGCTTCTTTGTCTTGCATATACATTTCTACAAAATTGCGTTTTTCCATACTGGGTAAATCCTGGAATAAAATTCTTGTTCCGTTGTAAATAGCATACATGTCCCCGTTGTGGGCAAATAGTTCCGTTCCGGAAAATATCCCGGCCGGGATGTTGGCACTCTGGCCAAAGTGTTGTACATTTGTTTCCATGATCGAAAGATTTTATCCCGCTGTGAGTCCGCCAAGATTAGCAGTGGGATTTTTGTTTGACTTATCTCAATAGAATTTCATACTTTTTACTGTTGTAAAGGACCTGAAAACAGCTTTACTTTATCCTTAAATCAACAGCTAGCCTGTGAATAATTTAAATAGCTTTTATATGTGGAAATTTGATTTGAATCTGATTCCCGACAATCCTTTGAATTGCTTCTTGCTCCAGTGGAGAAAAAGAACAATTACGCTGCAATTTGGAATAGAAGGTCGAAAATTGCATACCGGAGACTCTTATGAATTCATCCCTAAACTCTCGTTTCTTCAGTGTATCAAGAGAATCGTACCATTCCCTAAAACTTATTTCTTTTCTTTTTTCAGCTATTACCATGTCATAATGTTTTTTATGATTATATTTATAATGCAAATATGAAATAAAAATCACAATTATTGAAATATAATTCACAATAAATGAATTAAAAGTAACTATTTATACGAATTCTAAATAAAAATTAATGTATAACGGTCAGAAAATAAATGAATTAATTGGGAAGAGCGGATTAAAAAAAACTGAATTCCTTGCTCAATTGAATATGCAATATAAGTCGTTGCAGACTATAATAGAGGGAAATCCGACTGTAAAATCGTTGGAAAGAATAGCAGATTTCTTTAAAGTTCCAATGGATTATTTTTTTGACCGTAATAACCCTGGAAATATTACAAGCATTGGACATCAGATCACAGGAGATGGTAATCGTGTGACAGGAGATATTGGTTTAAGTGAGTGCCATAAGGAAATTGAGCATTTACGACAATTATTGGCGGCTAAAGAAGAAATCATTGAGACGCAACGAGATCTTATAGAGTCTTTGAAAAAATGAATATTGAAATGGCTTGGGAATAAAGAATATAAATGTGCTAATTATTAACTTAAAACTTTATTCTAATGGAAATAACCGAACTAATCAGCTTTAATTACATCCGTATTCAAAGAGCTATAATGCATGAAATTCGACCAAAACAAGATGGCCAAGAGCATGGAAGTGCAATATATGAATCACGGATAATGACTTTAAATCATAAAGCTGAAAAAGTATTAAAGGAGCGCTTGGTTGATGCAGCAGGGCATAATTCTAAGGCTTTTGAAATGGAAATTAGCCAATACCAAGATGGTAATTTTTTTGGTTTATGTCGTAGTATACAGAATGCATCTGATGAACAATTTATCGAGGTATCAAAGCAAATTGCAGGATTATTAGCTACTACTCAAAATCGGAAGAAAATTCCTGGGGGATATTTTATTTTTTTAGAATGTAAATTTCCTATGGGTAATGATAAAGCAATATATGTTGTTATTAAAGCTGAACCACATCAGGCATTAAGTAAGGATTCATTTAATATTAAAGCTTTAGATGATATCTTCTTAAGTCCTTCTCAGAAACTATATAAAATAGGAATTATTTTTGAACGGGAGAATGTACTGAAGGATAAAGAATTTCCTAATAATCAATACGGGGCAATATTGATGGATCAACAGTTTAATCCTACTGGTAATTATCCAGCTGTTTATTTTTCTAAAGATTTCTTAGGTTTTTCGGCAGATCAAAATGCAAAAATTCAGTCTAAAAAGTTCTATGAAATGACTTCTGATTTTATCAAGGAGAATATAGAAAATTTTGAGGACCAAATGAATTTATTATCGGTACTTAATACAACTTTTACTGTAAATCAAGAGTCAGTAATAACTTTAGCAGAGTTTGCAGAAACAAATTTTAAAAATGAAGATATTCAGGATGAATTTTTGAATAAAGTTGGTACACAATTACCTGATACTTTTTTGAAGGATTCAACCTTAATTAAAGGGAATTTGAAAAGAAAAAAAGTTAATTTTCCCGATAATATAAATGTGGTTGGTCCTGATAATGTTTTTATGGAAAAGGTAACCTTCATTAGGAATCAAGATGATTTGGCTGAATTGAAACTTTCTAATGAATTTACAATTGTTAAGATTCAAGGAAAACCTTATCAATCATGAATGTAGCAGAAAGCGAATTGAGAGATAGTTTTTCAAGATTACTTCCTTTATTGATTAAATGGAAAGAAAAGGTTAAAACGTTTCTGGATGAAGATTTGAAAGAAATGTCAGAACAATTAAAAGTAAAAATTAAATCTGACTTTCGTGAAAAAAATATAGAATCTTTTATAGGTAAAGCTCTTTACAGGAAAAAGGCCTATAAAGATCCAATGGTGGAAATAGAGGATAAGGTTGGAGGTCGTGTTGTTTTTTTAATTAGTAAGGATGTAAATGAAGCCTATGAAATATTGA
>OGOG01003584.1_pt1 | contig 11594 bp, 9 predicted proteins | sample 1552581 | NCBI WGS metagenome assembly OGOG01 (sample SAMEA2580152, study PRJEB22360) | human gut metagenome | biome: human gut; feature: human-associated habitat; material: faeces | place: Denmark | collected 2008/2010 | reverse complement strand
GAATACGCTGAAAAACAGCCAAACGGCTACGGAAGCCAGCGCAGAAGTAGCAGCCTGACGGAAACGGAGTGAGAATAAGATGGCCAGGTTCAACCAAAAGGCTACATAAAAGATACTCGTTATAAGAAAGAAAACGATTCTCCAGAATTCTTCAGCCGTAGGAGGAATGCCAATGGCAATCAATCCGAATCCCATCACCAAAAAGCCCAGTACAAACAGCATAATACCTATCACGATCAAAGCAGCCACAAACTTCGCATTAATGATACAATCACGATGAATGGGCTGAGACAGCATACGGCTCAATGTCCCCTTATTCTGCTCCGAATTGACAGCATCGAATCCCAAAGCAATTCCTAATAAAGGACCTAAAAAGTTAATAAACAGCACAAAGGAGGGGAGAGTCCCATCCGAAGCTGTGAATAACTTCAAGAAGAGGAACGAACTGTCCGGATCATCCGGTTTGATAGCCGCACCGATATTAGTAAGCGCCGTGTATAGCGATCCCATACAAGTAAGTGCTATGATACCGATCAGAATAAGAAAACGCCAGCTTTTGACATGATCGGATATTTCCTTATGTACGATAACCCAAAAAGGATGATTGACTTTACTCATGCCCTTCGCCTCCTTCCTCAAAATAATGGTTATAAATATCAGACAATTCCTGTTTCTTTTCTTTCAGCTCTGCCATATCAATCAGAGCAAGTATTTTGCCGTTACTGAACAATCCTACTCTGTCACATACTTTCTGTGCCTGGTCCAGATGGTGGGAAGAAAACAAAACCGTCAGCCCTTCCTCTTTGCTCAGCCAGCGAATCAGTTCAATAAACTCCTGAACACCCGCAGGGTCAATTCCCGAAGTCGGCTCATCCAGAATAATGATTTCGGGATTCTTAATAAGCACATCGGCCAGACCAAGACGTTGTCTCATACCGCGGGAATACTTTCCGGTTTTCTTTTTCAGCTGATCTTCAAGCCCTACGCGCTTCATCAGCTCCAGTGCTTTTACTTTCGCCTCCTTGTCAGGGATACCGTTCAGCCGTGCCGTATACATCAGATTTTCCAGACCTGTCATGTCATCATAGAATCCCACATCTTCGGGCAGATAGCCGATTTTCCTTTTCACTTCAATAGGATGAGTGGTAGAATTAATTCCACAAATCTCGACAATTCCCGATGTGGGCTCCGTTAATCCCAGCATCATCAAAATAGTAGTTGACTTTCCGGCACCGTTCGGACCCAGCAAACCGAAGATTTCTCCTTTCCGGATACTCAGGCGAATATGATCTACAGCAGTAAATTTACCGTATTGTTTGGTTAATTCGGTAAGTACGATCACTTGTTCGCCCATAATTTACCTCCTTCCATATTTACGGAACAGATAGTAGACAACACCGATAGTAGCCAGAATAATCAGAACACCTACCCATCCCCAAATCATCGGAGTCTTTACGGCAATTCTGAACTGCGCATCTGCATTCACTTCCGGAGTTTTGGCCATCATCGTAGTTACATAATCACCCGGAAGCGCTTTCTTAGATGCTTTCAAGATGGCTACAACAGTAGCCGTTTCTCCGGCTTTCAGCATTTCTATCTTTGACGGTTCGAAAGCTACATCCCAGTCAACCGGCTTGTTGGCAGACAGTTGGATATCTTTCAATAAAGAAGAACCTGTATTTTTAATTTCCAGTTCGATTCGTTTGGTATCACCGGCAGTCACATCAGAACTTAATAATCCTCTCGGGGTGGTCAGTTCCATCTGATAAGAACCGGTGACAACTACTTCCAGTTCCAGTTCGGCCGAAGTATTGCCTGTAGCGGCACGTACGGGAATTTTATAACTGCCAGCTTCCACATTGGCAGGAGGAGTGATGTCTATACTTACATTCTGGCTGCTGTTGGCTTCTACTTGTGCGGAAGTTGCCTGCTTATAATTAGGTTTGAAAATAACATTCCAGCCTCTGGGTGCTTTAGCCATCAACGCATATAGTTGCTGATCGGCAGTCTGATTCTTCAATGTGGCATTAAAAGTGAAAGTTGATTTGGAATTTCCCTGCATATTGGGCTGGTCGGTGGTAAACTCCGTCTGATAAGTACCTTGTTGTGCCACAACGACATTCAAAGGGAGTTGCGTTTCTCCGGCAGACACTACAAAATGGTAGCTGCCTCTGCTTACTTTTAAAGGAACATCTACTTTTAAATTAAAAGTCTTCTTTTCTTTAGGGAGTACGGCCAACTGACTGAGATTCCAACCACCGGATTTCATTTCATGTTTCCAGCTGCTTGATAGGCCACTGACGGAAAGATTGGCATTCACCAACTTGTCTGTGTTGTTAATCAGGTCGATGCTGTAGTCAATAGACGCCCCCGGTGAAACGGAGATTTTAGTGTAAGGTGTGTACAAAATCACGCTTTTAGGTATAGAGTCGTTAGCGTGTGTGTTACTCATGGGGAGTATTCCCAGCAAAACAGTTAATAATAAAAAACAATTTGTTCTCATAGTCATACGAAAGTTCTTATGGTTGATTTAATATGAATATTGTCAAATTTGTGCCTGCAAAAATAAGCGATGAATTTATTAGTTGCTGTTAAAAGAAACAAAAGAATACAATAAGAAAGATTTCCTTTGTTTTTTTCGGATTTTGCCCAAAATTCCCAAATCTTTTCAGATTCTCCTCTCATCTTTGCATTATAAATTAAATGATAACAGTAAAACCAATTAAAAAAACAATGATTATGAAAAAGTTAGTATTCTTATTAGTATGCTTGTTCACTTTACAGACAGTAGCACGTGCAGATGACGATAAACCTATCCAGGTGACTCAAATGCCACAATTAGCACAACAGTTTATCAAACAGCATTTCTCTGACAGCAAAGTGGCACTGGCAAAAATGGAAAGTGACTTCCTTTACAAAAGCTATGAAGTGATTTTTACGAATGGTAACAAAGTGGAATTTGACAAGAAGGGAAACTGGGAGGAAGTAGATTGCAAGCACACCTCCGTACCTGTTGCCATTATTCCTGCCGCCATCCAGAAATATGTAACAACTAATTATCCGGATGCAAAAGTGCTGAAGATAGAACGTGATAAAAAAGATTACGAAGTAAAACTATCCAACCGTACAGAACTGAAATTTGACCTGAAGTTTAATCTGATTGATATTGATAATTAACTTTCTTAAAATCTATGACAACAATGAAACTCAAAATTTATACACTACTGATAGCATTCTGTGCAGCATGGAGCCTGCACAGCTGCGATAACGATGACGATGAATCAATCGCTGTTCCTACCGCATTGCAAGAAGCATTCTCGACCAAGTATCCTAACGTCAAGAACGTAAAGTGGGAAACAAAGGCAGGATATTATGTAGCGGACTTCTATGATGGATATGAGGCATCCGCATGGTTCACAACGGATGGCAACTGGCATATGACTGAAACGGATATCCCGTACACCGCATTGCCCGATCCGGTAAAGAGTGCATTCGAAGCAAGTGACTATAAGACATGGAGAAGAGACGATGTGGATAAACTTGAGCGGCAAGGCATCGAAACAGTCTACGTTATTGAGGTGGAAAACCAGAATCAGGAAGTCGATCTGTATTATTCTGTTGATGGAGTGCTGATTAAAAGCATTGCAGACACAGACGCTCATGAAAACGAGCACCTTCCGACCACTCAACTGCCCGCTGCCATGAAGACTTTCATTGATGGGAAATATGCAGGAGCAAGAATCGTGGAAGTAGACGTGGAAGATGACAAAAACGACTGGGATTTTGGATTTACGGAAGTAGATATCATCCATTTCGACAGTGGCCTGAACCGCAACGTTTCCAAAGAAGTCCTGTTTGATAAAGGCGGAGAGTGGTATTCTACCTCATGGGAGGTACGGAGAAACGAACTGCCCGCCGCAGTGACCAATACCATCAGCGTTGAGTATGCAGGGTATCAGATGGATGATGCCGAATACTTTGAGATGGCAACAGGAACATCCTATTATCAAATTGAACTGGAAGGAAATAATTCTCCGGATATAGATATTAAAGTAACCACAGACGGTACGATTCTCAAATAAAATAAAATAGTGACACTATCGGTTATGGTATAGTGTCACTATTTATTTTTATTCCTGTGCCCGCTTTCTCTTTAGTTCCGACTTAGCTTTATCATCGGCAATGCTGTCTGTTTGCTGCTGTTGCACCTTTTCGGCTTCTTCACGTTTCCGCTTGCTGCGCAGTTTCCATTTATTCCAGAAGAAAAGGTCACTCCATTTATTGAAATCCTTCTTATACATGATACCGACTCCCTGCGTAGTAAGGTTTGTCTTTGTGTAGTAACGGTCATTTGTTTCATTATAAGCCTTCAGACGAATATCTCCCGAACGGTTGATCAGCCATTCAGCTTCGAAGTCGCCTATAAAGTTGGTATTCGCCATCGGATTGTCCCGATAGCCGAAATTACCATTAACCAACAGGCGGTTGTTCAGCAACTGACCGGACAGGATACCTTCTACTTCCATATCCGTCCATCCCTTATCACCCGTGCTCAGATTGGTACCGATATTCCAGTTATTAGTCTCAAAAACCTGAGACAAGGCATTATTCAACTGACCGGATAGGGTAGAAGAGAGTACTGATGACATCACGTTCGAGTTCTGATTGTTCCGTGCAGCATCTTCCGTATAGAACTTACCGATACCCAGCAGATAAAGAATCTGCATATTCATCTGCTCTTCCGTACTGATATAATTGCGCACCAACGTCTGAATTTCATCTCTTTCATTCGGAAGCTCGATACCCAGCTTAATGGTCGGCCGCAGTAAAATCCCGCTCAGATTCATGATACAGTTTACCCGTACATTAGTCTGCTGGGCAATGGAGGAAACATCCGGATTCAAGTCGTTCAATGAAGCGGAATTTACCGTGTATGAAGCCTGAATATCCATATTCGCATCCAAAGGAGCACCGTTGAAAGTAATCGTACTTCCATCTTTGATGATAAAATCTTTGCGAATCACTTCCTGCAAACTGAACTTATATATTCCCTGACTGATCCGGTAATTACCGAACATCTTCACATCCCCTTTATTATAAAACTCCGTGCGTATGTTTCCTGTTCCCTTCGCACTGATGTAGTCTCCGGCTATAGGGTCCATAATAATTTTCATGGTGGCATCGGGTGTAGCATCTACTAGAATATTCAAACGAATATCTGTCTGATGCTCTTCTTCGTCCGCCTGACGCTTCTGTTGCATCTGCTCAAAATAGGAATTTACCCGAATGGAATCCTGAATGTTTCGACGGGGCGTTTTATCTACAAACTTTATAAACTGGGTGCTGGCAGCCGACGCCACATTTCCGTTGATATAGGTGAATACCGTATTCCGGTTGGTCGTCATGGCGAGATTTACGTCCAGTCCCTGTATCGCATTCCCTGCAAGCAACGCATTTCCCGTAGCATATACCGTTCCAAAGAATGGCATATCCGTCGATTCCTTCGTATTCATCAAGAGCATATTATTAGCCTGTATCTCAAAACGGTAATTTATATTCTTGAAATGCTGGAAACGCAGATACCCGTTCAAGGTTCCCGAATGCCCTTCCATATCGGCAATATGCATATTATTGAATTTCAATCCGGTAGGAGCCAAATGAATCGTATCTCTAACGGCAAAGTGGGTATTCAGAATATCAAACTTCATGGAAGCATCCGTCATAACAGCCCCATCTAGATTCAATCCCTTGAACTTTCCGTAAAAATGTACTTTTCCCGTTCCCCGTCCTTTTATATCCTGTGCTATTGATTTCATATAAAATTCGAGGAACTTCAAGTTCAGTTCATGGGCATCGATATTCAGATCGAGTCCGCTTTCCGGTTTCAACGGGTAGATCATACCGATGACTCGCGATGGTGACGGTGATATATCCTGAATGGAAGCATCCAGATAGATTCCTCTTTTCTCATTATCCCAGGCGCCATATACGTTCAAATCACCTAAACGGCCCTGATTGAGCGAGAAGTTCTTGACGAAGAGGCGGGTATTCATCACAGGTTTCTTGAACACGCTGCTGGCATATGCTGTTCCCGTAGCATCTCCTTCAAAGTTTACGTCATCGGATATGTTTGCAATATCAAATACGTATCCCATATTAATGTCTTTCAGGTCCACTTTTACGGTATCTGCCGGATTGTCGGAAAGCCGCCCATTGATACGCACATAACGGTCATGATGGCTGAAATAGAAATTATTCACATCCACCTTGCCCGAGTCCACCACTACCTGCGAAGGATGTATCTGCCAAAGTGTATCATTCAAGATAACGTCTGTCTGTTTCACATCCACCATCGCTTTCAGCAAAGGCTTTTCACCTGCTGTACGCAGGAATTGTGCAACAGCCGCCAACTTTCCGCTATAAGTTGCTATGGCATTATTTCCCCAGTTCAGAGTCGTGCTGACTTTATCTTCTTTGGCCTGTGCTTCCAGAGAAAGATTCACGGCTCCATTCTTTTTCAGACTGGTCAGCCGCACCTTCGCACTGATATGGTCCGAAGGATTCTCGCACAAGATCATACCCGACTCGATAAAGTTGTTTTTATATTGCAGGCGGGGGAAGTAGCCTTCCACACGTAGCCGCTGCAAGGCATCATTAAAATACCCTTTCAACGTAGAATGTGTATATACAGTCAACGGAACATCAAATATCGTAGATAAAATGTCCGTATTATATATATGTACATCAAACGCAAAATTATTGTTCGTCTCTATCGGTTTCTTCGGAGGCAATATCAAAGACGGCACATACCGACGCATGATATTGAAAATACTTGCCGGTAAAGTATGGTACTGGAATTTTCCCGCTATGTTTGCCGTCAGAAATTCAGAAGTCAGTTTAAGCTGATTTTCATTATCCTGCCGGGTAGCCCGTACATTCATGTTCTTCATGAAATATTCCTTGTCCGGTGCCCTGAACTCCAGACTGTCCACATTGATTTCTCCAATCATCTCGTCAATGGAACCTCCGGTAAAATTAGCTTTTACCTTCAGAGAGAACTCCGCATCCTGGTAATCAGGTGTAAGATTTAAATCATTAGGACGGAACTTGTCGACAACGGCAAGGAAATTGAAAGTAGGAACCTTGGATGTCACATTCACATCTCCGTTCAGATAAATAGACCCATTCGGATCATCCAGCGCTATCTTTCCGTTAAATCCGCCTTGCTTGTATTCGCCGTCCAGCGTAATATTCTCATATTTATATCTGCTATATTCCACAGATGCGATCAATCCCTTCAACTCTACAGCAGGAAGCTGTTTTTCGATATGCCGTCCATGTACATCAAGATTAAAGGTGATTTCCCCAAATTTCTCATTATTCAATAACTTGCCCAGTTCAAACTCTTCTGTTTTGACAGCACCGGAATAAGCAAACAGCCCCTTAGCCTTATCGGAACTTAACTTTAAGTCGGTTTTTACATTACCAAGCCCGGTACGAAGCTGTCCGTAAGTAACTAGATCGGTGAAGTATCCGGAAATCTCTCCACGGAAATCAATATCCCCCAAACGTTCCAGAAGGGGAGGTACACCATTGTAATTGCTGCTCAGATTACGCACCAAAAAACCGACACCACGATTGTTGGCGGAAAGTTCGGAAAGCTTCCCGTACACATACGCATCCTGCGGACTCGATAGTTCCTGAAGCGATACATCCCCCGATAGCCGGAACTGGCGGTCGTCGGCCGTAATCTCCAGATGAGAGCAGGTAAGCTGGTCGACCGTTCCTTTTACCTGCATATCCAGCGTTATCGGTTCCTTGAAATGCGCCAATATAGGTACAAAAGGGGAAATATCTTTCAGAGTAATCTGCGAGGGTAACGTACGGAAAGAAAAGTGGACCTTCTCCGAGAACTGATCAAAAGCCTTCAGACTGTCATACACCAAATGAATAGTATCCATCTTCAGTGAAGTTTCGGGCAGCTCAATGGCAAAATTCTCTATATTAGTCCGTTTATCATTGGCAACCAATTTCAGACTCATCTTCTTTAAAGAGAATCCGGAAGCCTTTTCATCGAAGCTCAGACGCTTGATACCAAGATTCAAAGAATCCCTGCTCATCGCCTTCAATGAAATATTGGCTGGACATGCTTGGCATTAAACTTTCCGGGAGTCTTTTCCTCTGACAATACATGATAAGCCATCCTTCCCCGACGAATCAAAACGGAATTGATACGCAAATCCAGCGAACTTTCCTTTTTTACAGTGTCCTTGGAAGCAAAAGCATCCAATACGAACTTAAAATTCGGAGGAGAGTCGGGAGTCTCTTTATTCAGATTGATGGTAAAGCCGAATAACTGGACACTGCTAATGGAAATCTTTCCCTTAAAGAAAGGAAGGATATCAAACTTAGCCGATAAGCGGGTTACTTTGAGCATTTCCTTGCCGCTCTGGTCGTCAAGCAGCACATCATCAATGATAATACGGTTTAATAGACCGATATTTATTTTGCCGATAGTCAGGCGTGTATTCAGCACCTCGGACAATTCCTTGGCGATAAACACACTCATTGCTCGCTGAACATTTGGAATATTCAGCAAAACAATAGTTCCGATATATACTCCCAGTACAATACCAACTACCCAGCGTACAGTCTTTTTCAGCGTTCTGATAAGCGATAACTTTTATTTAGCGAACAAAAATATAAAATAGTTCGTTATGAATCGTAGTTTTATCATTACTTTTGCACCGTTTAATAGTTTAAAAACATATGAGTGCAATAATATTAGGAATTGAATCCTCCTGTGATGATACGTCGGCAGCCGTAATCAAGGATGGTTATCTGCTGTCAAATGTGGTATCAAGTCAAGCCGTACATGAAGCATACGGCGGAGTAGTACCCGAATTAGCTTCACGGGCACATCAACAAAATATCGTTCCGGTGGTACACGAAGCACTGAAACGGGCAGGGGTTACCAAAGAAGAACTGAGCGCGGTAGCTTTCACACGTGGACCGGGATTGATGGGATCTTTACTTGTAGGCGTCTCTTTCGCCAAAGGATTCGCACGTTCACTCGGTATTCCTTTGATAGATGTTAATCATCTGACAGGGCATGTCTTAGCTCATTTTATTAAAGCAGAAGGAGAAGAAAATATCCAACCGAAATTCCCGTTCCTTTGCCTGTTGGTATCCGGAGGAAACTCACAGATTATATTGGTAAAAGCCTATAATGATATGGAAATTCTCGGTCAGACGATTGATGACGCTGCCGGAGAAGCAATCGATAAATTCTAAAGTGATGGGTCTCGGATATCCGGGCGGACCGATCATTGACAAACTGGCACGTCAAGGCAATCCGAAAGCGTATACTTTCAGCAAACCGCATATTCCGGGGCTGGACTACAGTTTCAGCGGACTGAAAACTTCTTTCCTATACTCCTTGCGTGACTGGATGAAAGACGATCCCGATTTCATCGAGCATCATAAAGTGGATTTGGCCGCCTCTCTGGAAGCAACTGTTGTAGACATTCTGATGGACAAACTGCGGAAAGCTGCCAAAGAATATAAAATAAAAGAAGTAGCCGTAGCCGGAGGAGTCTCTGCCAATAACGGATTGCGTAACTCTTTCCGAGAACACGCTGAAAAGTATGGCTGGAATATTTTTATTCCTAAATTCAGCTATACGACCGACAATGCAGCCATGATTGCCATTACCGGATACTTCAAGTATCTGGATAAAGACTTCTGCTCCATTGATCTTCCGGCTTATTCCCGTGTCACATTATAAAACAGTTTTTTAACGTCATCGTCACTTTATATAATAAACTATTGTCATATAATAATTTAAGTAGTGACGATTAAAGTGACGGCAATAACAATAGTGACGGCAAACGCCGAAAAAATGTCACCGACCCAATAGGCGGTGGCATAAAGAAGCCTTGCTGAAAACAAAATGCACCTATATATAATAGGGAGACAAAGGAGGATTAATGATATAAGAAGCCTTCATTAAGAATCTTTGTTTATAGCATTCCTTCGTTCCACGTGCGTAAGCCGTCCAGTTCACATACGTGATCCATTCGGCTCACGCACATGAACCGAATGGATCACGTATATGGAACGAAAAAATGAAGTAAACCTAATGACTTAACATAGCGTATATACCTTATTAATATAGGTAGCATATTCTATTAACTAACGTAGGAAAAAGATGTTTGCTGAAGTTATTACCATTGGTGACGAGCTGCTGATAGGGCAGGTAGTCGATACAAATTCTGCCTGGATGGGGCAGGAATTAAATAAGATAGGTATCGAAGTTCTACGCATTGTTTCGATCCGTGATCGGGAAGAAGAGATCATGGAAGCAGTAGATAATGCGATGAAAAGGGTGAATATCGTTCTGGTAACCGGAGGACTCGGTCCCACAAAAGACGATATCACCAAACAAACTCTCTGTAAATACTTCCATACCGAACTGATATTCAGCGAAGAAGTATTTGAGAACGTAAAGCGGGTGCTTGCCGGGAAAATACCGATGAATGCGCTGAATAAGAGTCAGGCAATGGTTCCCAAAGATTGCACGGTCATCAACAATCCGGTAGGAAGCGCTTCTGTCAGCTGGTTTGAGAAAGACAATAAAGTACTCGTATCCATGCCGGGTGTTCCGCAGGAAATGACTGCCGTTATGACTGAGTCCGTATTGCCCAAGCTACGTGAGAAGTTTCAGACGGATGTAATCATGCACCGGACCTTTCTAGTACAACATTACCCCGAATCCATACTCGCTGAAAAGCTGGAACCGTGGGAGACAGCCTTGCCGGAAAGCATCAAATTGGCATATCTGCCCAAACTTGGAATCATCCGCCTGCGACTAACCGGACGGGGACAGAACAAGATAGAAGTGGAAAGCGCACTGAACGACGAGCAGGCTAAGCTGGAAGCGATACTGGGCGATGATATTTTCAGCGAAGAAGATATCCCACTGGAGGTAATCGTAGGCGAACTGCTGAAAAAGAAGAATTTAACCGTTTCCACCGCAGAAAGTTGCACCGGAGGAAGTATTGCGGCACGTCTGACGTCCATTGCCGGAAGTTCGGAATACTTTAATGGAGGAATAGTGGCATATTCTAACGAAGTGAAGATGAATCTGCTCCATGTTTCACCGGAAACACTGGAAGTGTATGGCGCTGTCAGTGAGCAGACTGTGATCGAAATGGTAAAAGGAGCGATGAAAGCGCTGAAAACCGACTGCGCTGTCGCAACTTCAGGAATTGCCGGTCCCGGAGGTGGAACACCGGAGAAGCCGGTAGGCACTGTCTGGATCGCTGCTGGTTATAAAAATGAAATTCGTACTTACAGGCAGGAAACGAACCGCGGAAGAGCCATGAATATTGAAAGAGCGGGCAATAATGCGCTATTAATTCTTCGTGATTTGCTCAAATAAGGAAAAATTGGTGTCTGGAAGTGAATTATTTTAAGAAATCCTTGTTTTATACGGATAAAAGTGCTTACTTTGCGTCCTGTTTGAAAGAAGTATAGATATAAAACTATAAAAATAAGATAGAAATGTCGAAGATTTGTCAAATTACCGGAAA
>OGOG01003580.1_pt1 | contig 11610 bp, 9 predicted proteins | sample 1552581 | NCBI WGS metagenome assembly OGOG01 (sample SAMEA2580152, study PRJEB22360) | human gut metagenome | biome: human gut; feature: human-associated habitat; material: faeces | place: Denmark | collected 2008/2010 | reverse complement strand
ATCCGACATTAACAAGAAAGTAAGCAAGAGCCAATTTTTCAATATCTTTAGAAAAATTAAATTTATCAGATAGATTAATCATATTATCAAAGATGCAATTTAAGCCTTTTACCATATTTTTATATTCAGTTTGTTCTAAGTAACTGTCAACATACTTTTCATATTGTTTAAATCTGATAATTTCTATTATAGACATAATTATAGTCTCTTCTCTTTAACTAGTATTTTTTTATAACTATTATCTATCTCTTCCATATATGGTCTATTATTAGTATAAAATTCTTCTAACAAATCTATATTAGCTCTAGTTACTAACATTGCATTTTTCCCCCCTCTTAAAATCTCTTCTTGTTCTTCTATATTAAGAGGTTTAATCCTATCAAAATCTTTTCTTCCTTCAAAAAATGGTGAATAATTATATATAAGATAATTAGTTTCCAAATCAACATCTTCAAAGAATTCAACTGCTACATTTTGATTAATACTATAAAGCATTGAACCAACACCAGGTAACAAGTTAAGAGCTATATCTTTATTACCAATTCTTACTATATTAAGTGCATGATTACAATAAGACTCTTGTTTAATCATTTCACTTTTCATCAGCAAGCTATCTATATCCGATTTACCTTTCAATTCCTTTAGTCTTATTGCAGCTGTCACTTCATTTTTAATAGCAAATTTATCAAGAATCAATTTAGCTAAAGAAGAAATATGTCTACAACAACCATTACCAATAATAGGAATTAAACCAAGTTCAAAAATAGCTCCCTGATATAATTCTAAAACTTCTTCAGTTATTTTTCCATTATAACCATCATTCTTTGATAAATAACCAAAATTAACAAGCATACTCATCAAAACCATTTTATCAATATCATCACTAAACCCAATCTGTTCTGCTAATATAACTATATTATCTAAGATAATATCTAAGTTTTTTTTCATATTTTCATATTCCATTGTTACACCCCCAAAAAACAGTATTATTTTACAACTTTTTCTAACATTTAGCAAGGAATAAATAATTGTTTTTAAGCATAAAAAATAGTGGTGATTACATGTCTAATATAGTCTTTGCTTTTACTTTATCAACTCTAGCAGGTCTTTCTACTCTTCTAGGTTTCTTACCTCTTCTTTTTAATTTAAAAGATGAAAGTAGTATAATTCTTAAGTCACTAGCCTTTGCTAGTGGAGTTATGTTAACCGTATCTATTATTGATTTAATACCAGAAAGTTATAATTTACTAGCCTCTATTTTTAAAGGTTTTCCCGCTCTTTTATTATTACTAATTTTTTTAGTTATTGGAATAATATTTTCTATCTTAATAGATAAATTCTTACCAAATAATAACAACAAGCTATTTCATCTAGGAATAGTATCTATGCTTGCTATTATTCTTCATAATATTCCTGAAGGTATTGCTACTTTCTTATCAGCATCTACTAATCAAAAGTTAGGTCTTTCTCTTGCTCTTGCCATTAGTTTTCATAATATTCCCGAAGGAATTAGTATTGCTATACCTATTTATTTTAGTACTAAGAACAAGAAAAAAGCTTTTCTATATACTTTTATATCAGGTTTTTCAGAACCAGTCGGATCATTAATTGCCTATTTATTTTTAGCTAAATACATGAATAATTTTCTAATGAGTATCTTACTATCTTTTATAGCTGGTCTAATGATTCATATCGCTCTATTTGAATTATTAAAAGAATCTATCTCTTATCAAAAGAAAAAGAAGACACGACTATTCTTCTTTATAGGTGTCCTCTTTATGTTAATATCTATCATTTTAACTAGATAACAGTTACATGGTTTGTTCCACAATTAGTAAACATATTTACTGTATTAGTAGATGAACCAATTACCCATTTATTGGAAACAGTTATTTTGGTTAATTTGTTACATCCAAAAAACATCCAATGCATACCTATTACTTTTGATGTATCAAAATTTCTTAAGTCTAAACTTGTTAAACTGCTACAATTCTCAAACATACCAACCATATCTGTTACGTTTGAGGTATCAAAATTTCTTAAGTCTAAACTCGTTAAACTGCTACAATTTTCAAACATAGATCTCATGCTTGTTACTTTTGAGGTATCAAAATTTCTTAAGTCTAAACTCGTTAAACTGCTACAATTTTCAAACATACTACTCATATCAGTTAGCTTTGATGTATCAAAACTACTTAAGTCTAGACTTGTTAAACTGCTACATCTAATAAACATATCACTTATATTCGTTACATTTGATGTATCAAAATTACTTACATCTAAACTCGTTAAACTGCTACAATTTTCAAACATCCTACTCATATCAGTTACTTGTGATGTATCAAATTTACTTACATCTAGACTTGTTAAACTACTACACAATCTAAACATATTGTTCATATCTGTTACTTTTGATGTATTAAAATTTCTTAAGTCTAAACTTGTTAATCTGTTGCACCTAAAAAACATCCAACTCATATCTGTTGTTTTTGATGTATCAAAGTTACTTACATCTAAATTTGTTAAACTGCTACAACCCTGAAACATACAATACATAGCTGTTACGTTAGATGTATCAAAACCACTTAAATCTAAACTTGTTAAACTGCTACATTCATAAAACATATCACTCATATTTGTTACTTCTGATGTGTCAAAAGCTGACAAATCTATTGATGTCATTTTACTAAAGTCAGCAAAATACCTTATCATACTTTCATTTGCAATAATTCCACCTTTTCCACCTATTGTTACTTTATAGGTACTATTACCACTTCCATCATCTTCTACATAAGCCATTACTGAGCCATCCCCTGCTTCTGATATATCCCAACTTTCTGTAGCAGTTGCTGGTACTACGTTATCATTTTTAGTAGTAATAGCAGTTATTTTTGACCTGTAAGCATCAGTATGAAAGTCTGTCTGTGGTGGAGTTTTATCAGTCCCTGTTACATATGCTTTCATCTTACTACCTGTTGGGGCTTCTTTTACTTTTCCATAAGCATTTATCTTAACACTAAATGATAAACCTCCTCCATCTCCTTGTGGATTATAGTCTTCATCTACATACATTCTAAGACGATAGTTTGTTGTCTCACTTGTACTCATTGTTCCTGTTGCTAGACTCATTACTCCTGATGGTCTTCCTGTCTTTGTATTTGCTGATGTACTAGCATTATATACTTTAGGTGCCATCACTTCTTCTTCTTTATCACCATTTAATTTAGTTAAATAAAGTTTGATATTTTTACCAGCCATCTTTTTAGCTGATGATGGTGTTATATCTTCGGCTGCTATTTCCCAGTTGATATTAGCATTTCCTTGAATACTACTTTTAATAGTAAAATCAAAGTATTCTCCTTTAGTTAATCTTACCTTTCCTGTGGTATCAGTAGTTGGTAAGGCTCCTGTCATACTGATAGTATTAGTAGATTCTTCATACTCCATCGTTATAGCTCCTGTTGTTATAGTATTAGGTTTATTACCTAGTCCTACAAACTTAAAAGCTGCATAACTGATTCCTACTATCATTAGAACTAGTATTAAAACAAGTCCGATTGATAATAGTAGTTGTTTCTTCTTATCCATTTTTTTCTTTCACTCCTTCTATTTTATTTACACTAAAAAACAAGATAAGACTAATCCTATCCTGTTATTAGTGCATGATAAAAAAGAGTAGTATTACTGTCTAAGTTGCCCCCCCCCATGTTAACTAGTTGTAAACTTGACATATTGGTTGACATATGCATAGTTAATCACCTCTTCCTTATCTTTAATTAAATGATAACAAATATTTGCTAGTTATTCAACCATTTTCGTTTGTAAAATAGAAAAATCTATAGTACAATAAGATTGTGAGGATTCTATGAAAAGGATGATTATCGCTTTAATAAAATTATATCAAAAAACGCCTGGATATTATCATGCTAGCTGTCACTTTTATCCAACTTGTTCTAATTATATGATAGATGCTCTTAATGAGTATGGAACAGTTAAAGGACTATATCTAGGAATAAAAAGAATCTTTAGATGTCACCCTGGAGCTAGCTTTGGATATGATCCAGTAATAAGGAAGAAAGAAGGAGTAATTAATGAAAAAAAATAGACGTTTATTTTTACAAATAATAATATGCTTAGGATTAGTCCTAACCACTTGTGCATGTAGAAGGGATAATATGGAAGATATATCAATCATTACTACAAACTATCCTAATGAATATATAATATCAAGCTTATATGGAAAGCATGCTACTATCTCATCGGTCTATCCAGACGGAGTTAATACTAAGACCTATAAAATAACTAATAAAAGAAAAGAAGATTTAGCTAGTCAAGATTTACTTATCTATACTGGTCTAATAGAGAGAGAAAGAAACTTAGCTGTTAAACTGCTTGATTATAATAGTGATTTAAAGATAATTGATAGTTCTTATGTCTTAGAAGATAATAATGATACGGAAGAGTTATGGAATGATCCCTCATTTATGTTGATGATGTGTCAAAATGTAAGAATTAGTTTAAAAGAATATGTAGAAAATAATTATTTGAGAAAAGAAATTGATAAGAATTATGAAAACTTAAAAATAACAGTTTCTGAGTTAGATGCTAATATTAGACTAGCAGTTGAAAATGCTCCTTATAAGACAATTGTTACTTCTAATTCTGCTTATAAGTTTCTAGAAAAATATGGGGTTAAAGTATATTTAGTAAATGATGATACATCTAGTAAGGACTTAAGTGAAATTGATACTTTAATCAAACAAGGTAAGATTACTAAGATATTTAACTATGAAGAAGATAAAACAACTGCTAACGTACAAAATATTATTAATAAGTATCCTAACACTATTTCCTTTGTATCATTTAAACACATTAATTTATTAACAGAGGAAGCTAGAAAAAACAAAAGTGATTATGTCACTTTAATGAATCAAAACTTGGATACTTTAAAAGAAGAGTTATATCACGGTACTAGTAATTAAGAAAAAAACTACTAAGAGTCAAATCCTAGTAGTTTTCTTTTTATCTTTTATTTGCTATTTCATCATTTAATAGTTTGATAAACTCATCCAAACTAACAGTAGTAGTTTCCTTTTCGCCATGTAATCTATAACTTACTGTTCTATCTAATTTTTCATTATCTCCTAATATTAGAGTATAATTAATCTTTCTAGTTTGAGCTTCTCTTAGACGGTATCCTAACTTTTCATTACGGTCATCTAATTCTACTCTTATACCATTCTTAAGAAGTTCTTGATAAACATTCTTAGCATATTCTAAATGATGTTCACTAGATACTGGAATAACTTCTACCCCAACTGGTGCTAACCATAGCGGTAAATTACCTTTAGTCTCTTCTAATAGGAAAGCAATAAATCTATCGAGAGAACCTAATATAGCTCTATGGATAACAACTGGAGTTACTTTTTCTCCTTGTTCATTTATATAAGTTAAATTAAATCTTCTTGGTAGTAAGAAATCTAACTGAATAGTTGGAATTGCTACTTCATTACCAACAGCTGGTTTAATTAAAATATCAAGTTTTGGTCCATAGAAAGCTGCTTCTCCTTCTGCTTCTATAAAGTCTACTTTTAAATCTGTTAATACTTTTCTTAAAGCATCTTCTGCTCTATTCCACATCTCATCATCATCAAAGTATTTTTCTTTATCATTTTTATCTCTTAAAGATAATCTAAACTTATGTTTAGTGATATCTATATTGAAATCTTTATATACTTCAATAATTAAATCTAATACACCTTTAAACTCTTCTTCTATTTGTTCTGGTGTACAGAATATATGTGAATCATTTTGAGTAAATGATCTTGCTCTTTCAATACCTTTTACTGCTCCTGCTGCTTCATATCTAAAGTCATTAGCTATTTCCGCTATTCTTATTGGTAAATCACGATATGAATGAAGTCTATTACCATAGATAACCATATGATGAGGACAGTTCATTGGACGAAGAACGTATGCTTCTTCATCTAACTCCATTTGTGGGAACATATCATCTTTATAATGATCCCAGTGTCCAGATGTCTTATATAGCTCTACACTACCAAGGTCTGGAGTATGGACATGTTTATAACCATGTTCTACTTCTTTTTCAGTTATATAGTTTTGAATTGTTCTCCATAAAGTATAACCATTAGGTAACCATAGAGGTAGTCCTCTACCTACTAAGTCTGATAACATAAATATTCCTAAGTCTTTACCTAGTTTTCTATGATCTCGCTCTTTAGCTTCTTCTAGTTCCTTTAAGTGAGATTCTAAATCTTCTTCATTCTGGTAACATACACCATAGATTCTTTGTAGCATTTTATTCTTAGAGTCACCCTTATAGTAGGCCCCACTACACTTTAATAATTTAAAATGTCTTAATTCTTTAGTAGAAGCAACATGTGGTCCACGACAAAGATCAGTAAATTCTCCTTGAGTATAGCAAGTAATAACTTCATCAGCAGGAAACTCATTAATAAGATCTATCTTATAAGGATCATCTTTAAACATTTCTAAAGCTTCTTCCTTAGATAGTTCATGACGTACTATTCTTTTATTACCTTTAGCAATCTTTTTCATTTCTTTTTCTATTCTAGGTAGATCCTCATCAGTTAAAGTCTTATCTCCTAAATCTATATCATAATAAAATCCTTCTTCAATAACTGGTCCTACCCAAAACTTAGCCTTTGGATATAAACTCTTTACAGCTTCTGCTAGTAAGTGTGCACAACTATGATTAAGCGGCATTAATATTTTATCTTCTTTTATATTTTTCATTTTCTATTTCTCCTATCTTTTAACTAATATTTTTTCTTTTTCTACTAAATCAAATACTATTTGATCTCTTACTGTTTTCTTATCTTTAATTTCAACAGCTACTCTATCACCAACATGATAAAGTTTATCTATTTTCTTATCATATAGTGTTCCATTAGTTGTATTAATTTGATATCTACTACTTCTATTAATAATACCTGGTATTAAATTATCTGTTTTAAAATAAGCCATATCTTCTCTTAAGAAGTTTAAGTTAGCAGGAAGTACTACTCCACTAAACTCTTTACTATATTTCTTTAGTAAATAGAAATTAACCTCATTTTCCACTTGTTCTGCTTCTTCTTGCATCATTGATAGCTGTTCTGTTATTACAGATAAGTTCTTTTTAATTCCAGTTAAACTTTGATCATTTCCATTATACCTTAAAACCTCATTTAGGAAAAGATGATTTAATAAGTCACTACCTCTTCTAATTGGTGAAGTAAAAGTAGCATATCTTGGCATTACTAGTCCATAATGACCTATATTTTGATCACTATAGTAAGCTCTTTGAAAATTCTTAATAAATATTTCTGAAAGCATTTTAATTTCTTCTTCGCTTTTACCTTTAGTAACTGTTAAGAAAAATTGTTGCATCTTAACAGGATCATCTAAGTTAGGAATATGCTTTATTCTTTTATCAACTTTATTAAGATCTCGTTCTAAATTCTTTCTTTTAGAAAAATCTGGACCTTCGTGATTTCTATAAACAAATGGTATACCTAGATAATAGGCAAAGTCAGCTACGGTTTGATTTGCTAATAACATGAAATTTTCAATCATCATAGAAGCAGGTCCTTTGAATCGTTCATTTATAGATAATGGATTACCTAAATCATCTATATCAAAGTTAATATCTATTCCTTCTAATCCTAACATTCCTTTTTCTAATCTTTTGTTTTGTAAAAGATTAGCTAAATGATACATATTTATCAATGTTTTATAATGTGGTAAATATTCAAGTGGTTTATCTTTTCCCAATAATAAGTTATCTACCTTCTCATAACTCATTTTTAAATTACTTCTAATAATACTTGGAAATATTTCAAAGTCTTTAGTATTACCCATACTATCTAAAATTACTTTTAAAGTTAAAGCATATTTGTCTTCATTAGGATTTAAGGAACAAGCATTATTTGATAAGATGGTTGGTAACATTGGTGATACCGTATTTGCTGTATAAATAGAAGTAGTTTTGGTAAGAGCTTCTTCAAATAACTGCATTCCTGGTCTAACATAGAATGATACATCAGCAATAGAGACATACAATATGAAGTTATCTTTTTCTCTTGTTAGAGAAATAGCATCATCTAAATCTTTAGCATGATATGAATCAATAGTAAATGTTTCTAGATTCCGTAAATCTCTTCTTGGAAAGTTATCTTTACTTATTGCTACTTTTTCAGCTTCATTAAGAGCTCTTGTTGAAAACGAAGTATTAAATCCATGTTCTAACAAAGATGAAACTATTACTTTTTCTATTTTTGTTTTAGCATTAATTTCTTTTTCTATATTTATTGTATATTTATCATCAACTTTAGTTAAACTTGCTAATACTCTTTGTCCTATTTGGTCTCTCTCTCCTGGTTTTTCTTCTATTTCAAAATATTCAGTACCAACAGGAGACCATTTCTTAACACCTTTTTTTTCGATACATTCAAAGACATGTTTATCATGCTTTCTCTTAATTATATCTTTAACTTCTATTTCTTTAGTAACGCTATTTATTAAGATAGTGACAACATCAAACGGATAAGCACTAGCTGTCTTCCCAGTAGTTACAAAGTATTTATGATTATCTTTTCTTAAGAACAGTTTGTTGCTATCATAATCTCTTTCTAAGGTTCCTTTTATCAAGGATATACCATTATGTTCTTCTTCGTCTATTTGTTTAACAACTCTTACAATATTTCCTTCATGATACTTATTATGTTTAGAATTTTCCATCTTTCTATTTTGAACAAAAACCGTATCCCCAGTTTTTACTTTTTCTATAAATTTATCAGAAAGATGTATTCTTATACCATTTCCTAAATCTATATAGAGTCTTCCTTTATTAGATTGTTTTACTACTCCATGTTTTAAATAGAAATCTTCTGCTACTGGTAAATATTTATTATCCTTGGTAAGAATTAACTTTCCTTCTTTTTCTAGTTCGTATAATGTTTTAGAAAGAATCTTTTTTTCTTCTTCCGTTAATTTTAATATTTTGGTTAATTCATTCACTCCAACAGTCTGTTTATTTTTTTTAAAGTATTCTCTTAATTTCTCTTCCAGCATATTTTTTCCCCCTAAACAAAAAACTCCTATGAATTAATCATAGGAGTGTAAAAAACACGGTACCATCCACTGTTTTACTTAATTTAGAATAACGGTCAACCCGGAATTACTTTTCATAATTCTACTTATAAAGGTAGTAACAAAGTATTTCTTCTTCATTTACACCAACCATGAAGTCTCTAGCTAAGTTTAATACTTTATCGTGTCCTTCACTCTAACATATTAAAATTAGTAGGCATAAAGAGGGAAAAAATTGATCGGAGTACTATTTTTCCCTCTTTACACCTACTATTAAGTAAGTGCGAGGAGCTTACAACTTGATATAAAATTTATGGATATCACATCGTTTTAAGATAAACACAAGTTTATACTCTATCGTTGTAATAACTCCTCAAATCAATAGTATCATATTTTGTCGAACTTTGTCAAACTATTTTTTTATTTTTTTAGTGAGCATACTGAATAGTCTTTTCTACTACTGCTTTTATGTCTCTTTCATTGAATGGTTTTCTAATAATATCAACTATTGGATACTCAAAAGCTTTAGCTACTAAGTTGTTATCTCCTACTCCAGTAATTATTGATACAGGAATAGAATCAAATAAATTGTTGTCTTTAAAGTATTCTAATACTTGGAATCCATCAACGTTTGGCATATTAAGATCAAGTAACATTCCAACTATTTTTTGTCCATTTGTATTATTTATCATCTTTAAAGCTTCTTCTCCATCTCCTGCCATTAAAACTTCAAACTGTTGATCAAATATTTTTAAAACAAAGTTTTTAATAACAGCTGAATCATCTACTACTATTAAAGCTCTATCTTTTTTAGGGGTTACAATAGTAGTTTGTACTCCAGCACTTTCTAATCCTAAATATTGTTTTACTAAGTGTACAATTCTATCTAGTTCTAGTATTAATTCCTCAAAGTGTTCTGTTACAAAGTAAAGATTATTTTCTTTACTAGCCATTTCATGTTGATAAGCATAATTTGCAAGTGCATCAAAACCAAAGTATTTAGCATCACTCTTTAGACCGTGAACATAGATAGAATAGTTAGCCATATCACCGCTTTCTTTATAAGCTTTAATTTTATTTTCTTTTTCATTAATATCTGCTAAAAAGTCACTTAGGGTACTATCATAAGTTGTCATATCTCCAAATAATTCTAAGCTTTTAGCTACATTTACTCCATTACTAGTTAGTAGTGTTACATCTCTCATTTCTTATCCTCCCTTAAATATTTATCTAAAATAACTTCTAACTCTTCTTTTTTTATTGGTTTAGCTAAATAATCATCAAAACCAACACTTAAATATTTTTCTCTCATTCCAGAAATAGCATTAGCAGTTAGTGCTACTGTCTTAGTATGAAAGTCTTTATTCTTCTTTAATTCTTTTAAAGTTTCACACCCACTCATCTTAGGCATCATATCATCCATTAGAATTAGATTATAAGGTACTCCCATATTAATTCTATCTATAGCATCAAATCCACTTGCTACTTCATCTACAAATAAATTATACTCTCTTAATAGTCTTTCTGCCACCTTAAGATTAAGTTTATTATCATCTACTACTAAAACTCTTTTTCCTTTATAGTTACCTTTTACTACTGTTTTTTCTTTAATTTCTTCTTTTTCTTTAGTAGCAACTATCTTTTGATCAAGTGATACAGTAAACTTACTTCCTTTACCATAGATACTTTGAACCACCATTTTTCCATGCATTAATTCAACTAGTTTTTTAGTAATAGCAAGTCCAAGACCAGTACCTTCAATAGTAATATTTCGCTCTTCATCAAGACGTTCAAATTTAGTAAATAATTTATCGATTTTATCTTTTCTAATTCCTATACCACTATCTTCAACAGAAATAATTAATCTACATAAATCTTTATTTATATTAACACATTCTACCGTAAAATTAATATAACCTTCATTAGTATACTTAACAGCATTAGTTAATAAATTTAAAACTATTTGTTTTACTCTTGCATAATCTCCATACAAAGTAGCTGGTATATCACTACTAAAACTTGTTTTAAATTCTATTTTTTTCTCAAATCCAAGTCTTCCTCTAGTTAATACTACTAATTCATCAAATACTTTCTTCGGTGAATAAGTTGTATTAATAATTTCTAATTTATCAGCTTCTATCTTAGAAATATCTAATATACCATTTACTATTTCTAATAAACTATCACTAGCCATTACTATGTCTTTAATATCTTCCTTAGCCTCTACTGGTATTCTCTCATCACTTTGTAAAGCTTCTGAAAATCCCACTATAGCATTAAGTGGAGTTCTTATCTCATGAGACATATTTGATAAGAATTCTGTCTTAGCATTACTAGCTTTAATAGCTGACTCTTTAGCTATATTAATCTCTTCTATTAGTTTAACATCAGGGTTTTCAATTGTAAAATACATTATCATATTAATATAAACAATTATAGCTGGTATTACTATTAATGTTGGATTATAAACTCTAAGTAGCATAGCTATTATTA
>OGOG01003578.1_pt1 | contig 11613 bp, 8 predicted proteins | sample 1552581 | NCBI WGS metagenome assembly OGOG01 (sample SAMEA2580152, study PRJEB22360) | human gut metagenome | biome: human gut; feature: human-associated habitat; material: faeces | place: Denmark | collected 2008/2010 | reverse complement strand
TGGTGAAGTGAACGCCCAGCGTGTGGTTGAGCCCCTGCGTCTCGCGCTTCTGCGCCACTTCCAGGGCCGCGCCCGTCAGATTCGTCTCCGTCATCGCGTTTGCATCCTTTCGCGCCAGGCGTCTTCCTGGCTCCCGCCTACTTCGTTTCCTTTGGGATCGTCCCTGGCCCGGTCGCGGTTCCCGAGGCCCCTGCCGGCACCTTCTCAAGCTCAGGCCGCGCCTCGGCAGTCTCCCACTTGGCGGCCCCGCTGGCTTCAACCTGCTTCACGGCCTCCACCTTGTCGGGCAGCTCGTTCTCCATGGCTTCGGCCCTGCCTTTCAGATCGCGCTTTCCCAGCGGCATAAACGCCTTGATGCGCTGGATGACCACCGCGCCCACGAGGAACGGCAGCCAGAACACAATGCCGCGGTAGACGATGACCACCGCAAGGCCCGTGGCCGAATCGATGCCGAAGAGCGCGAAGGCCACGGTTACCGCCGCCTCCACAACGCCGACGCCCTGGGGCACAAAGGAAATCATAGCGAACAGCGTGGCCACAACATACCCGCAAATGAGCGCTTCTGGGTGGTGCACGCCGAACGCGAAGCCGACGAGCACGAAGCAGCTCATCTCGCAGATGCTGGAAAGGGTCGTCCACAAAAACGACTGCACCGTCTTGCGGGGGTTCTTCGTGATGAGGTGCGCGGCGCTCGAGAAGTTGTGGATGGTGCGCTCCACGGACTCGTCGATGGCCGGCTTCTTGAACTTCGCGAGGATCTTGTCCGCCAGCTTCACGAAGGGCCGCAGCACCTTCAGCACCAGCTGGGGCTTCAGACCGCCCACGGCGATGACGAACACGAGGCCGCCCACGAGCGCCACGGCCACCAGCCCGAGTGCCAGCCAGCCCGGTTGCAGCCCTACCGTGAAGGTGAGCACGCCGAAGGTGGTGAGCATGATGATGACGAAGCCGGAATCGATGGACAGCTGCATGAGCAGCGCCGCCGTGGTGCCCTTGCCCGCCTGCATACCGTTGCGCGTGGCCGTGGCCATGACGAGCGACGTGCCGGCCAGGTTCATAGAAGGCGCCACCGTATTCATGAAGAAGGTGCCGAAGACGAGCGATAGGCCCGTGCGGTAGCTGATGTGCCCGTTCACCGTGTTGAAGCAGGCCTGAAAGCCGCGGCCCTGGGCCAGGTACTTGCACAGCTGGGCCACCACCGCCGCAATGATGAAGAAGGGCGTGCCTTGCTTGATGGTGTCGACGAGCTTCACCAGCGAGTCGCCGGAAAAGAATATGAACGCAAGCACAATGACGACCACCAGGCCGATCATGATTTTCTGCAAATTGCCGCGCATCAGCGCACCTCCGTCGTGGTAGGAGACAGGGGTAGGTGCATCATTATAACGCGCCGCCCACGAACTCCATGAGATCGCTGCGCAAAAGCCAATCGCGCTCGTCGGCCCCCGTGCCTTCCGCATCGGTTTCCAGGAACAGGAACCCGTAGAAGCCCACCGTCACCGGGTCGAACCCATGGTAGGCGAGCACATGGCTGAACCGCTCGCAGAGCGCCGCACCGTCGAAGGGGCGCGCCAAGTCGGCCTCGGGCGCCGGATTCAGCAGCGACATGGAGTACACCTTGCCCGGATGCGCTGCGTACAGCGCCGCCAGATCGACCGGCGTATCTTCCAGGAAGGCCTCGTAGGTGCGCAGGCCCACCCCGTAGAAAGCCACATCGGTGCCGCCGAGGCCAGCGAAGCGCAGGGGGTTGAACTCGATGGGGGCGATCGTGTCCTCATCGACGCGCAATTCCACGTGCACGGGAATGCTGCGGGCGCCCACCACCTTGTTCACGGCCGCCAGCCACGCCGTGAAGCGGTCGTTCCAGGCGTCCACGATGGCACCGTCGGTGAGGTACATGCGATCGGAAGTATCCTCCGGGCCGGCGAAGTCGTGGCGCAGGATGTTCAGGATATGGGGTGTGCCGCCCTCGTCGAAGTAGGCGTCCAAGGCGTATTCCGTGCCCGCGAGGTAACCCTCGATAAGGTACTCGCTGCTGCCGACGACGCTTTCCGGATAGCGCTCGTGCCACCCGTCCTCGCGCCGGGCGATATCGGCCACGGCGGCCGCCCAGTCCTCCGGCTCTTCAATAACGTAGACGCCCATCGAGCAAAACCCCACGGAGGGTTTCAACACCACCGGCAACGGCAAGTCGGCGACGTTCACCGCTTCCAGCCCCGCACGATCGACGGTTTCGTGGAACAGGCCCGGACTTAAGGGCGCGAGCTTCTCGCGCATGGCCGCCTTGTCCTTGAACAGGCGGATGGCGTCAGTGAGCGTCGGATTCTCCACGTGATCGAGAATCCAAGCCAGAGCATTCTCGGAGTTCGTGTAGATGCGCTCCCCCGCTTCCAGACGCCGGGCGCACTCGGCGGCGTCCACCAAGTTCAACGCACGGCCGCCAACCGCCAACTTCTCGGTAAACTCGTTAGCAAGCACAGGATGCTGCGACTCCTCGATGTAGTCGAGCAGCGGCGCCGAGGCATAGGGTGCATCGAGAATGATCATAGGGAACTCCTTCGAAGCGAGCTTTGCAAAACGGGCTCCTCACCTGGAGAAGCCCGTCAGATTACCTGTTAGACTCAAGGCTAGCCCACGTAGAACGACCACTGCACCGAGTCGCCGGCGGTCAGCTGGCACACGTCGCAGGCTTCCATCACCTGCTCGTCGTTCACCGTGTACACCCAACCGGAGGCATCCCCCTCCGAGCCATTGGCGATGCCGTTGATGGAGGTGACGAACTTGCCGTAGTCACTGTCCTCCGCCTGCACGTCCCAGCCCGTGGCCTCCAGAGCCTGCAGCACCGTGGAGCCATCGGATACCGTCACCTCGATGGTCTTGGGCTCGGCGCCGGCGCTTTCGGGCATCGTGATGGAAACGGGCACGACAATGTCCTCGGCCGCCTGGCCGGCCTCGATGGGGCCTTCTTCCTCGGCCACCTGGGCCGCCTGCTCGGCCGCGTTCTCTCCGCTGCCGCTGCCGTCGTTATCGGCCGCCTCGCTGGCGCAGCCCGGCACCACCAGCAAGAAGGTGAAGGCCAGGGCCACCAAGGCCACGAGCCACTGCTTGGGAAGCTCCGTGATGTCGAATTTGTTCATAGTTCCTTATCCTTTCTTCCAGGGCCCTCTTGCTCGGCTCGGTGTTCCGACTTCGCCGCCGCCACGCCCTTCGGCGCAACGGCGAACCTTACGGTTACTGGCATAGCGCGGGCTTTCCACCCGCATTTCCCGAGGCACGTACCTGCCGCATTCTCGTCCACGGCGCGCACCGCGCTCCCACGCGCGGCCCGACGGGCCAATGACGTACCCATTATGGCGCAAAACGGCCGCCCCCGAAAGGGCGGCCGCAAAGGGTTCGACAACCGACACCTTAGGCTTGGCGCAGCACTCCCGTTTCACAATAGGAGCTTTTCGTACGCAAATCGACGCGGTTTCCGCGCGAAAAGTCGGGTCTGTCCTATGGGTGAGGCAAAAAACGTGATACCCTGCTTCCTGAAGCGAACGCGCTGTAACTGACGGCTATGCGTGGGGAACCACGGGGGAGCAGCGCGCACACCCCGCCGACCGTCTGGGCAAGCCTTCTCTCAGGAGGGGCTTGCCCTTTTTCGTTGGGCGGGATGCAGAAAATACCGACGCGCCGAGGACCGATGCGGAAAGCGCAGGGGTCGCGGCAACGCCGGAGAGCCTCAAGAGAAAGGGAATGCCCGTGCAAGACCTCGTTGAACTGCTGAAGAACAACCCCTACCCGGGCCGAGGCATCGTGGTGGGCAAGGACACCGTGTACTACTTCATCATGGGTCGCTCGGTCAACAGCCGCAACCGCATCTTCGCCATCGAGCCCGACGGCATCCGCACCGAGGCCCACGATCCCGCGCTTCTGGAAGACCCGAGCCTCATCATCTACCACCCGGTGCGCACGATGGGCGACGCGCTCGTGGTCACCAACGGCGATCAAACCGACACCATCGTGGAGGCGGGGGATTTCCGCGCTGGCTGCATGCAGCGCGAGTACGAGCCCGACGCTCCGAACTTCACGCCGCGCATCTCGGCTATCGTAAACCCCGACGGCTCTTTCGAGATGTCCATCTTGAAGCACGGCGAGGGCGATCGCTGCATCCGCGAGTTCTTCGCCTACGAGGGCGTCGATGAGGGCTGTGGCTACTTCATCAGCACCTACCAGGGCGACGGCAATCCGCTGCCCACCTTCGCCGGCGAGCCCATCCCCGTCACGCTGCCGACCCCCGATGCCCTGTGGGCTGCCCTGAACGACGACAACAAGGTGAGCCTGTATGCCAACGTCGGCGGCGAAGTGACCCTCTACAACAAGAACCTCGGCGACTAAAGATGTCAGCACATTTCAACTGCGGCTGAGCTTAGCGGGATGCGGGGCACCGCTCACCAAGCGAGTTCCGCAGCGAACGAACTGCGCACCCTCAACCATGGTTGAGCTTAGCGAAGATACGGGGTGTTCTGACCGAGCGAGTTCCGCAGCGACTGGAAATGCCCAGTGGGCATTTCCACAAAGCGAGGACTGTCTGAGCGAATCAGAATACCGCGTAGCTTCGCCCCCGAGGAGACAGAAAGCCATTAGATAGGAGACTCATGAACGAACTGGAACTCAAGTACGGCTGCAACCCGAACCAGAAGCCGTCCCGCATCTTCATGAAGGACGGCAGCGACCTGCCCATTCAGGTGCTGAACGGCAAGCCCGGCTTCATCAACTTCCTCGACGCCTTCAACTCCTGGCAGCTCGTGAAGGAGCTGAAGGAGGCCACGGGGCTGCCGGCGGCCGCTTCCTTCAAGCACGTGTCCCCGGCTGGGGCCGCTGTGGGCCATCCCCTCACCGAGACCGACCGCGCCATGTACTTCGTGGAAGACGAGGGCGAGCTTTCCCCCATCGCCTGCGCCTACATCCGCGCCCGCGGTGCCGACCGTCTGTGCTCCTACGGCGACTGGGCGGCGCTGTCCGACGTGTGCGACGCCGATGTGGCCCGTTACCTGGCGCGTGAGGTGTCCGACGGCATCATCGCGCCGGGCTACACCGACGAGGCGCTGGAGATTCTGAAGACCAAGCGCAAGGGCTCCTACAACGTGGTGCAGATCGATCCCGATTACGTGCCGGCCGAAACCGAGCTGAAGGACGTCTTCGGCATCACCTTCGAGCAGGGTCACAACAACTTCGAGATCAACGAGGCGCTGCTGGAGAACGTGGTGACCGAGAACAAGGAGATTCCCGAAGCCGCGAAGATCGACATGATCGTGGCGCTCATCACGCTGAAGTACACGCAGTCCAATTCCGTGTGCTACGTGAAGGACGGCCAGGCCATCGGCGTGGGCGCCGGCCAGCAGAGCCGCATCCACTGCACGCGCCTGGCGGGCAACAAGGCCGACCAGTGGTGGCTGCGCCAGATGCCCGAGGTGCTGAACCTTCCCTTCAAGGACGACGTTCGCCGTCCCGATCGCGACAACGCCATCGACGTGTACCTGTCCGACGACGAGTGCGACGACGTGCTGCGCGACGGCGAGTGGCAGCGCGTATTCACCGAGCAGCCCAAGGCGCTCACCCGCGAGCAGAAGAAAGACTGGATCGCGAAGATGAGCGGCGTGACCGTGGGCTCCGATGCCTTCTTCCCCTTCGGCGACAACGTGGAGCGCGCCCGCAAGTCCGGCGTCGATTACATCGCCGAGCCCGGCGGCTCCATCCGCGACGACAACGTCATCGAGGTGGCGAACAAGTACGGCATCGCCATGGCCTTCACCGGCATGCGCCTGTTCCATCACTAATCTTTGCGCCACCGCATCGCAGACGTACGCTGTAGCCAGGACGCAAGAGAATGCATCAACGACTGATCTAAAAAGAAAGGGCAAGCCGAACGCAATGCCGGCTTGCCCAAATATTGCACGATCCAGAGGCAATGCCCGAAGCAGGCGCCTTGCCTCTCGCACCTATCCCAAAAGACCGCTAGAGAGCCTGCGCCAAGGCAGCGACCGTCTTCAGAGTCACGCCAGAAACGTCAGCATTGGCCATGGCGCCGCCGCCAGCAATGTTCGAGGCGCATGCGCAAGCCATGATCACTGCTTCAGCCGCTTCATCAGCCTGCATTTCCTCTACTGTCGCCTGCAAAGTGGTTCCACCCGTGATAGTGATTGGCCCACTTGCAGCAGCAACTCCGTATTCAGGCATGCTCGCGCAGAGCGCAGCAACCGCCTTCGAGAACACTCCGGAGATTTCTGCCGCATCGGTAATCTTCGTTTGGGTGAAGCTGAAATCGCCCTGCACTTTCGTGACGGGAGCAACCGCATCAATTGCCGATGCCTCCTCGGCAGTTGCCGCATAAGCAACCGCATTGTCGCCCGCCGCAGCGTTCATCGCGGGGACAACCGCAGCAGCACCAGCGCTAACTAGCAGTACCGAACTTGCGACAGAACCAAGAAGCTTGGCAGATGTTGTCTTCATAGCTATCCTCCTTTTCTGCTCCAAAAACCTACGCGTTAACCTTCACGAACAAACCAATGGGATGAACCATCGTCTCGCCATCCTCGTTGAAGGCATTCACCTTGATGACGTAGGTTCCGGCCTCTTTGGGCGTCCACTTCACCGTGAACTGCGTGCACTGATTGTCATCGAAATCGGCAGGAATGTCGTAGTCCATCCAGGTCACGCCCCCGTCGGTGCTGAACTGGATCTTGGAAAGCGGAGTGCGGACATCAGTCCAGCCCCAGGCAAAGCCCGGAAGTTCCACCGTCTCGCCCAGCTTTACCTCTACGCCATCATCCACAAGCCAGCCAGCATTGATGTAGTTCATCAAACCGGCGTAGGCGGGAGAGCTTGTAGCCTTCGTCAGAATATTGAACGGCTCGTCCGTATGAGAGAACTGAACCTCCTGAATGAACTTGCCCCAAGCGCCAGCTGGCATGCCGGGCAGTACCAGAAGCATGGGAGCGCCATTCTCCTGCACCAGAGGCTCGCCATTCAGCTCGTAAGCAACAATGGCATCCTTCATATAGATATCGAGAGGAAGAGCATTGTGGGCGAACTGCCAATTGTCGTAGCATAGGATATTCGCTTGATTCATGCCCTCGAGTAAACCTCCGCAGTCTTCAACCAGGTCGGCAATGGAGACGCCGGTGTACTCGAAGTTACCCACCATACTACCGCCCTGGCCGTTGGTCACGCACTCATGAGCAGCCGCGACGGTCGTCTGGGGGAGCGCCTTCATATCCTCAACCGTATAGCTCTTCTCGTTGACCACACCACGTAACGTGAAGGTATTACCCTGGTCGGTGATAGCCGCCATGTCCAGGTTATCCGGCGGATAGTTATACACCACGAACAAGTCTTTGGCGTCGGTGATGTGCTGGTCGAGCGTCACTTCCATCTCCGGCTCTGCCTCGGTACGCGTACCATTCAGATAGTCGGAGCCATGGCCGTGATCGCGCACCCATTCGCGTGACTTCGGATTAGTGATGGCATCCTTGTAGCCGCCCAACGTGGGCTCGTGTACCACATCGTCGAACATTACGAGATCCCAGCTACCATCTTCTTGATAGGCCACCGAATGGCAACTCCAGCAGTTGCCATTGTATTGCTCGACAAAAGTTTGATCACCGTAATGCGCGCCATGCAGCAAGTCGCCCAAATACGGCGAATAGAAACCACCAGCCAGGCCATGGCAAGTGGCGCAATCCTTGTAGGTCATCTTCATGCCGTAGCCGATCTGCACAATAGCATGGAGGGCTGGACGAGTTGAATCACCCATCTTGTCTGCCAAGTCCTCATGACATGAATTGCAGCCGCGATTGCCTGCGTTCAGCATTTCACGATTGGTGTAGTTGTCCTCCAGCATATCGCCGGCGCTCTTATTGAAGAACGACAGATCGCCCATCGCGCCCGTCTCGGCCAAATCGCCGGATTCCGCCGCAGCACTCGCCGCTTCATCGGCAGGAGCCTCGGCAGCTGGCTTAGGGGCGTTGGCCGCGCAGCCGCAGATTCCCAAAGCAACAACGACCATGACAATCAGGGCTGCAAGCACAAGCTTCTTTCTCTTTGGTGTCTTTCGCATGATTCCTCCTTCTCGTTCTCTCTTTACCTTGCCGTTGCATGACTCGCATGCGATCTATCCTCTCTCCTCATGCATGCGAGACCGTTTGAAAGCCATCGTAGAGGCAACAAAGCGTTAGCGGCTCGTCTTACCGGAGTGAAATCGCACTTCTTACGATTTCCACCTGACAGGAAGCATTTCGTCTCGAAAAGACGATGGGCACACAAAGCGAAATCGCTAAACTCTAAAGGCTTAAGGGACAAGGATGGGAGGATATATGGGTTCATTGATGTTTCGTCGGCAGTTTCTCGCCATTGCTGCAAGTGCGGCTGCAGCCTGTGCCATGCCTTGGATGCTGGCCGGCTGCGCGGCACCCGATGCGGAAAGCTCCAGCACGGCAGAATCCTCAGCAAGCGATGACGCCTCATCCGGAGCGCCCTTTGACCCCTCTCGCTTCATCGTTCCCGATGCGCTTGGCGACACCTATCAACAAGCTCTGCAAAAAGCGCAGGAAGCAGCGCCAGACGCCCTGCTGTTTGCTTTGCGCTTTTCGCATGTCGTCACGCCCGGGCAGGCAGTCAACTGGGACTACATGTTCGCTTCCCAAAAGGAACTCAAGTACTATATTGTTTTCACGGGCGATGTGACCTCAGTGTCCGAACTGGGAGACTGCACCATGAAGTTCGCCGAATGGGAAAACGTGCCCTCCGTTGACGCCATTACCGTTGATGCAGCGGCAGCTTATCAAAACGTCAGCGAGATCGCCTCCTCTATGGCTGAACCGGACAACCTGTACGCCTACCTCATTCTTTATTCCGAAGCGGCAGACACCGCCGCCACAGAGTATTCCTATGTCGACGAACCACTCAACTGGTACTTCGAGTTCGGATTTCAAGATCAGACAGACGATGTCGAGGAAAGCGAATCGGACGACACCATCTCATCTCCTGTGGAGAATGACGAAACGGCCCTCGTCGTCTATGCCGTCGATGCCGAAACAGGAGAGACGCGTTGCGTCACCGAATAGCGCATCTTCGACGTTCGGAGGCATCGGTGTTTCAGCAAATTCAACAGATATTCGCCCTGGTTGTCCCTCAGGGCACCAACCCACACGTCAGATACTGTGGCGCTCGAGTTATCTGCCTTGTCATGATTTGGTTTTTTATCCAAGGAAGCGGCACCGCAGCAGCAAGCCCCCCGTCCTTTTTCCAGGGGGTAGCCGATCTGAAGTTACTCAGCCTGAGCACCCAGTGCCTTGGCGGTATTGTCGGATCGCTCATTGTGCTCCTTGGGCACAAGCGCGCCCTACCACCTCTCGCCCCGACATCAGAAGCCAGCAATAGCGCACAGCCTCCATTTCCAGCCCTCATTTGCGCCGCCGTTCTCGCGCTCGCTCTCGTAGGAAATTTCACGTGCGCAGCAGTCGGACTTTCTCTGCTTTCAGCCCTTTTGCGCATAGTCGCTTGTTCACTTGTAACCATTCTCTTCCTCGAAGCATGTCTCGTTCTGGCAAAATGGTCGCCTCGCACCGCCTTGTCAGTTTTCTTCCTCGTATCACTTTGCCGTATAGTTCAAAACCTGATCATGCTCCCCTTCGCGATGGGCCCTGTTTGGTCGGTGCTTTCTTTGTTGATAGAGCTCGTCCTCGCCACGCTTTACGTATTTTTCCTTACCAGGCAGCCAAGCACATTACCTGAGGGCAAAAGCGATGCTTCCTGCCAGAAAGCACTCTTTGTAGAACCTGCTGCTTCTTCCCCGTCCGAAGTTGACCAAGATTCCAAAAGCTATCTTCCCTGGCAGTTCATTGCGCACGTTATGCTCTATTACTTCGTCATTGGCGTTCAGCGAACGCAGGAAAGCGCTCTTGCCTCACCCGGACTGCAGACGAATTGCGCCTACTTGTTAGCCAGTACGGCAGCGTTTTGCCTGTTCTCAGCCACTTTCGTACGCACGGGAAATATGTCGAACTATTGGGTGCGTATTCGCCAGATCGCCTTCCCGTTGCTTATCGGCTCGTGCCTTCTAACGGGATTACTTCCCGTTGGTCTTTTGTTCCTCGCACTCATTTTGGAACAAACGGCCTACCGATTCTATCTTCTTTCATCCTATGTCGAGATGTTCTCCATTTGCGACATCACCAACGTGAACGCGCGCCATGTCTTTGCCGTCACGCATCTCGTCATGTATATAGGCATGTTCGTAGGCGGTGTTCTCGGAACCGAAATCCAGCGCGAACCCATCACTCCAACAACTACCATTGCTACGGCGCTGCTTCTTTTCCTTTGCCTGACGGCAGCCTCTTGTTGGCTTGGCAACGACAAATCAGCAAGCAAAGTATGGGGACGCCGCATCGAGCTTACGCCCAAAGGACGCCAAGACAAACTGTATGCCGAAACCTGCGGGATCATTACGAAAAGATACAATCTCACGGCCAAGGAGTCGGAGGTTCTCGAGCACCTTGCGCGCAAACAATCGCTTGATCAAATTGCAGCAGCGCTTGTCGTGTCGAAAAACACCGTGCGCACCCACGTCCGCAATCTCTATGCGAAAGTAGATGCGCACTCGCAATCCGATATCTATCAGCTTTTCAGCGAAATAGAAGCCGAAGTAAAGCAGCGCTAGAAGACAACCTGCTCTCCCGCGAAAGACTACTCCCGCCCCAGGCTCTTCTCGTGGCGGTTGCGGGCCTCGTCGCTGTAGCGCTGCCTGTAACGCACATCGACCAGCTCGGCCACGATGGCGATGGCCAGCTCAGCCGGGGTCTTTGCGCCGAACTTGAGCCCGATGGGGCGCTTCACGCGATCCCAATCGGCCTCGGAGATGCCCGCGTTGATGACGAGGTCGTGCACCGTAGAGTTCTTCCCCGCGCACCCCATCATGCCCACGTAGTGCACCCCGTTCTGCAGCGCCCAGATGCAGCTTTCCGGGTCGAACATATGCCCGCGCGTGAGCACGCACACATAGTCCTCGGGACGCGCCGGCATGTTGGCCAACTCGTCGAAATTGCCGCCATGCAGCATGATGCGCTCGGCTTGCGGGAATCGCTCCTCGTTCAAGAACGCCGGGTCGTAGTCGACGGCCACCACATGGAAGCCCACGTGATCGGCGAGCTGTGCCACCTCGACCGCCGCATCCGACGCACCGAGCAACCAGACACGCACCTTCCCGAAGAGCGGCTCGCTGGCCCAGGTGAGGCCGTCGAACTGGTCGTTGTGCATCGAAGGGCCGCGGGTAACGTCCTTTGCCTGAAAGGTGTCGCGAGGCGAAAGCTCACGCGAGGCCACGATCTCCTTGGCGTCGTTGCAGAAGAACACGAGCGGCTCGCCATCGGCGGAACCTTGCTCGCCGTACTTCTTCGTGACCTCATTGTCCACGTTGCCCTGGGCGGCAGCTGCATCGTAGACGACCTTGAAGCCGAGCCAAGCCAGATCGCCCTCATCCATGGCGCGCAGAGCGCGCTCAAACGTAGGAATGTCGGCTTCGGTCAGCGTGGCGGCGATGGCCTGCAGCGTCTCGGGGCCGATATGCGGATC
>OGOG01003574.1_pt1 | contig 11628 bp, 9 predicted proteins | sample 1552581 | NCBI WGS metagenome assembly OGOG01 (sample SAMEA2580152, study PRJEB22360) | human gut metagenome | biome: human gut; feature: human-associated habitat; material: faeces | place: Denmark | collected 2008/2010 | reverse complement strand
GGAAATGATGCGTATCTATATTGAAGGAAATATGACCGCCAAAGATGCTAAATGATAAAAAATAGACAACAACAATGAGGAGAATCTTTCGATTCTCCTTTTTTTTTGCTTTCTTTGATGCTGTTTTATAAAAAGCCGATTAACACATTAAAATTTTATATAAAACTATGAAACAAGAAGAAGACAAATTCACTGGTTTGCCTGAGAATGCATTCAGAGAATTGAAACCGGGTGAAGTGTACCATCCCCTAATGAGTCCAAACCAAAATTACCCCGAAGTAAATTTTTGGTCTGTCAGTTGGGGTATCGCTATGGCAATTCTCTTTTCGGCAGCAGCCGCTTATCTCGGACTGAAAGTCGGTCAGGTTTTTGAAGCCGCCATCCCTATTGCCATTATTGCCGTAGGTGTTTCCGGTGCCGCCAAACGTAAGAACGCTTTAGGTGAAAACGTAATTATCCAATCCATCGGTGCCTGTTCTGGCGTAATTGTTGCCGGTGCTATTTTTACACTTCCCGCCCTATATATCCTTCAAGCGAAATATCCAGATATGAGTGTAACCTTCATGCAGGTGTTTATCAGTTCTCTTTTAGGGGGAGTATTGGGTATTCTTTTTCTCATCCCCTTCCGGAAGTATTTCGTAAGTGATATGCATGGAAAATATCCATTCCCGGAAGCGACGGCTACCACACAAGTCCTTGTATCCGGTGAAAAGAGTGGCAGCCAGGCAAAGCCATTACTTTTGGCAGGCATTATCGGTGGTTTGTACGATTTCATCGTCGCCACTTTCGGATGGTGGAATGAAACGTTCACCACTCGTGTAAGCAATATGGGAGAGATATTGGCTGAAAAAGCAAAATTGGTATTCAAAATAAATACAGGAGCTGCCATATTAGGTCTAGGATATATCGTAGGCTTAAAATATGCTTCGATTATTTGTGCCGGCTCACTGGCTGTCTGGTGGATTATCGTCCCATGTATGTCTATGATATGGGGAGATAATGTATTGAATGCATGGAATCCGGAAATTACAAGTACCGTAGGTGCGATGAGCCCGGAAGAAATATTCAAATATTATGCCAAGAGCATCGGTATCGGTGGTATCGCTATGGCAGGTGTCATCGGTATTATCAAATCATGGGGCATTATAAAAAGTGCTGTCGGACTGGCAGCGAAAGAGATGGGTGGCAAAAGCAATACGGAAAAGAATGTTCTCCGCACCCAACGTGATCTTTCAATGAAAATCATAGCTATCGGTTCCATTATTACTCTGATTCTGATTACCTTGTTTTTCTATTTCGATGTAATGCAAGGCAATCTTGTTCATACATTGGTAGCCATTTTATTAGTTGCCGGCATTTCATTCCTTTTCACGACAGTCGCTGCGAATGCCATCGCCATTGTAGGAACAAATCCTGTTTCGGGTATGACTTTAATGACACTGATCCTTGCTTCCGTTGTAATGGTGGCTGTCGGACTGAAAGGTCCTTCGGGCATGGTTGCTTCCTTGGTTATGGGAGGAGTAGTTTGTACGGCTCTTTCTATGGCAGGCGGTTTCATTACCGACTTGAAAATCGGATATTGGCTAGGTAGTACGCCAGCCAAACAGGAAACTTGGAAGTTTTTAGGCACCATCGTCTCCGCGGCTACGGTAGGTGGAGTAATGATCATCCTCAATAAAACGTATGGTTTTACAAGCGGTGCCTTATCTGCACCCCAGGCAAATGCCATGGCAGCAGTTATCGAACCGCTGATGAGCGGTGTGGGGGCACCTTGGTTACTTTATGGAATCGGTGCTGTAATAGCTATCATCTTGACTCTTTGCAAAGTTCCCGCCTTGGCATTTGCATTAGGTATGTTCATCCCATTGGAATTGAATGTGCCATTAGTCGTAGGAGGTGCGGTTAATTGGTATGTAACGAGCCGCAGCAAAGATACTTCTCTCAACAATGAACGCGGTGAGAAAGGTACTCTGCTTGCCTCCGGATTCATCGCTGGTGGTGCATTGATGGGAGTGGTAAGTGCAGCAATGCGATTCGGTGGCATTAACCTGGTTAACGAAGCATGGCTGAACAATACCCTGTCACAAGTATTTGCCTTAGTTGCTTACGCACTGCTGATTCTCTATTTTGTCAAAGCATCAATGAAAGTAAAATAAAACCAAATAAAGACCTATGAAATATTTATTAACGGTCGCATGTCTGGCAATGCTTCCCCTGTCCTCATTCGGACAGGGCGAACGTTACAAACAAATCACCGACCCTAAACTAACAAGCATCAATAAAGAAGCGCCACGTAGTACCTTCACTTCGTACACGAACGAAAAAGATGCTGTAGCAAACAATCGGAAAGATGGTACATTCCTATTATCGCTCAATGGGAAATGGAAATTTAATTATGTGGACAGCTTTTCTATGCGACCGACTGATTTTATGCTTCCTGAGAAAAGCGTGAGCGACTGGGCTGACATTACAGTGCCCGGTAATTGGGAATTGCAAGGATTCGGTACACCGATTTATGTTAACACTACCTACGAGTTTTGTTCTCCCGGTTATGCACCCTATTGGAATAAGCCCAATCCTCCCTTTGTTCCTGAAGAATGGAATCCAACCGGAACTTACCGTCGCGACTTCATCCTACCTGCCAATTGGGAAGGGAAAGAGATATTCCTTAGTGCAGATGGTACAAAAGGGGCAGCCTTTTACTATCTGAACGGACAATTTGTAGGAATGAACAAAGACGCGAAAACTCCTGCCCGATTCAATATCACCAAACTGGTTAAACCCGGAAAGAATATGATTGCCGTACAGATACATCGTTTTTCAGATGCAAACTACCTGGAATGTCAAGACTTCTGGCGTTTGAGCGGATTCGAAAGAGATATCTACCTGTATGCACAACCTAAACTCCGCATCGCGGATTTCAAAGTGGAAAGTCCGTTGGATACAGAATATCAGAACGGCATATTGAAATGTACTGTAAAAGTTGCATCTGATAATCCATCCGATTCATACATCGCACGTTATGTACTTCTTGATGAAACTGGCAAACAAATAGCTTCATCCGATGTAGCTGTAAATGATCCGTCTACCGGAGAATCAACCAAAGAGAGAGAAATCGTATTCGATGAAAACAGAATCCGTTCTCCCAAACAATGGACAGCCGAAACTCCCAATCTGTACACCTTTGTCCTTAGTCTCAGAGAACCGAAGAATGGGGAAGTTATAGAAGCCACAAGTGCCAAAATAGGATTCCGTACTGTAGAGATGAAAAATAACCAACTTTGTGTCAATGGTAAACCGATTCTTGTGAAAGGAGTGAACGTACACGAGCATAATGAGCATACCGGACATTATGTTACCGAAGAATTAATGCTCAAAGATTTCGAACTTTGGAAAAAATACAATGTAAATACTGTCCGCACCTGCCATTATCCGCAACAAGAAAGATTCTATGAACTGTGCGACAAATATGGAATTTACGTTATCGATGAAGCAAACATCGAATCCCACGGTATGGGATATGACCGTCAGGTAGGCGGTTCGCTTGCCAACAATCCTCTATTTGGAGATGCACATACCTACCGTACCAATAACATGTATCAACGCGACAAGAATCACCCTTCCGTTATCGTCTGGTCATTGGGGAATGAAGCCGGAAATGGCATTAATTTCTATAACACATACGCAATGCTAAAAAAACTCGACACCCGTCCCGTACAATATGAGCAGGCACATTTGGAATGGAATACCGACATTTATTGCCCGATGTATAGTCGCCCGAATGAAATCGAGCAATATGCCAAAGATCCCAAACACAACCGCCCACTCATCTTATGCGAATATGCTCATGCAATGGGTAACAGTCTAGGCAATTTCCAGGAATATTGGGATACAATCGAAGCATACCCTCTTCTTCAGGGAGGTTGCATATGGGATTGGGTAGACCAAGGCCTTGCCGAAAAGACTTCCGACGGACGTAAGTATTGGGCGTACGGTGGTGACTATGGTGCCATCGGAACACCTTCGGACGGAGATTTTTGCATAAACGGTATCGTTTACCCGGATCGTAGTGTGAAACCTCAGACTACGGAAATGGGTAAAGTCTATCAAAACGTTAAGTTTATTAACTTCGATAAGGCTCGCGGTACAATCGATGTGCATAACGACTTCAGCTTTACCAATCTCGATAAGTATGATTATCATTATATCATCCGCGAATATGGAAAAGAGATCTACACGGACAAGTTCAATGTAAATGCTACTCCTGGTGAGACTGTTACTGTGCAGTTGAAAGGCATGCCTCAGGAAAATATTAAAACGGGAGATATCAATATTGAATTTTATGCTACCATTCGTACTCCCGAAGCTTTCTTGCCGACAGGTACGGTTATCGCACGCGAACAAATCAATATCCAACCCTTTGCCAAACGTGAACAGCTCCGTCAGGTACCTGCCGATATTGAAGAAACGGAAACACAAGCCATACTTACAGGTAAGGACTTTAGAGCCGTATTCGACAAGAAAAGCGGTCTTCTCGTTTCGTACAAATACAATAAACAGGAATACATTCTGAATGGGGAAGGTCTACGCCCCTTCTTCTGGAGAGCGCCTATAGACAATGATTATGGTGCCGGTCTCCCACGTAAACTGAAAACATGGAAAGAAGCTAGTTATCAGGAACCGATAGCCGAAAGTTTCAGCGTATCCCGCGAACGCGGCATGATACGCGAAGAAGATCCGAACGGTCCTGCAGGCAACCGCAACGGGAGAGAAAGCCAGGTAAGTTTTAGTATTGTAAAAGTATCCTATCATTACCCGGAAACAAATGCGACTTGGAGTATCAGATATAAGGTATATTCGAATGGAATAATCAAAGTTAGTAACAACTTTATAGCCAACGATAAAAATTCTCCTCTGATACCACGTGTCGGCTTACGTATGCAGATGCCGGAAACATTCAGCACACTGACTTATTACGGACGCGGCCCCGAAGAAAACTATCGCGACCGGTGTACTTCCCAGTTTATAGGTGAATATACTACTCCGGTTAAAGAGATGTATGAACCCTATATTCGCCCCCAAGAGAACAATCACCGGACAGACATTAACTGGTGTGCATTTACTAATAAATCAGGAGCCGGCCTTCTCTTTATTGCCGACAATACCTTCGAGTTCAACGCATCGAATTATCCTTTGGAAACTCTCGATAGCGGTGATGACATACACAATGCCGCACCCCGAACCGCTGAAACCGATCACCGCCACCTTACCGATCCGAAAGCAGAAAAGGCAGTAGATCTCTTCATTGATTACCAGATGATGGGAGTAGGAGGCGATAATGCCTGGGGAGCGCTTGCACACGAACCTTACCTGATCCGTCCGGGCAAACAGAACGCGATCAACTACGGTTTTACATTGGTGCCTTTCGGGCGTAAAACAGACTTCAGAAATTTAATTTATCAATATTAAAATGAAAATGAAAACTATCAGTACATTCATAGTGGCCGCTTGCTTATTAAGCGGCCCAGCTATGGCACAACAAGAGAAGAATTTAATGCTAAGTAATGCCCAAACTTTTATAGACACACCATATGTTCCCAACACATTGGAAATAGATGATGCAGAAAACCTCGTCATCAATTGCGATGAAGTGGATTGCACGACATTCGTTGAATATGTGTTGGCCATGTCACTTTGCTCTGAACAAGGTAAAGATATGAGTGAAGGTGAATTTGCAGGAAATCTGCAACGTATCCGTTATCGAGACGGCAAAATAGACGGATATACATCACGCTTACATTATATTGCCGACTGGATCGAAAACGGAGTACGCGGAGGATTTATGGAAGACGTAACAGCCGTCAACAGTCCTTACACACAAACACTGAATTTGTCGTACATGTCTACCCATCCAAAAGATTATAAACAGTTAGCAAATTCAGAGACCAACGTGTCTAAAATGGCAGGCTATGAGAAGGCCCTTACCGGACAGGAAATACATTGGTTACCCAAAGACATGCTACCTTCAACCGGACTTCCCTGGATCAAGAACGGGGATATTATTGCCATAACCACCAACACTCCCGGCTTGGATGTATCCCATATGGGAATCGCCATTTACGTCAAAGACAATCTTTGTTTACTACACGCTTCTTCCGACAAGGGAAAAGTTTTAGTAGACAAAAATACTTTAAGCCGCCTTCTGAAACATAATGATAAATGGACGGGAATCCGTGTCATCAGAATGAAAAAATAATAAAAGCAAAACGACAAAATTAAAAGAAATGAGAACATTTTATCTTGCACTTATCAGCCTATTTCTTTTGTGCGGAGAATCTACCGCACAAGATTGGGCCAATTTAACACGGTTTCAGGCAAAAAATGAAGCCTTGGGTACTCCGGCAAAAGGAGAGAAACGGGTAGTATTTATGGGAAACTCGATTACGGAGGGATGGATTAATACCTGTCCTGAATTTTTCGAAGGACGACCTTATATCAATCGGGGGATAGGAGGACAAACAACTCCCCAAATGCTGATCCGCTTCCGCCAGGACGTTATCAACCTACACCCCAAAGTAGTAGTAATACTTGCCGGAACAAATGATATTGCAGGAAACACAGGACCATCCACTTTGGAAATGATAGAAGATAATCTGGCTTCAATGGCTGAGATCGCCCATGCTAATGGTATTAAAGTGATTCTCTGTTCCGTACTCCCTGCTTATGATTATCCTTGGCGCAAAGGAATGGAACCTAACGTAAAGATTCCCGAACTGAATAAGTGGATCAAGAATTATGCGGAAAAGAACAAATTTATCTACCTAGATTACTTCTCTGCAATGGTCGACGAGAAAAACGGGATGCAAGCCGACCTGTCAGGTGACGGTGTACATCCCAACAAAAAAGGGTATGAAATCATGCAGCCAATGGTAGAAAAAGCCATTGCGAAAGCATTGAAATAAAACATCGATCAATGCAGATATTTATAAAGCAATAAGAAGTGCTTTGATTTCTGCTTCAAGGCGTTGCTTCACTTCGGACATCGGGAGGTCATGTCCCAATTCCTGACGCAGTGAAGTGACGCCTTTGTCAATAAACCCACAAGGATGAATATAACTGAAATAGCGCAAATCGGTATTTACATTCAAAGCCAATCCGTGCATCGTTACAAAGTGGCTGCTTCTGACCCCTATTGCGCAAATCTTCCTTGCACGGGATGTGTTTCCTTCCAGCCAAACCCCGGTTGCTTTTTCCAGTCTACCGGCAGAGATGCCATAAGATTCACAAACGCGGATAACGGCCTCTTCCAATACATGAACATATTCTTTCAGCCCAAGTCCGAATTCCTCAAGATTCAAAATCGGATAGCAAACCAACTGTCCGGGGCCATGATAAGTAATATCTCCTCCCCGGTCTATGTGATAAAGGGTTGCACCTATTTTTTCCAATTGAGCTTCCGTCAATAACATATTATTTTCCTTTCCGCTACGCCCCAGCGTATAGACATGCGGATGTTCGCACATGATAATACGGTTCTCATAATCTTCTCCTTTTTGCTTGGCGAGGATAAGATTATCGAACCATTCCGTCTGCCGTTGCCATGCTTCGGCATACGGAACAAGATTCCAGTCTGTTACAATCGTTTTCATAAAAACAAAGGTAATGAATAAATTGAAATATTTTTATTCATCACGGAAGTTTTATTTTCTCCGTCCGAGACTTAAGGAGTTCAACACAACACTCACGCTCGAAAAAGCCATCGCTGCACTTGCAAGCATCGGATTCAATAATATGCCGTAGAGGGGATATAATATACCGGCTGCAATAGGAATTCCTATAAGGTTATATATAAATGCCCAAAACAGATTCTGATGAATCAACTTCACGGTCTGCCTGGATAAGTTAAATGCTTTCGGCAACAACAACAAATCGGAAGTCATCAACGTCACCATCGCTACATCCATCGCAATATCGGTACCTTTGCCCATCGCAATGCTGACATCCGCCAGTGCAAGAGCTTGCGAATCATTAATGCCATCGCCTACCATAGCTACCGTTTTACCTTGTAATTGCAATTCACGAATAAATTCCTGCTTGTCATCAGGCAACGCATCCGCAACAAATCTGTCAATGCCCAACTTGCCTGCCACTGCCAATGCTGTCCGTTGCCCGTCACCTGTCAACATGCAGATATCTATTCCTTGTTGTCTAAGTTCTTTCACAGCTTCGGCCGAAGTCGGTTTCACAGGATCGGATACAGCGATGATCGCCAATATCTGATTCTCACGACCAAAATAGATGATGCCATTTCCTTCCGATTCATACTGAACCATCATATCTGCCATCACATCCGGTAAAGAAGCATTGAAGTCTTTCAACAATTTATGGCTACCCACCCAGAACAGATCACCTTTATAAATCACTCTCACCCCTTTTCCGGTAATACTTTCAAAACTATCCAAATGAGCAGGAACGACTTTCTCCTCTCCTTGCAAAGAGGCTACAATTGCTCCGGCAAGCGGATGCTCCGATTTCTGTTCAGCAGCAAGCAAAACACCCTTGAAATAATCTTCCTGTGTCACTGCCCACAGCCAACCGCTAACAGTAGGATGACCTTCGGTCAAAGTCCCCGTTTTATCCAGAACAACCACATTTACTTTACGCATCTGCTCCAAGGCAACCGCATCCTTTATTAAAATATGCTGACTGGCAGCTTTCCCGATGCCGACCATAAGGGCAGTAGGTGTTGCAAGCCCCAATGCACACGGACAGGCTATTACCAGTACAGACACAGCGGAAAGCATAGCATATGAGAAATAATCCATACCACCGATGACTATCCAAAGAATAAAAGTCAACACGGCTATGCCCAACACTACAGGTACAAAAATTCCTGTCACCCGGTCGACGATGCGTTGCACCGGAGCCTTACTTCCCTGAGCTTCCTGTACCATACGGATGATACGGGCAAGTACGGTTTCTGAACCTACCTGAGACGCATTGATAATGAAAGAGCCACGTTGATTGATTGTTCCGGCAAGTACCCGGTCGCCTTTCTTCTTCTCCACAGGAATGGGTTCACCGCTGATCATACTTTCATCTACAAAAGAGTCTCCCTCGGAAACGATACCGTCCACCGGAATCTGCTCTCCCGGACGAACTACAACCAAATCACCGACCTGAAGTTGGTCGATAAGGACTTCCTCTTCAATCCCGTTACGTAAGATACGGGCGACCTTCGGTTGAAGTCCCATTAACTTTTTAATGGCAGCGGAAGTATTGCCTTTTGCCCGTTCTTCCAACAATTTGCCTGTCAGAACAAATGCTATGATAACAACAGAAGCCTCATAATAGACGTGTGGCTCCACTCCGCGGCTATACCAGAACTCCGGGAAAAAAGTATTGAACACACTGAACAAAAAAGCGATGGATGTACTCAAAGCTACCAATGTATCCATATTACTTCGTCCCATTTTAGCTTGTTTCCAGGCACCAGTGAAGAACGAACCACCGAAAAGAATCAGAACGGGAAGCGTGAGTAGCAATTGTATCTCATTGGAATAAGGCACATGCATAAAGACCATAGAAAGCAATAACATGGGAACGGCAAAAATCCACGCACCGATGACTTGCCTCTTCAATTTGCGATAATGCTGTTGCTGTGCTTCCTCCTGACGCTCTTCGCGAAGGTTTTCCTCTTCAACAATAAGGTCATAACCACCCGATAAAACAGCCGCCCTGATTTCTCCCGGAGTCAGTTTGTCGGCTTCATAAGAAACAGAAAGCGTATTTGTAGCAAAATTTACCGTTGCATCCACGATACCCGGCAATTTACGGACAATCTTTTCAACATTATTAGCACACCCCGCACAGTGCATATTCAGCACGGGAAACACTTTCTTTGTAACAGTACCCATATTTATATCTTTTAATTTATTCTTTTAACAACCTTACAAGGTTATTTGTTCAATTGCTTCTCATTACCTAACTTCAACTTTCTAACAATTTCAAGTCTTATTCAGTGAAGTTATATTTCATGTTTTTCCTTTATAAAAAGACTTTTTATAATAACAAAAATCACCGCTATCCGTCCGATCCACCTGACATAATTATTTATGTTTATGTCCCACGGGCTTAAATTTATCACTATCAATACAACATAAAGTACAACTATTACAATAGCCACATAATGTATAAATTTTATATTTATTTTTTTCCACGACATATAGAATGCAATTAAAATATTATAACATCACATTTACTAAAAAAATCATTGTTAGGACTAACCATAAAGAAATCCTCTTTTCCTCTTTTTCGTCTTCTCCACGAATTCAGCATTGCATTGAACTTCTTAAATCCTACTTTCAATTTTCCAACATTTGTCACCAAGAAAAGTATAATTGAGAGTTTTATTTTTTTTTCTTCTTCAACCGATAAAGAACATCATAAAGTATCAATAAAATGAGATCTATTATAAATAGATACCCAACATAAATACGCAGCTTTTCGCATCCCAAAGGGCCTTCTGCAATCACCCACATGATAAAAGATAAAATTACTAATATAAAATAGATATAACGAATAATTTCTATATTTATTTTTTTCCACAACATATAGTATACAATTAAAAAATAAGGTTCGTTGAATCACTAATTTCGTCCTAGCAACGTGTAAAAACAGCATGATAATTTGATATTAAAAAGTAAGCACATTCATGATTATAATCAATGATTTTTCTTTTATTAATCTACCAAGCTATTTTCACACGTTATACTGAACTATTACATAGAAATTGATGAAACACGTCATTAAATTGCCCAATTAAAAAACTATTTCACATCAATTACATATCGTTTTTAACCAAAAATAGACCAAATAATTTGCATAAATGATGCTATTTGAACTGCTTTACCAACCGATCCTGCAGTCACCCAACCCAAACTCCAAAGAGACATTCCTATTATACCATTTAACTGATTTGCATCCATTATAGATACCGCCTGACTCCAAATCATTCTATCTCCAGGTGACATCCTAGTACTAAAGGTTTCGTTAAGGATATATTTATTCACACCTCTTATAATAATGAATCTGATTTTCTTTAAGGATTCAAGTCTTAATTTTATTTCTTTTCTAGAAGCCAAATCTAATGATTTAAAGTTCGCACCATCATAAAATGCATCGATTTCATCTACCAATTTATTATCATTCTCATTAAATATCAAATGCTTTTTTGACTCTATAAATTTTATAAATACAGATCCTTCACGAGTAATTTCTGATTGAGTGAAAAGCATATATGAGAAAAGTGCATTTTCTTGCGATGTTAATCGGTTTATATAATCTGTCGCCCGTCGTGTCAGATAATCTTCAGAAGAAATATTCGATTCTGAGATTGAGATTCTAACATTCTCTCTTAATAAATCATTATATAAGCCTTCAAATAAGACAGCATATTTATCAGATAAGATTGCAATCTGTTCATCGGACAATAATGAAATATCTATTTTTTGTTCGAAAGCAGAGCTTTCATTTGATATGATTACCTCATCATCACTGCCTTTACAAGCACATAAGCATATAAATAATAGAGCTAAAAAACTCATTCCAGTTTTTTTATTATATAAT
>OGOG01003570.1_pt1 | contig 11639 bp, 8 predicted proteins | sample 1552581 | NCBI WGS metagenome assembly OGOG01 (sample SAMEA2580152, study PRJEB22360) | human gut metagenome | biome: human gut; feature: human-associated habitat; material: faeces | place: Denmark | collected 2008/2010 | reverse complement strand
TCCATATTCCGGCGCAGTCCCTCTCCCAGGGATTCACAGCCGTCACAGCCGATTCCGATGGTGTCGTTGTAATCCATCTTCATATATTCAAAGCCATATTTCTGCAATGTACCGATGACTTTTTCTCCCAGATAATCCTGCACCCACGGGTCTGTCATATCCCAGAAGCGTCTGGTATAAGTAGACAACGGCATACCATCCCGTTTCAATAAATGGTCTGTATTTTCAAAGGCTCTGGCTCTTGGTCCCACATTATCTATCTCAAACCAGATCCCCGGCTTCATGCCCTTTTCCCGGATCCGTTCTACTGTTTTTTCCAGTCCCTGGGGAAACAGTGACGGTGAGACATTATAGTCTCCCATACTGACATCCCACGGCACACCGTCTTCTTTGAACCAGCCACAGTCAATGACAAAATACTCAAATCCCTTGTCTTTAATGGCTTCCAAAATTTCCGAGATATTCTCATCTGACGGATTGCCCCAGGTGGTGCAGTACTCATTAAACACAATCGGAAGAGACTGTTCGGATTCCGGCACATTTTCCATATATTTTTCTCCGGCGGACACCAGGCGGTGGCACATAAGATCTACATCTCCCTGACACACGGAAAGGATCGCCTTTGGCGTCTCAAAACTTTCTCCCGGCTGTATCTCTTTCATCCAGTGGCCAAATTCGCGGTCCGCCAGGCCTCCGGTGATGTGCAGTCCATCATCCTGTCTGTATACTTCCATCTGCCAGGATGCCTCATGAGCCAGCTGGACACCCCACACGATGTGATTGACAGAATCTTCTACCGCCACAAATGGGAAATATTTCATAACCGGCATAGACCCTCTCTGTCCAAAACGCTCCACACCCACAGACCAGTTGGACCAGCTTGGCTCTAACTGCAGATCCTCTACTGTCTCTGTTACCAGACGACCCTCATGGCTCCACTTGCTGCGCAGTCTGTGTACCAACAGTGCATCGGTGCCAATTCCTTCCAGAAACGGAGAAATGTCTCCCATCTCAAAACTGGAAAGCATTTCCAGGCTGACTTTTTTCTCTGCCTTGTTGGTAAAAATATTTTTCATCTCAAAACTGTCTTCCCCGTGATAATAGGTAATGACATTTTCCAGTTCATATCCTCTGGCATCCTCAAAATAGGTATGGATCTCCTTGCCACACTCTGTAGCCACTTCCCTTTGGGACTTGTAGTCCATCCGGTTCGCCGACTCGCCATTTCGCATGGTCTGTCCGTTCCCATAGCAGTTGGGATACATATCTCCTGCGATCTTGACCTGAGCCAGACTGTTGATCCGGTAAAACTTCCGGTCTAATACCCGGTCTTTCTGCATAGACCAGGGAATCATATAAAATCCTACTCTGTGAAACTCTGTCTCTTCTTCAAATACAAGCAACATATCCCCCAGATGGTAGGATGAAATCTCTCTGATAGCCATAAAAAATACCTCCATTTCGTAGTTAATGCCTTTACGCATCATTCTACCAAATGGAGGTATGAATGTCTACCTGTCGCAGACCAAATTATAGGTTTCTATGATTATTTGTTCAGCACATTCATCAGTGGCTTTCTCACTACCAGGATCACCGGAATGGCAATGACAGCACCTGTCACGATCTGGATCACATTACCCGGAACAGACTGGAGTGGTACCAGAAAACTGCCGGTAATAAAGATTTCACCGATGTAATAACCGGCCAGTTTGATAGCCAGTGCTGCTACCGTTGCCAGCAGCAATTTCGGGAAGGTAGGTTTTTTATTTACAATCATTCCAAAGACCAATCCCATCAGGCCTACCACAATCAGAGAAATCGGTGCATAAATCTGCCATGGTGTCACCAGATCTGACAACGCCATTCCCAGACCGCCGCAAAGGGCTCCAACTTTTTTTCCGAAGAAAGCAGCTGCAAAAAACAATGGTACATTACCTAAGTGTACCAATCCTCCCTGTGCGGGAATGATCTGCACCTGCACAAACATAGTCATAACAAATACCAGCGCTGTAAATACTCCGGTCAACGCCACATCCAGAACGGAAAAACGACTTTCCGCTGTTTTTACCTGTAACTCGCTCATTCTTAAACTACCTCGTTTCTGTTTTTCTTTTGCTTCCTGTAAGCATTAGCGATATGTTACAACAGATCTGGTTTGTTTGAAATCGCCAGTTTCATTCTTTTTTACCATGCCAGTTTTATAGAAGATTCTTTCTCAGCCATGCCCCATCCTGAGCACTAAGATAAGCCGGTGCAATGTCAAAGACGGTCTTACATCCGGTCTGTCCCTCTTTCTGAAGACGGTAAGCTGCTCTGGCATATGCCACGATCACACAGGATGTAAACTCCGGATTGGAATCCAGTTTCAAACTGTACTCGATCACATGGCTGTTCTCCCGATTCCAGCCTGTTTTACCGGAACGAATCACAAAACCGCCGTGTGGAATGCCACTGTGCTCTGCCTTTAACTCTTCTTCACTGATAAAATGAACGGTTGTATCATAATCAGCAAAATAGTTTGGCATCGTCTTAATGGTCTCTTCTACCTTCTTTGGATCAGCTCCCTCTTCCAACACTACAAAACATTCTCTGGTATGCTTCTGTCTGGTAGTAAGGTCTGGATTTTCACCGTTTCTCACAGACTCCAGCGCAGACTCCACCGGTATAGTATACTGCTTGCCGTCTTTTACTCCTTCTACCCGGCGGATTGCATCCGAGTGTCCCTGGCTGACGCCTTTGCCCCAGAATGTATAATCTTTGCCCTCCGGAAGGATCGCATTGGCATACATCCGGTTCAATGAGAACATACCCGGATCCCAGCCAACCGAAATAATGCCTACATGTCCATTCTTTTTGGCTGCCTCATCCACATTGGCAAAATGCTCCGGGATTCTTGCGTGGGTATCAAAACTATCCACTACATTAAACATCTGTGCATACTTTGGTGTCTGCTCCGGCAGATCGGTAGCACTGCCACCGCAGAGAATCATTACATCAATTTTATCTTTCCACTGTTCTACTTCAGCCACAGAGCAGACCTTGGCACCCTCTGTCAGGATCGTAACTCTTTCCGGTGCTCTTCTTGTAAATACAGCTGCCAGCTCCATGTCCGGATTCTGCTTAATGGCGCACTCTACGCCGCGTCCCAGGTTTCCATATCCCATAATACCAATCTTCATTTTTTAGTCCTCCATTTCATTAAAAAACATCAAGTTTATTGTACTTTTCTTTCGAAACCATGTCAACTACTCTTCATCAATAATACGGCTGACCCAGATACCCTTTTGGATCATGACCAGTCCTACCCCAATCTTCAGAAGATCCGCCGCCTGTACGATGGCGTATACCACCAGAATAGGAAGATTGGTAAAATAACATAAAGACGCCGCCAGTGACACACTGACCACCCAGGAATAAACACTGTCAAAGAAAAAAGTTATCACCGTTTTTCCACCGGACCGGAGGGTAAAGTACAACGCATTTAGCACACCCTGTACCGGGAAAAACACCGCTGTGATGACGATAAACCATTTTCCATAATTTCTCACTACATCTGTAGTGTCGTATAATTTCGGGAAAATTCCTGATACTGACACCAGGATCAAAGTGAGGAACACACACAGCGCTCCTGAAAACACCATGAGATGTCTGGCATTTTTCTTCGCCTCTTCAAACTTTCCTGCCCCCAGTGTCTGGCCGGACAAAATTCCTACCGCCGATCCCAGGGATACAAATACTACATTCAGCAGGTTACAGATAGCATTGGATATGTTTAAACCGGCTACTACTTCCAGCCCCCGGATGGAATAACACTGGGTCAGCACCGCAATACCCGCAGCCCAAAGCAGTTCATTAAAGAAAATAGGGAGTCCTTTCCGTATAATCTTTCCTGCTGCATTCACAGGCACTTTTAATGTTTTATATACTCCCTGTAAAAAGACATGCTTGTCACTTCTTTTATGTGCCCAGATCACCACTACCAGTAGTTCAGTGATGCGGGCCATCACTGTGGCGATGGCAGCTCCACGCACTCCCAGTGCCGGCATACCAAGTTTGCCATAGATCAGAATATAGTTCATAACAATATCCACAACCACCGAAATCACACCGGCCACCATAGGCTTGAAACTGTCTCCTGTTTCCCGCAGGGAACTGGCGTATACCTGGGTAATAGCAAATGGTATGATAGTAAGAAGCATGATCTGCAAGTACTGCATGCCAAACTCCAAGGTGCCTGCACTGTCCATACCTGCACTTTCTCCCCGAAGGTACAGCTGGATCAGTGGGGCAGCAAGAGCAGATAGCACAATGCCACCTAAAATAGCGCAAAAAGCACCAATCCACAGTTTGAGCCGGAAGGTGTTGCGCACTCCCTCCATATCACCTTTTCCGTAGTACTGGGCTCCATAGATTCCCGGCCCGGATAATCCACCAAAGACCGCCAGACTCAGCACAAAAAACAGCTGTCCTACGATAGACACTCCTGTCATGGCCTCTGTTCCCAGACTTCCTACCATGACATTGTCCACCAGGCTGACCATATTAGTAATACCATTCTGGATCATCATAGGAACCGCCAGGGTAAGTGCTCTTTTGTATATTTTTTTATTCATCATTTTTCTGCATTTCCTTTCACTTTCAAAATAACAAACTTACTTATATCATATTACTTAAACAAGTTCAACAAAAAACTTTCTCCTGCCGTAAAAAAGAGAAAGTACCGAAATTCAATAATCTCGATACTCTCTCTGATTTTTTTAATAAACTATGCTCTATTTAGCATAGTCGACTACTCTGGATTCGCGAATCACATTTACCTTGATCTGACCAGGGTACTGCAATTCCGCTTCGATCTGCTTGGACAGATCTCTGGCAAGTAATACCATCTCATCATCATTGATCTGATCCGGTGTTACCATCACTCGAACCTCTCTACCTGCCTGAATAGCAAAAGACTTATCGACTCCTTTAAAGCCGTTAGCAATATCTTCTAATTGCTTTAATCGATTCGTATATGTTTCTAGAGTCTCTCTACGTGCTCCCGGACGAGCTGCTGAAATCGCATCAGCCGCCTGAACAAGTACTGCAATCATACTTTCGGCACCTACATCTCCATGGTGTGCCTCCACTGCATTGATAACAAGAGCGGACTCCTTAAACTTACGACATAATTCAGCTCCTAACTGAATGTGAGAACCTTCCATATCGTGGTCTACGGATTTACCGATGTCATGAAGCAGTCCGGCTCTCTTGGCCAGACGGACATCTTCTCCCACTTCACCAGCCAGCAGGCCGGTAAGGTGTGCCACTTCAATGGAATGCTGCAATGCATTCTGTCCATAACTGGTACGGAACTTCATCCGTCCCAGCAGTCGGATCAATTCTGGATGGATGCCGTGAACACCCACTTCCAGTGCAGCTGCTTCTCCTTCCTCGCGGATCATGGTCTCAACCTCTTTGCGGGCTTTCTCAACCATCTCCTCAATCCTGGCCGGATGGATTCTTCCGTCCACGATCAGTTTTTCCAATGCAATTCTGGCAATCTCTCTTCGAATCGGATCAAATCCTGATAAAATAACTGCTTCAGGTGTATCATCAATAATCAAATCAATACCTGTCAGGTTCTCAAGAGTACGGATATTTCGTCCCTCTCTACCAATGATTCTTCCCTTCATCTCATCACTTGGAAGCGGCACAACGGAAATCGTTGTCTCGGATACATGGTCTGCCGCACATTTCTGAATGGCATTTACCACAATCTCTTTGGCCTTCTTGTCAGCCTCATCTTTGGCCTGACGCTCCAAGTCCTTTACCAAAACTGCAGTCTCATGTTTTACATCCTCTTCTACAGTCTTTAATAAGTATTCCTTTGCTTGTTCAGTAGTGAGATTAGAAATCTTTTCAAGTTCACGCAAATGACTCTGACGCAGTTCCTCTACACGCTGCTTCTCTTTCTCAAAGTTTGCTTCCTTAGAACTTAATTTTGATTCCCTTTTCTCGAGTGCATCCAGTTTTTTGTCCAAAGTCTCTTCTTTACTCAACACACGTTTCTCATAGCGTTGAACCTCAGCTCTGCGTTCCTTGGTCTCTTTATCGAGATCATTTTTGGCCTTCATATTCTCCTCTTTGGCCTCCAGCAGTGCCTCGCGCTTCTTTGTCTCAGCTGTCTTCAGTGCATCATCAATGATCTCGCGTGCCTTCTCCTCTGCACTTCCAACCTTTGCCTCGCTTACCTTAATATGGTAATTGATCGCGGTCTTCCACGCAATGAGGGCAGCTACACCGATCAACACAACAACTGCTACAGCGGCTATAATTACATGTGATAACTGTAACTCTAGCACCAGGTGCACCTCCTTATTCTGTTTACCTTATCACACGAAAAATTCGTATAATAACGGCACATACTATTTTACACAGAAATAAGGAAAATGTCAAGTTAGTCATGGCTAAAAATATCAATCTTCCCGACTTTTTTTATGCTGTTTTTCTTATGCCTCACCGGATGTATTTTCCTGCTTTTTCGCGGTAAATAATTTTTTCAGACAACTGAATGCTACCAGTACACCTAAGATCATCAGCAGAATTGCCACTACAAACTGCAGTCCGTCTACCAGCAGGGTTGCCTGACCACCTACTATATTGCCGATGAGAGCGATGGTTTTTTGTACCAGTGCAGTAAAAGTAACTGCCAGCATAACAAACATAGGAACATACAAAGTCCATCCGGTCCGTCCGGTTGTCTTTAAAAATACTGCCAGTGCGATCAGTACCAGTGCCGCCAACAGCTGGTTGGCAGAGCCAAACAATGGCCATACATTGTTGTAACCGCCCAGTGTCAGTAAGAATCCAAAGAAAAGTGTTACCACGGTCGCAAAATATTTATTAGTCAGAACACGCTGCCATGCAGGCATTTTTTCCGGATCCGTTGTGTCTCCCAGGAACAGTTCCTGAAATGACATTCTTCCGATTCTTGCTACTGAGTCCAGAGAGGTGAGAGCCAGGGCGGATACACACATAGTCATAAATACTGTTGCAACCTGTACCGGCAGCCCCAGTGTTTCCAAAAATCCTGCTACACCACTGGAGAAAATAGCAAATGGTGTTCCATCCGGTTTGGTTCCGTTCACAGCAACTGCACCTACAACTACCAGTGCTACGATTCCTAACAGGGATTCTACTACCATGGCACCATATCCTACCATCGGCATATCTTTTTCATTGCTGATGGTTTTAGAAGAAGTACCGGAAGATACCAGACTATGGAAACCGGAAACGGCACCGCAGGCAATGGTTACAAACAAGGTTGGGAACAAATAACTGTCTCCTACATGGAAACCACTGAATGCATTTAACTGCATGGTTGGATGTGCGGCTACCACTCCGATGACCGCACCTGCTACCATACCTAAGAGCATAAATGTGGTCATGTAATCTCTTGGCTGCATCAACAGCCACATTGGCATAACCGATGCCAGGAATAAATATGCCATTACAATGTAAATCCAGGCTGTCTTGGTTGCATAGATCGGAAGATGCATACCAACGGCAAACATCAAAACCAAAAGTCCGATGGCCACAACGGCACGAACCAGTTCATTCATTTTACCTACATGCTTCTGGATCAGACCGAAGACGATGGCCACAACGATAAACAGCATGGAAATGGATGCAGCCGCTCCATCGGCATAACTGGTCTCTGCCGTCATGCCTGCTACTCCTTTTGCCACGAAGGTTCCGGCAACCATATCCGTAAAGGCTGCGATAACCAGAAGTGTAAAAAGCCAGCAAAAAAGCATAAATAACTTCCGTCCGGTCTTACCGATGTACTTCTCAATGATCATTCCCATTGATTTTCCTTCGTTCTTAACTGATGCATACAAAGCGCCAAAATCCTGTACAGCTCCAAAGAACAATCCTCCTACTACCAGCCAGAGAAGTACCGGCACCCATCCAAAGACAGAAGCAAGGATTGGTCCCGTTACCGGGCCGGCACCTGCGATGGATGAAAACTGATGGGCAAATACTGTAAATTTGGAAGATGGTACATAATCTTCTCCATCTTCATGGGTATAAGCAGGTGTCTTGGCTTTGGGATCCAGACCCCATTTTTTAGCCAGCCACCGTCCATACAGCAGATACCCTGCTCCTAATGCTACAATTCCAATTAAAACAATCACTAATCCATTCATTTTTTCTGCGCCTGTTGGCGTCCCCTTTCTCAAGATTCACAAAGGACAAATTTACATCGCTGAAACATCAAAAAAGCCTTCGTCTCTATACATCCACCTGGATGTGCAAAGACGAAGGCTCATGCCTGCGCGTTACCACTTTACTTGCCGTATATACTGCGACCTCTCGCTCCCGTCACCATAAGATCTTATAGAAACAGGCTTCCTGCTAACGGCGGAAAAACCGGTGATACCTAATGTCTCTGTCCGAGAATTCAGCACACTGCTCACAGAGGATGGACATCTGTCAGGATACACCGTCTCACACCAGCCGACGGCTCTCTGAACGTAAGAACTGACGATGTTCTTGTTCTGCTCAATGCATTTGTTCTTTGTTACCTAAGAACATAGCACTATGATTTTCACTTGTCAAGAGTTTTTTTCTACTTTTTCCATTTCCTGTATCCCCCGGGCCAGGGAGGACAGTTCGTAAGCCTCTTCAAACAGGCATTCTTCAGCCAGAAAGCACAGGTTATCCTGTGAATGTTCCACTTCTTTGGCATAGATCCGTGCCATATAGGAAAAATCTTCCAGATCATACATTCCTTGTTTTCCTGCGAAAGAAAAACACTCCATGTCCAGGATCATTTCATAACTGGTTACGATAAATTTCACTTCATTGAGAAAATCCATGCCATCCACACAGCGTGCCAGACACATATATACCAGATAAACTGCCAGTTTTTCCAGCCACAGCTCGCCCTGCCCATTTTTAAGATAAGTACGGAACTTCTTCCAGTCCTCTTCATAAACCAGGGCTCCATTTTCAGGCTGCATATATCTTTCATACATGCCGCTTAACACCTTCTCCCAGCGTTCATTTATGCTGTCTAACTGGGAGTATGATTTCATTCTGCATTCCATAAGCCGGGCGGCACTCTCCTGTGACGGCTGTATGGTCTCCCTCTGCCATTCACCCATGTCCGCCCAGGTGCCGTCATTTATGTGCTGCTGCACAAACTGAGCATAGGAAAGCATAGACAAAATTCTTTTTTCAATGGGCTCTGATCGATCCTGCAGCATATCCATAACACGGTCTCTGACCGTCTTTATAAACTCCGCCTCCTGCACCTCTTCCGTGGTTTCTTCGTAGGAAATCTCCCCTTCTTCCTGCGTTTCTATCAGTTTTACCGGCTCCTTCTGTCCAAACACCAGCCTGCCTGCTTCCGGGCAGCTGATACTGACAGCAATTTCTTTTGCCCCTCCATACTCCAGATAGTTTCTGGGGGTGTGGGTACATACATAAGACAGGGCATCCTCTCCCAGTTCCCGGTAAATGTCACACAAGTTTTTCTCATTCAAAAAGGGACAGCGGCCATCCGGGCACAGTCTGAATCCATGGGCTTCATAGACTTCGTCCTCGTCCAGTTCATACTCCTTGATCTCACGGCGCAGCCGCTCCCCCATGGGCCCTGTAACCTTCTGATATGCTTCGTAAGTTTCTTCATCCAGGTCGATTTCCCAGCCGGCACAGCAGGTGTCTTCACAGGCCCCTGCGATACAGGCAAATTTTTCATAATAATCCGGATACCGTACAATCATTGTTCTTTTTCCTTTCCTTTATCCTGCGATATGAAGTACATGGATCAGAAATATCCACGCCAGTCCATAATAAGTAACCACCGCCACCAGATCGTTGACGGTGGTGATCAAGGGACCGGATGCCACAGCCGGATCCACCTTTATCTTGTGGAAAAACATAGGCACCAGAGTTCCTACCAGACTGGATATGACCATTGCCACCAGCAGTGAAATTCCCACGCATCCCGAGATCAAAAAGGCTGACTGCATCGTCGTCCCTTTGAAAAATCCAATGTAGATCCCAAGGCATACGAAAGCCAGGACTCCCAGCAGAAGCCCGTTGCTAAATCCTACTTTCATCTCTTTTACTACCAGCATAAATTTGTCCTTTGCACTCAGACGCTCGTCCATTAAAACACGGATGGTCACCGCCAGTGACTGGGTTCCCACATTTCCGGCCATATCTAAGATCAGTGACTGGAAACAGATCACGATAGGCAGTACCGCTACCACGCTTTCAAAAGCTCCTACTACCGTGGACACTGCCATTCCCAAAAACAACAGTATGATCAGCCACGGAAGCCGTTTGGACATACTTTCCCTGGTGGTTTCCTTTAGATCCTCTTCCGCTGTCAAACCGGCTAACTTCGCATAATCTTCACCCATCTCATCATCTACTACTTCGATAACATCCTGGGCTGTGATAATACCAAGTATTTCTTTCTCATTATTCAATACCGGAAGGGAATCCTCTGCATAGTCTTTGATATTTTCAATGCTGTCTGAAATTTTATCATGATCCATCAAATATGGATAAGATTCACTGATCAGAGCCGAAAGTTCATCATTTTCTCTGGCAATGATCAGGTCTTTCAGGTCAATGGCCCCGTAAAATTTTCCATCGTCATCCGTTACATACAAGGTGGAAATATTGTCATTTTCTCCTGCCTGCTGTATCAGTTCCCGCATGGCCTGCCGTATATTTAAAGACCGGTTGATGCAGATGTAATTGGTGGTCATCAGGCTGCCGATCTCGTCTTCGTCATAGGAGTTGATCAGATTGATGTCCGCCTTTACATCTTCATTTAGAATGGGACGCAGTTTCTCCTTTACATCCTCGTCGATTTCTTCCAGCAGATCCACCGCATCATCGGAATCCATCTCATTGATCACAGCCGCCAGTTTTTCAATCTCGATCTCCGAGATATATTTTTCCGGCTCATCTAAGAAAGTGATGATCTCAGACAGCCACTCTGTATCCAGCAGGTGGTAAAAAGCAATCCGCTCGTTTTTGTCAAGATTTTCCAGTGCCTGGGCTATGTCATTGTCGTGGTAATCCTGCAGTTTTTCTGTCAGTTTCTCTTTGGACAGACCGCTGCGGATCAGATCCACGATCTCTTTTATAAATTTGGACTCGTTTGTATTTGTTGGCATATTTTACGCCTCCTCTCTCTACAACCCACGAAGAATATTCAAATAGTCCTGGCGTTGATCTACGACAGCATATACAATCACTTGCTTATTTTCCTCATAAATTTTGTAAAATACCAGGTCTTTTTCTAAAATAAGCACTCTATACCCCTGTCTCTTAAGAACAAGATATCTTGGCTCAGTTCCAATGTATGGATCCTCTGCCAATTCAAGAATTCGTTTTTCAATCTCATTAAGCTTCTCAAGGGCTGCTGTATTTCCAAAATTTTGAGCGATATACAAGACTATTTTTCTGATACCTGCGTCAGCTATATCAGTCCTTATTACTGTATACTTCATAATCACCCCTCCTGAAGCATTTTCCTTAAATCATCAAATGTCTCAGTTATCGGAGCAACCCTGCCATTTTTTACATCATCTTCGGCTTCGGCTAATACTTCTAATAATTCTATTCTT
>OGOG01003564.1_pt1 | contig 11652 bp, 21 predicted proteins | sample 1552581 | NCBI WGS metagenome assembly OGOG01 (sample SAMEA2580152, study PRJEB22360) | human gut metagenome | biome: human gut; feature: human-associated habitat; material: faeces | place: Denmark | collected 2008/2010 | reverse complement strand
GGCATGGGCGAGCTGCACCTCGAGATCATCATCGACCGTCTGACCCGCGAGTTCAAGGTCGAGGCAAACGTCGGCAAGCCGCGCGTCGCCTATCGCGAGAAGCCGGGTCATGAGGTCCTCAACGTCCAGGGCAAGTTCGTCCGCCAGTCCGGTGGTCGCGGTCAGTACGGCGACGCCATCATCAACATGCGTCCGGGCGAGCCGGGAAGCGGCTTCACCTTCGAGAACAAGATCGTCGGCGGTGCGATCCCCAAGGAATACATCCCGTCCGTCGAGAAGGGTATCGAAGAGGCCCTGCAGAGCGGTGTCATCGCCGGCTACCCCGTCCTCGACGTTGCCGTCGAGCTCGTCGATGGTTCCTACCACGATGTCGACTCCTCCGAGGCTGCGTTCAAGGTCGCTGGTTCCATGGCCATCAAGGAGGCCCTGCGCAAGTCCGATCCGATTCTGCTCGAGCCCGTCGAGAGCGTCGAGGTCGAGACGCCCAAGGAGTACATGGGCGATGTCATGGGCAACCTGAACTCCCGTCGCGGCCAGATTCAGGGCCAGGAGGAGCGTGGTACCGCAACTGCCATCACCGCGCTTGTTCCGCTGTCCGAGATGTTTGGCTACGCAACCGACCTGCGTTCTGCCACGCAGGGCCGTGCGTCCTACAACATGCAGTTCGACTCCTATCGTCCCGTTCCCAAGAGCGTGTCCGAGGAGATCATCAAGAAGGCTGGCGGCAGCGCCGAGTAGCGCGAATCCGCTTGATATATGGAGGTTTGAGTTAAGTGGCCAACAAGAAGCAAAAGATTCGCATCAGGCTCAAGGGCTACGATCACGAGATCGTCGACAAGTCGACCAAGCTCATCGTCGAGACCGCAGCCAAGACCGGTGCGCGTATCAGCGGCCCCATCCCGCTGCCGACCGAGCGTAACCTGTACACCGTCATCCGCTCGCCGCACGTCAACAAGGACTCGCGCGAGCAGTTCGAGATGCGCACGCACAAGCGCCTCATCGACATCCTCGACCCGACGCCCAACACCGTCGACTCGCTTATGCGTCTCGACCTGCCGGCTGGTGTCGATATCGAGATCAAGCTCTAAGGCAATAGGGCATAACGCATGCAGGGAAAGGGGGTCGCTCATGACGAGCGGCCCCTTTTTCACGTTCTGCGTCGAGCATGCTTTAAAAGAAATCGACACGCGATACGCAGATAATCCCAAACTTTTCCTAGCATTCCGTGGCGCACAGGGGTAATATATCGAACGCTGTGCATTTTTGGCGCAGTGTGTCTAACTCCTGGCGCAAATCTCACGTGCAAAGGGAGCAGGCTCGAAGCCGCGATCCGCTGAGAGAAAGCAAAACCGCTTTCCGCCTCAAGATCGCCTGACAGTAAGGTTGGTAATGGTCAACACGATTCTCGGCCGCAAGCTGGGCATGACGCAAGTCTGGGGAGAGGATGACACCATCATCCCCGTGACCGTCATCCAGGCTGGCCCCTGCGTTATCTCGCAGGTCAAGACCACCGACACCGACGGCTATGAGGCCGTGCAAATCGGTTTCGGTGACATCAAGGAAAAGAAGGTAAACAAGCCCATGCAGGGCCACTTCGCAAAGGCAGGCGTAGCGCCCATGCGCTACCTGCGCGAGGTCCGCGTCGAGGATGCCTCCGAGCATGCAGTCGGTGATACGCTCACCGTCGAGGCATTCAACGATGTCGACAAGGTCGACGTCATCGGCGTCAGCAAGGGCAAGGGTTTCGCCGGCGTAATCAAGCGTTACGGTTTTGCCGGCGGTCCCGGTGGCCATGGTCACCACTTCCACCGCGCCCCCGGTTCGGTGGGCATGTGCGCTTACCCCGCACGCGTTCTCAAGGGTCTCCGTCTCCCCGGCCACATGGGCTGCGACCGCGTCACGGTCCGCAACCTCAAGCTGGTGCGCGTTGACGAGGAGAACAACCTCATGTTGGTCAAGGGTGCCGTTCCTGGTGGCAAGGGCGCTCTCGTTCAGATCCGTATGGCTTAGAGGAGGGCAGATCAATGGCACAAATCAAGATCACTGACTCCGCTGGCAAGTCTGCGGGCACGATCGAGGTATCCGATGGCATCTTCGCCATCGAGCCCAACGGCGCATGCATCCATCAGGTCGTTCGCAGCCAGATGGCCGCTCGTCGTCAGGGTACGCATGACACCAAGACCCGTGGTCAGGTTTCCGGCGGTGGCCGTAAGCCGTTCCGCCAGAAGGGTACCGGCCGCGCCCGTCAGGGCACGACGCGCGCCGCGCAGTTCCGTCATGGCGGCGTTGTCTTTGGCCCGCATCCCCGTTCCTACGCTTTCCGCGTGAACAACAAGGTCGTCAAGCTCGCCATGGCATCCGTGCTTTCCGGCAAGCTCGCGGCAGACGAGCTCTTCGTCGTCGACGGCTTCAACTTCGAGAAGCCCTCTGCCAAGGCTCTCGAGGCCCTCGGTTGCAAGGGTCGCGTCACCGTCGTCGTCAATGACGAGGACGTCAACTCGTTCCTTTCCTTCCGCAACCTCGAGAAGGTTCGCGTCATCGGCGCCTCCGAGTCCAACACCTACGACCTGCTCGACAACGGGTCTCTGGTCATGACCAAGGACGCCGTCGAGTATGTTCAGGAGGTGCTGAGCTAATGGAGGCACGTCAGATCATCATCCGCCCGATCATCACCGAGCGTTCGTTCGACATGCAGGACTTCAATCGCTACACGTTCGAGGTCGCCAAGACTGCCAGCAAGATCGAGATTGCCAAGGCAATCGAGGAGATCTTCAACGTGCATGTCACCAAGGTGAACACCGCCAACGTGAAGTCCAAGCCCAAGCGTCAGCGCTACGTTCAGGGTCGCACGCGTACCTGGAAGAAGGCCATCGTCACGCTCGCCGAGGGTGACAAGATCGAGCTGTTCGCCAGCCAGGATTAATCGGTTACTGAGTTTCCCCTTGGTGCGGGGAGACTTTAAGGGTGTCGAGCGCTCGACATGGAGCCACCCGGCACCGTGGTAAATCCGGAGTCGACAACCGTATGGAGGTGCACCACCTCCGTTCCCATAGCGGTTGAGCGGCCATCGGAGCAAAGGAGTTTGTTCATGGGAGTAAGGAAGTACAAGCCGTCTTCTCCGGGACGTCGTTTTCAGACGGTCTCTGACTTTGCAGAGATCACGACGACGACCCCCGAGAAGTCGCTGCTCGAGCCGTTGCCCAAGAAGGCCGGCCGCAATAACTATGGTCGCATCACGACCCGTCATCAGGGTGGCGGCCACAAGCGCAAGTATCGCAAGATCGACTTCAAGCGTCGCAAGGATGGCATCCCGGCTAAGGTCGCGTCCATCGAGTACGACCCGAATCGTTCCGCGCGCATCGCGCTGCTCAATTACGCAGATGGCGCCAAGGCGTACATCCTGCAGCCCAAGGGCCTCAAGGTTGGCGACACCGTCGAGTCCGGTCCCGAGGCTGACATCAAGCCGGGTAATGCCCTGCCGCTGGCCAACATCCCCGTCGGCACGCTCGTGCACGCCGTCGAGTTCCAGCCGGGCAAGGGTGCCGCCATGGCGCGCAGCGCCGGTACGAGCATTCAGCTCATGGGCAAGGAGGGCGGCTACGCCATCCTGCGTATGCCGAGCTCAGAGATGCGCCGCGTTCTGCTCGACTGCCGTGCCACTGTTGGCGAGGTCGGCAACGCCGAGCACTCCAACATCCGCATCGGCAAGGCCGGTCGCAAGCGCTGGATGGGCGTGCGTCCTACCGTCCGCGGTACCGTCATGAACCCCGTCGACCACCCGCATGGTGGTGGCGAGGGCAAGAACAAGTCCGCCGGTCGTCATCCGGTCACCCCGTGGGGCATCCCCACCAAGGGTCATCGTACGCGTAACCCCAAGAAGGCGTCGGGTAGGCTCATCATCCGTCGTCGCAAGAAGTAATCGAAGGAGATAACCGTGAGTAGAAGTCTCAAGAAGGGCCCCTACGTGGAGCCGCGCCTCCTCGAGCGCATCATTGCGATGAACGAGGCTGGCGAGAAGAACGTCATCAAGACCTGGAGCCGTTCTTCGACGATCTTCCCCGAGATGGTGGGTCACACCATCGCCGTGCATGATGGTCGTCGTCATGTTCCCGTCTACGTCACCGAGTCGATGGTCGGACACAAGCTGGGCGAGTTCTCTCCGTCCCGCACGTTCCGCGCCCACAAGAAGGATTAGGAGGAGCGTAAATGCAAGCTAAAGCTGTTGCGAAGTACGTTCGCGTTTCTCCGCGCAAGGCGCGTATCGTCGTTGACAAGATCCGCGGCAAGGAAGTCGTCGACGCTCTGGACATCCTGCGCTTCAACGAGCGCGCGATTTCCGAGGTCGTTTCCAAGGTCGTCTCGTCTGCGGCCGCCAACGCCGAGAACAAGTACGGCGTGCGTCCGGAGAATCTCGTGGTCAAGGCCGCCTATGTTGACGAGGGCCCGACCATGAAGCGCTATCGCCCGCGCGCAAAGGGTTCCGCGAGCCCCATCATGAAGCGCACGAGTCATATCACCATCATCGTAGCTACGCGAGAGGAGGCGTAAGGGTCATGGGTCAGAAAGTTAAGCCGACAGGCTTCCGCCTTGGCATCACCGAGGACTGGCGCAGCCGCTGGTATGCGGGTAACGACTACGCCGCCACGCTCGAGAACGATCTCAAGCTGCGCAAGTACGTCGAGAAGAAGCTCAGCAATGCCGCCCTTTCTCGCGTGGAGATCGAGCGAGCCGGCGACAAGATCAAGGTCATCATCACGACTGCCCGTCCGGGCATCGTCATCGGCAAGAAGGGCGCCGAGGTCGACGTGCTTCGCAAGGAGCTCGAGAAGATCTCCGGTGGTCATGTGAGCGTCGAGGTCATCGAGGTCAAGCGTCCCGAGCTTGACGCCAACCTCATCGCGCAGTCCATCGCCGAGCAGCTCGAGGGACGCGTCGCGTTCCGCCGTGCCATGCGCAAGGCCGTTCAGTCCGCGCGCAAGTCGGGTGCCCAGGGTATCCGTATTCAGTGCTCCGGTCGCCTGGGTGGTGCCGAGATGAGCCGCCGCGAGTGGTACCGCGAGGGCCGCGTGCCCCTGCACACCCTGCGTGCGATGATTGACTATGGTTTTGCCACCGCCCACACCACGATGGGCTCCTGCGGCATCAAGGTCTGGGTGTATTACGGCGAGGTCCTTCCCGGCCAGGACAAGAAGAATCCTGCGCTCGAGGGCACGTCTGCCCAGCGTCGCGGCCGTGGCCGTCGTGGCGAGAGGAGGGATCGCTAATGTTGATGCCCAAGCGTTCCAAGTTCCGCAAGGTTCAGCGCGGTTCCATGAAGGGTAAGTCCAAGGGAGGCAACAACCTCAACTTCGGCTCCTATGGCATCCAGGCGCTCGAATCCCATTGGATTACCAACCGTCAGATCGAGGCCGCTCGTATCGCCATGACCCGTTATATGAAGCGTGGTGGCCGCGTGTGGATCACGATCTTCCCGGACAAGCCCATCACCAAGAAGCCGGCAGAGACCCGCATGGGCTCCGGCAAGGCAATCCTGAGGAGTGGGTGGCCGTCGTCAAGCCGGGCCGTATCATGTTCGAGATCGATGGCGTCCAGCCCGACGATGCTCGCGAGGCCATGCGCCTTGCCATCAACAAGCTGCCCATCAAGTGCAAGATGGTGTTCCGCGAAAACGCCGCCGAGCGCGCAGCCGAGTACGCCAAGGCGCATGCCAAGGATTCCGCTCGCGGTCGCTCCAAGGCAGCCAAGGATACCGCTGCAGCTGCCGCTGCTGCCGCCACCACCGAGGAAGAAGGGGGCGACGAGTAAATGAAGCCTGCAGAAATTCGCGAGCTCACTACCGACGACCTCAATGACAAGCTGACCGAGGCGCGCACCGAGCTCTTTAACCTTCGTTTCCAGATGGCCACCAGCCAGCTGGACAACACCGCGCGCGTGAAGGTCGTCAAGAAGGATATTGCCCGTATTTGCACCGAGCTGCGCGCACGCGAGATTCGCGCCGCAGCCGAAGCGACCGCTTAAAGAAAGGAGCGAAACCTAAATGAACGAAGAGCGTAATCGTCGTAAGGTTCGCCAGGGCGTCGTCGTCTCGGCTACAAACGACAAGACCATCGTCGTGCAGATCCAGGAGCGCAAGCCGCATCGTGTCTACGGCAAGATGATCACTACCACCAAGAAGTTCCACGCGCATGACGAGGGCAACGAGGCCGGTGTGGGCGATACCGTCCGCATCATGGAGACTCGTCCCCTCTCCAAGCAGAAGCGCTGGCGTCTCCTCGACATCGTCGAGAAGGCCAAGTAGTCAGCTAGAGTAGCAGGAAGGTACTCCCATGATTCAGATGCAATCAATGCTGACTGTTGCTGACAACAGCGGTGCGCAAAAAGTCCAGTGCATCAAGGTTCTCGGCGGTTCGAAGCGCCGTTATGCCGGCCTGGGCGACATCATCGTCTGCAGCGTCAAGGAGGCAGCTCCTAACAGTCAGGTCAAGAAGGGCGATGTCGTGCGTTGCGTCATCGTTCGTCTCAAGAAGGAAGTCCGTCGCAAGGACGGCTCCTACATCAAGTTCGACGAGAACGCCGCCGTCGTGGTTGACGACTCCGGCGCTCCCCGCGGCACGCGTGTCTTCGGGCCCGTCGCCCGTGAGCTGCGCGACCGCAAGTTCATGAAGATCGTCTCCCTCGCACCCGAGACGCTTTAGGGGAAGGTGAGAAGAAGATGACGAAGATGAACATCAAGACAGGCGACACCGTCAAGGTCATCGCCGGCAAGGACAAGGGCGCACAGGGCGAGGTCCTCTTCGCCTTTCCCGAAAAGGGGCGCGTGACCGTCCAGGGTGTCAACCTGGTGCACAAGGCGCTTCGCCCGACCCAGGCCAACCCCAACGGTGGCATCGATACCCGCGAAGCGGCTATCGACGTCTCCAACGTCATGCTGGTCTGCCCGTCGTGCGGCCTGCCGACTCGCATCGGCTTCAAGGTCGACGAGGACGGCAAGGTTCGCGTCTGCAAGAAGTGCGGCAAGGTTATCGACTAACGCAGCGTGCAATCTTGGCGTTTGCCGAGGGGCTCACGTACTATCTTGTACGCTTCGCCCCTCGGCTCGCGCCAATCTCACGCACTGCGTTAGCCGCTAACTGTCTTTCAGGTTAGGGACCTGAGTTGTATTAGGCCCTTCATATGGAGGGGGCGAGGTCGGAAACCCCGCCTTAAATCTCGAAGGAGTTAAGAACTATGGCACCACGTCTCAAGGAGAAGTACTACAACGAGCTCGCCGCCAAGCTCAAGGACGAGCTCGGCATCGAGAATGTCAACGACATTCCCAAGCTCGAGAAGATCGTCGTCAACATGGGCGTTGGCGACGCGGCGACCGACAGCAAGCTCATGGACGCAGCCGTCGAGGATCTGCGCGTCATCACCGGCCAGCAGCCGATGATCTGCCGCGCCAAGAAATCCATCGCAACCTTCAAGCTGCGTGCCGGCATGCCGATCGGCGCTAAGGTCACCCTGCGCGGCGACCGCATGTACGAGTTCTTCGATCGCCTCATCGCGGCTGCGATTCCCCGCATCCGCGACTTCCGCGGCCTGTCCCCGCACAGTTTCGACGGTCATGGTAACTATTCGATGGGCGTTACCGAGCAGATCATCTTCCCGGAGATCGATTACGACAAGGTCGATCGTACCCGCGGCATGGACATCACGTTCGTGACGACCGCCAAGACCGACGACGAGGGTAGGGCGCTTCTCAACGCATTCGGATTCCCGTTTGCGGCTTAGTAGGAGAGTAAGGTAGAATATTCGATTGCTGCGCGTTTTTCCGTGCAGCAATCGGAGTTTAGTAGGAGGCATGTGCTTCCTGCGAACAGGAAAGGATGAGCATTGGCAAAGAAATCGATGATCGCCAAGGCAAAGCGTGAGCCGAAGTTCAGCACGCGCGCGTACACGCGTTGTAACCGCTGCGGCAGGCCCCATTCGGTCTATCGCAAGTTCGGTCTGTGCCGAATCTGCCTGCGTGAACTTGCCCTTAAAGGCGAACTCCCCGGTGTCCGCAAGGCAAGCTGGTAAGGCGAGCCCGAGTAGACGCTGGGCTGCTTCGAAACAGGCGCGGCCATCACGGGTGGACGCGAACCGCTCGAGAGCAGTCATCAACGAACCATAGGAGGAATCAATGAGCACGACCGATTCGATCGCAGACATGCTCACGCGTATTCGAAACGCGAACACTGCGAACAAGGAGACGGTTTCCATGCCGTCTTCGCGAAAGCTCGTCGAGATAGCTCGCATCATGAAGGAAGAGGGCTATATCGCGGAGTACGAGATCATCTCGAAGGCGCCGCAAGACGAGCTGTTCATCACGCTGAAGTACGGGGACAAGAAGGAGAAGGTCATTCGTGGCCTGCGTCGCATTTCCAAGCCCGGTCTTCGCATTTACGCTGGCAAGAGCGAACTGCCCCGCGTTCTGGGTGGTCTCGGCACTGCCATCATTTCCACGTCCAAAGGTGTCATGACCGATCGCGATGCCCGCATTGCCGGTGTCGGCGGCGAGGTCCTGGCATATATCTGGTAAGAGCCGAGAAGGGAGCATACACATGTCGCGTATTGGCAAGCTGCCCGTTCCGGTTCCCGCCGGAGTCGAGGTAAAGATCGACGGCAACACCGTTACCGTCAAAGGTCCCAAGGGTGAGCTCACCCAGACCTTCAACGAGAATATGGCCATTAGCCTGGGCGAGGACGGCTCCATCGTCGTCGAGCGCCCCGATGACGCACGCGAGAATCGCGCGATGCACGGCCTGACCCGTTCTCTCATCAACAACATGGTCATCGGCGTGAGCGAAGGGTATTCCAAGACCCTCGAGCTCGTCGGCGTCGGTTACCGTGCCGCACTCAAGGGGGGCAAGCTCGAGATGACGCTCGGCTTCTCGCACCCCGTCATCGTGGATGCCATCGATGGCGTCACGTTCGAGTGCCCCGAGCCCACGATCATCAACATCAGCGGCATTGACAAGCAGCTGGTCGGTCAAGTTGCCGCGGACATTCGCGCCTACCGCAAGCCCGAGCCGTACAAGGGCAAGGGTATTCGCTACCAGGGCGAGCACATCCGCCGCAAAGAGGGCAAGGCAGCCAAGTAATAAGAATGCGCCGGCCGTTGCGCCGGTTGATTTCAAGGAGAACGGTACAGTATGGACAAGCTCAAGGCAAAGAAGGCGAAACTGCAGCGTCGCCAGCGCCGCGTGCGTGGCAAGGTTGCAGGTACGCCCGAGCGTCCGCGCCTGCGCGTGACGCGTTCCAACACTAACATCTACGCTCAGGTCATCGACGATGTCGCTGCCGTCACGTTGGCAAGCGCGTCTTCGCTTGACAAGCAGGTCAAGGCCACCGGCAAGAGCGGTGGCAACATCGAAGGTGCTGCCGAGGTGGGCAAGCTCATCGCCCAACGTGCCCTCAACGCGGGTATCGGCGAGGTCGTATTTGACCGCGGCGGCAATCTCTACCATGGTCGTGTCAAGGCGCTCGCCGAGGGCGCCCGCGAAGCCGGCCTGAAATTCTAGGGGGAGGGAAACATGGCACAGAGGCCTAACAACAGGAAGTCAAACAGGCAGGCTGCACAGCAGGCTCCCGAACTCGAAGAGCGCGTTGTCTACATCAACCGCGTTTCCAAGGTCGTCAAGGGCGGCCGTCGCTTCGGCCTGACCGCGCTCGTCGTCGTCGGCGATCGCAACGGCAACGTCGGTGTCGGCATGGGCAAGTCTGCCGAGGTGCCCATCGCTATCAGCAAGGGCGTCGAGGACGCCAAGAAGAACATGTTCAAGGTTCCGCTGACCGAGGAAGGCACCATTCCGCACGAGGTCATCGGCGAGTTCTCCGCCGGTCGCGTTCTGCTCAAGCCCGCCACGCCGGGTACTGGCGTCATCGCCGGCGGTCCGGTTCGCGCCCTGCTCGAGCTTGCCGGCGTCAAGGACGTGCTGTCCAAGTCGCTCGGCACCGACAACGCGATGAACATCGTCAAGGCGGCAGCCGAGGGCCTCAAGGAGCTCCAGAGCCCCCAGCAGGTTGCGGCACGTCGCGACATGACCGTTGCTGAAATCTACGGAAAGAAGGTTCAGTAATGGCTAACGCAAAGAAGACGCTGCGTCTGACGCAGGTTAAGAGCTCGATTGGCTACAAGGCCGATCAGGCCAAGACGCTCAAAGCCCTTGGCCTGGGCAAGATCGGTTCCACGGTCGAGCAGGTCGACAACGATGCCATCAGGGGCATGATCTTCAAGGTCAAGCACCTGATCGAGGTCGAGAACATCTAGCAAGCACGTGATGGGCCGCATCGCCAGGGTGCGGCTCACGACAAGGTAGTCTGCCGGCGGCGAGCAGCCGGCTTCGTTCGCAGGATGCGGATGAACGCGAAAAGGAGACATCATGGATCTTTCTGAACTCAAGCCGGCCGAGGGATCGACCAAGAAGCGCAAGCGCGTCGGTCGCGGACATGGCTCGGGCCATGGCGGAACGTCTGGCCGCGGCATGAACGGCCAGGCTTCGCGTGCCGGCGGCACCAAGGGCCCGGGCTTCGAGGGCGGCCAGACGCCGCTCGCGATGCGCCTTCCCAAGCTCCCCGGTTTCCGCAACGTCAACCGCAAGGAGTACGTGCCGGTCAACGTCGGTCGTCTTGACGAGAAGTTTGCCGCCGGCGAGACCGTCAACGGCGAGACGCTCGTCGAGAAGGGCATCATCAAGCACCCCGATGCGCTCGTCAAGGTTCTCGGCGATGGCGAAATCACCAAGGCCCTCACCATCAAGGTCGACAAGGTTTCCGCTTCTGCAAAGGCCAAGATTGAAGCGGCCGGAGGAAAGGTCGAGTAGCCGTGCTCAACGCACTCATTAACGCAATGAAGGTGAAGGAGCTTCGTCACAAGATCTTCTTCACCCTGGGAATCATAGCGCTGTATCGTGTTGGCTCGTTTATCCCCGTTCCCGGCATCCCGTTTGCCGACCTCGTGTCGAACTTCCGTGACACGAGCACGAACGCCGGTCTGCTCATGCTCAACCTGTTCTCTGGTGGCGCGCTCGAGTACTTCTCGGTGTTCTCGCTCGGCATCATGCCCTACATCACCGCCTCGATCATCATGCAGCTCATGCAGGGCATCATTCCCGCCCTGCAGCGCTGGCAGAAGGAAGGCGAGACCGGGCAGCGCAAGGTCACGCGCATCACGCGCTACCTGACGCTCGCGCTGGGCCTGATCAATGCCATCGGCTACCTGGTCCTGTTCCAGAACGCCTTCGGAGTCGATTTCTCCACGACGGGCATGCCCACGTGGCTGATCAGCGCGGTCATCATCATCACGCTCGTTTCGGGCACCGCTCTCATCATGTGGATGGGCGAGCTCATCACGCAGCGCGGCATTGGCAACGGCATGTCGTTGATCATCTTCGCGAACATCATCGCCCGCCTCCCGAGCGCGCTGCTCGATTCCATCCAGAACTCCACCGACCAGATGCAGGGCATCCTCATGACCGTGCTCATCATCGCCGTGATTCTCATCACGATTCCGGGCATCGTCTTCATCGAGCGTGGCCAGCGTCGCATTCCGGTGCAGTATTCCAAGCGTGTCGTGGGGCGCAAGGTCATGGGCGGCCAGTCCACGTACCTGCCGTTCAAGGTCAACGGTTC
>OGOG01003559.1_pt1 | contig 11669 bp, 10 predicted proteins | sample 1552581 | NCBI WGS metagenome assembly OGOG01 (sample SAMEA2580152, study PRJEB22360) | human gut metagenome | biome: human gut; feature: human-associated habitat; material: faeces | place: Denmark | collected 2008/2010 | reverse complement strand
TTTAGGGAAAAGATTATTACATATACTATAATTACTGTTTGAAAACTTAAAGGAGTAACAAATGTTTAATACAGATATTGGAATAGATTTAGGAACGGCAAGTGTGCTTGTTTTTATAAAAGGAAAAGGTGTGGTTTTAAAGGAACCTTCAGTTGTTGCAGTTGATAGAGATACTGAAAAGATTAAGGCTGTAGGAGAAGAAGCGAGACTTATGATTGGAAGAACTCCTGAAAATATTGTGGCTGTAAGACCACTTAAACAGGGAGTTATTTCAGATTATTCAATTACCGAACAGATGATAAGATATTTTATACAGAAGGCAATCGGAAAGCGCTCATTTAAGAAACCACGTATTTGCGTATGTGTACCTAGTGGTGCAACAGAAGTTGAAATTAAGGCAGTTCAGGATGCAGCTTTTCAGGCTGGCGCAAGAGAGGTCTTTATTGTAGAAGAACCTGTTGCAGCAGCCATTGGTGCAGGAATTGACATAAGTAAGCCTTGTGGAAATATGATAGTTGACATTGGCGGAGGAACTACAGACGTGGCAGTTATTTCTCTTGGAGGAACAGTTGTAAGCACATCTATTAAGGTTGCCGGAGATGATTTTGATGATGCCATTGTAAGATATATGAGAAAGAAACATAATCTTCTTATAGGAGATAGAACTGCCGAGGAGATTAAGATTGGAATAGGAACATGTTTCAATAAATCTGATAATAAGAAGATGGAAGTACGTGGAAGAAATCTTGTAACAGGATTACCTAAAACTATTGAAATTACTTCAGAAGAGACTGAGGAAGCCCTTAAGGATGTTTCTGCAAGTATAGTTGAAGCAGTTCACAGAGTACTTGAACAGACACCACCGGAATTGGCAGCAGATATTGCAGTGCGTGGTATAGTGTTAACAGGTGGCGGATGTTTGCTTCATGGATTAGATCAGTTAATTGAATCTAAGACAGGTATTAATACTATGACAGCCGAAGATCCAATGACTGTTGTTGCCATTGGAACAGGTCAGTATTTGGATTATATTGATGAAGCGGCAAAAGAAAAGATTAATTAAAAACAACCAATAAATGTTTATATAAAATGCTGTCCCAATGTGTATCTTTTAACTGTAGTTAAGAGATGCTTAAAAAGGATGGCATTTTTATTCCATAAAGATTTGGATATTTTGACATTCAAATCAGGTGAAAGATATATTTAAAAGCAACTAATAAGTATTTAAATGATACGATTGAAAAAAGAGAGTAACTAGAAGGCAGTTATTAAGGAAAGAGAAAATATACCAGATGAAAACAGTTAGCGGATATGTTGAAAATATAACATTTAGAAATGAAGATAATGGTTTTACTGTGTTAACATTATCCAGTGGAAAAGAAGATATAACATGTACAGGTAATTTTGGATATATTGGTCAGGGAGAATATGTAGAAATAGAAGGTGAGGAAGTTTTCCATGAGATTTATGGAAAACAAATAAAGGCAACAAACTATAAAATTGTTCCTGCAACAGATGAATTATCGTTAAAAAAATATTTAGGTTCTGGAGCCATAAAGGGTCTTGGCGCAGTGCTTGCAGATAGAATAGTAGACAAGTTTGGTGAGGATACTTTTAGAATTATAGAAGAGGAGCCGGAGCGCCTTGCAGAAATCAGAGGAATTACTACAAGAAAAGCTATGGACATTAGTACTCAGCTTGAAGAAAAAAAGGATATGCGTGATGTTATGATTTTTCTTCAGGGATATGGAATTTCTCCTACATTAAGTACGAAAATATTTAATAATTATGGAACAAGGGTTTATGACATAATTAAAACTAATCCGTATCAGCTTGCAGATGATGTGACAGGTATTGGCTTTAAGACGGCAGATGAAATTGCCAGAAGAGCCGGTGTGGAAGTTAATGCGTCTGTAAGAATAAAAAGTGGAATGTGCTATGCTTTAACAGAAGCGTCTTTATCAGGACATACATATCTTCCTAAGGAAAAAATGGTGGAAACTACCATTAATTTGCTTGGACTAAGGGATCAGTACTTAAATGCTGACGGAACATACAATATGGAATTGCTTGATAACTGTTTTACGGAACTTGTACTTGAAAAGAAGTTAATTTTAAAAGAAATTGATGACAATCAGGCAGTGTTTTTGTCTACTTTTTATTATACAGAATTAAATATTGCAAGAATGTTGCTTGAATTAAATATTTCAACACCGGAAGATGATTATATTCTTGGGGTGAAAATGGATACAGTTGAGGATATGTCAGGAATTCATTTAGATGACCTTCAAAGACAGGCAGTTGTGGCAACACAGAATAACGGTGTATCTATTATAACCGGTGGCCCGGGAACAGGAAAGACCACAACAATTAATGCTATAATTCAGCTGTTTGAATCTGACGGATTAGAAGTAAGTCTTGCGGCTCCAACGGGACGTGCCGCAAAGCGTATGACTGAGGCTACAGGCCATGAGGCAAAGACTATTCACAGAATGCTTGAAATATCAGGTGGGCAAAGTGATGATCCTGAACTTGATGCGAAGTTTGGAAGAAACGAACAAAATCCATTGGAAACAGATGTTGTTATTGTAGATGAAATGTCTATGGTAGATACTTTTTTGATGCATGCGTTTTTGAAAGCTGTAACTGTTGGAACAAGATTGGTTTTTGTTGGAGACGTTAATCAGCTTGCAAGTGTTGGCCCGGGAAATGTTTTGAAGGATATTATTGAATCTGAATGCTTTAAAGTTGTACGTCTTACAAAAGTTTTTCGTCAGGCAGGGGAAAGTGGAATAGTAACTAATGCTCATAAGATTAATGAAGGAAAAGAAGTTAAACTTGACAATAGTTTTGGAGATTTTTTATATATAGAAAGAGAAAATGCTCAGATGGCATTAAATGCAACAATAGGTCTGATAAAAACAAAACTTCCAGCATACGTAGGAGCAAATGAAATGGACATACAGGTTCTTACACCTATGCGTAATGGAATTTTAGGCGTCAACTCTCTTAATCCGGGATTACAGATGTATATGAATCCACCTGACAAAAATAAGAATGAAAAAGAGATAGCCGGTGTCGTTTTCCGAGAAGGCGACAAGGTTATGCAGATTAAAAATAATTATCAGCTTGAATGGGAGCAGAGAACAGATAAAGGTTTTCTTGTGGATTCCGGCTCCGGCATTTTTAACGGAGATATGGGAATTATTACAAAAATAAATAATCTTACTAATTATATAGAAGTAAAGTTTGATGATGACAGATATGTTACATATGATTCTAAACAGGCAGAAGAGTTGGAACTGGCTTACGCTGTTACAATTCATAAATCTCAAGGTAGTGAATATCCGGCAGTTGTAATGCCTTTGGTTTCGGGAGCTTCGATGCTTATGACAAGGAATCTTTTGTATACGGGAGTTACAAGAGCAAAGAAATGTGTGTGCATAGTCGGCAGAAAAGAAACTTTTAACGCAATGGTTAAAAATGAAGATCAACATAAGAGATATTCAGGATTGAAATGGCAACTTATTAATTATTATCAATAAGAAAAGGTGGGGGAATGTTAGGTAGAGTAATTGAGTGGATGTATCCAACAGTTTGCCCGGTTTGTCAAAAAGTTCTTGGCAAGGGAAAGATTATATGTGATACATGTAAAGATGAGTTACATATCATTAATGAGCCAAGGTGTGCTAAGTGTGGCAAACCATTAACAGACAGTGGTAAAACATATTGTAATGATTGCAAAAAGATGAAACATTACTATGACAGGGCAAGGTCTGTTTTTGAATACACAGGGGAAATGAAACTTGTTTTATACAGATTTAAATATGGAAATTCAAGGGATTATGGGAAATTTTTTGCAAAAGTGGCAAAAGATGTATTGGAAAATAAATTGAAAGAATGGAATGTTCAGGCAATAATTCCGGTTCCAATGTATAAAGATAAGGAAATAAAGAGAGGTTATAATCAGGCGGAAGTTTTTGGCAGAGCGCTAAGTAAGGAGACGGGAATTGCTTTAGACGATAAATGTATTATTAGAAAGAAGTCTACGGTTCCCCAGAAAAAGCTTAGCAATGAAATGCGGAAAATTAATTTGCAGAAAGCCTTTGGCGTGGACAGGAAAATATGCTCCGAATATAAAACAGTACTTTTAGTTGATGACATATATACAACAGGTAGTACTTTTGATGCCTGTGCAAAGGTGTTAAAGGTGGCAGGAGTTGAGAAAGTGTATTGTCTTTCCGTGGCAGTTGGAAGGGATGGATAGAATAGTAAAAAAGACTATAGTTTATGAATTAATCCAGGTTCAAAATATAAATCGTAAATATTAATAAAAAAATGTTGACGCATTTGTATTTACGTGTTATATTTATGAGGCGAGCAACTAGGTCTTTTTTTTTTGCAAAAAAATTTAGACTTTAAACATATAAAAAATGCGGAGGTGAAACTCATGAGAACAAGAATTACATTAGAATGTACTGAATGTAAACAGCGTAATTACAATACAACAAAGGATAAGAAGACTCATCCAGACAGAGTTGAAACAAAGAAGTATTGTAAATTCTGCCAGAAACATACATTACACAAAGAAACTAAATAGTTTGAGTTAATGGAGGGTAAGAAAATGGCAGAGGCAACTAAGAAGAAAGAAAGTCGTATTAAGACTTGGTGGACAGGTGTTAAGGCTGAATTTTCAAGAATTATCTGGCCGGATAAAGCAACAATTATTAGACAGACAGTTGTTGTTGTGGTAATCACAATTATCGTAGGTGTTCTTATTTCTCTCATTGATAGTGTTGTACAATTAGGATTAGATGCTATTATTGGAAGATAAGAATTAAAAATATGAGGTGATTAAATGTCAGAAGCAAATTGGTACGTTGTTCATACTTATTCAGGGTATGAGAATAAAGTTAAGACTACTATTGAACAGACAATTGAGAATAGAAAATTGCACGATCAAATATTAGAAGTATCAGTACCTACACAGGAAGTTGTCGAACTTAAAAACGGCGTAAGAAAAGTTTCTGAGAAAAAACTTTTCCCATACCCACGATATTGAAGTGGTTGGCAAAGACAAATGCCAGAACCATGGTATGTTGTAAGAAACACAAGAGGTGTTACAGGGTTTGTAGGTCCTGGATCTAAGCCGGTTCCACTTACTGATACAGAAATGCTTTCTCTTGGAATCAAGAATGAAAAAGTTGAAGTTGATTTTAAAGAAGGCGATATGATTGCAGTCATCGGTGGCGTTTGGTCAGGTACAGCAGGCGTGGTTAAACGTATTGATGAGAACAGACAGACAGTCACAATTAATGTTGACATGTTTGGTAGAGAAACTCCTGTAGAATTAAACTTTACAGAAGTTAAAAAGATGAATTAAGATTCACATTGTGAATTTTAATAATGCACATAAGTGCTAATAGAAGAAGGTTTTGCAATGAATAGCAAGGCCGTGGGAGGGATTCCCGCTAATACCACAAATTTAGGAGGTGCCGAAAGATGGCAAAGAAAGTAGAAGGTTACATTAAATTGCAGATCGAAGCTGGCAAAGCAACACCAGCTCCACCAGTTGGTCCAGCACTTGGACAGCATGGATTAAACATCGTTCAGTTCACAAAGGACTTTAACGCAAGAACAGCTGATCAGCCGGGAATGATTATTCCAGTTGTTATCACTGTTTACCAGGATAAGAGTTTTAGTTTCGTAACAAAAACTCCTCCAGCAGCAGTATTATTAAAGAAAGCTTGCAAGATCCAGAAGGGTGCAGGCAATTCATTAAAAGAAACAGTTGCTACAATCTCAAAGGCTGATTTACAGCAGATCGCTGAAACAAAGATGCAGGATTTAAATGCTGCAAGCATTGAAGCTGCTATGAGCATGATCGCAGGAACAGCTAGAAGTATGGGAATTAAGGTTGAAGACTAATTTTAAAATGAATTGAAAAAAGTGGGAGGTATATCCGCTATTACCACTAGGAGGTTTAAATGAAAAGAGGAAAGAAATATACAGAGGCAGCAAAGTTAATCGATAGAGCTGCACAGTATGACACAGAAGAAGCTATTTCTTTAGTAAAGAAAGCAGCAGTTGCAAAATTTGATGAAACAATAGAATGTCACATCAGAACAGGTTGTGATGGACGTCATGCAGATCAGCAGATCCGTGGTGCTGTAGTATTACCTAACGGTACAGGTAAAACTGTTAAAGTTTTAGTTTTCGCTAAAGGTGCTAAGGCTGATGAAGCTCAGGCAGCAGGTGCTGATTTTGTAGGCGGTGAAGAGTTAATACCAAGAATCCAGAATGATGGATGGTTAGACTTCGACGTTGTTGTTGCTACACCAGACATGATGGGTGTTGTTGGTAGACTTGGTCGTGTACTTGGACCGAAGGGCTTAATGCCAAACCCTAAAGCAGGTACAGTTACAATGGACGTAACAAAAGCTATTGATGATATTAAAGCTGGTAAGATTGAATATAGATTAGACAAGGCTAATATCATTCATGTTCCAGTTGGAAAAGCTTCATTTACAGAAGAACAGTTAGTAGAAAACTTCAATGCACTTATGGGTGCTATTAATAAAGTTAAACCAGCTGCAGTTAAGGGTGCTTACTTAAAGAGCGTTACTCTTACATCAACAATGGGACCTGGAGTAAAGGTTAACCCAACTAAGTTAGTAAACGCTAACGCATAATTTAAGGTTGTTACTGAACAATCAGTTGACAATAAAATAAAAATGTGCTATTATGCACAAGTGGTTTAATACCAATTGCCGAAGACAGTAGGTGCCTATGGGGATTTATCCTTGACAAGGGCGTAAACTTAGTACCTACCGAGGAATGAAGTTATAAATATGACTGACAATACCTCTCTGTTTCGGCAGAGAGGTTTTTTATACTATTGTATAATATTCGGCGCAATGTTTGGTTGCAGACCTAAATTTTATAAGGAGGCAAAACAATCATGGCAAAAGTAGAGTTAAAGAAACCTGTCGTTGAAGAGATTTCAGAATTACTCAATGGTGCAGCTACAGCAGTTGTTGTAGATTACCGTGGACTTACTGTTGCAGAAGATACAGAACTTCGTAAGCAGTTAAGAGAAGCTGGTGTTGTATACAAAGTATACAAGAACACTATGATTAATTTTGCAATCAAAGATACTGAATTCGCAGATTTAGCTCAGCATCTTGAAGGACCAACAGCTATTGCAGTATGTAAAGATGATGCTACAGCAGCAGCTAGAGTATTAGCAAAATTCGCTAAGACAGCTGAGGCTTTAGAAATCAAAGGTGGCGTAGTTGACGGAATTTACTACGATGCAGTAGGAATCGGTCAGATTGCATCTATCCCATCAAGAGAAGTACTTCTCTCAAAATTACTTGGATCTATGCAGTCACCAGTTACAAACTTCGCTCGTGTTATTAAGCAGATTGCTGAAAAGAACGAAGAAGTTGCATAATCAGGCATAACCTGATAATGAATGCGAAGCATTCACATTAAAGATGGATTTAATAACATCGAAACAATTATAAAGAATTATTAATGGAGGAAATTACAATGACAACAGCAGAAATCATTGAAGTAATCAAAGGATTAACAGTTTTAGAATTAAACGATTTAGTAAAAGCATGTGAAGAAGAATTTGGCGTATCTGCAGCAGCAGGTGTTGTAGTAGCAGCAGCTGGAGCAGAAGGTGGAGCAGCTGAAGAAAAGACAGAATTCGACGTAGAATTAACAGAAGTTGGTGCTAACAAGGTTAAGGTTATCAAGGCTGTTAAGGATGCTACAGGATTAGGATTAAAGGAAGCTAAGGAAGTAGTTGACGGAGCTCCTAAGGTAGTTAAAGAAGGTGCTACAAAGGAAGAAGCAGAAGCATTAAAGGCTCAGTTAGAAGAAGTTGGAGCAGTTGTAACATTAAAATAATCGCTACAAACTTTTCACAGAGCGTGCGCTCAAACATAAAAGAGAGACAGGGTTGTGTTTACACAAAACCCTGTCTCTCTTTTTGTGTTTGAGTGCGTACATTCTACAAATGTACGCGTGCTTTCTTCGATACCAAGTTGATAGTGCTTAAAAATATAACTCCAATAATCAAACAGAAATATTCAATAAAAAAGCCCTTGACACCAATTGTTTCCTATGGTAAAATTCTACTGTTATGCTTAAAAGTAGGCGTAGTGCGCCCTTTTGACAGCAATGAAAGTGCTAAAACAGTACAAAAACTTAATTTTATTAAGCAAAAGTAACTAAAAAAGTAATAAAATAAAGACAAGGAGTGAAATGTCAATGGAGAAAAACAGAATTCGCCCTGTGAAATCAGGAAAAGGCATACGTATGAGTTATTCAAGACAAAAAGAAGTTCTTGGAATGCCTAATCTTATTGAAGTTCAGAGAGATTCATATGAGTGGTTCCTGAGTACAGGTCTTAAGGAAGTATTGGAAGATATATCTCCGATTGAAGATTACGCACAAAACTTAAGCCTTGAGTTTGTTGACTTCAAATTATGCGAAGATGAGAAGAAGTATACAATCGAGGAATGTAAGGAAAGAGATGCAACATATTCTGCACCTTTAAAAGTTAAAGTAAGACTTCATAACAAGGAGACAGGTGAATTTACAGAACACGATATTTTCATGGGTGATTTACCACTTATGACTGCAACAGGTACATTCGTTATCAATGGTGCAGAACGTGTTATCGTAAGCCAGTTAGTTCGTTCACCAGGTATCTACTACGTTATCGGTCATGATAAAGTAGGTAAGGAATTATATACATCACAGGTTATTCCTAACAGAGGTGCATGGCTTGAATACGAAACAGATTCAAATGATATTTTCTATGTTCGTGTAGATAGAACAAGAAAGCTTCCTGTAACAGTTCTTATTAGAGCTTTAGGAATTGGAACAAATGCTGAAATCACTGAATTATTCGGTGAAGAAGAAAAACTTACAGCAACATTTGAGAAAGATCCAAGTACAAGCTATGAAGAAGGCCTTTTAGAACTTTACAAAAAGATTCGTCCGGGTGAACCTCTTAGCGTTGACAGTGCTGAATCAATCGTTGCAGGTATGTTCTTTGATGCAAGAAGATATGACCTTGCAAGAGTTGGTCGTTATAAATACAACAAGAAATTGGCTTACAAGAACCGTATTAAAGGTTTACCATTAGCTGAAGATGTTGTAGATATGACAACAGGAGAAGTTTTAGCAGAAGCCGGAACTGTTGTAACAGAAGAACTTGCTATTAAGATTCAGAATGCAGCTGTTCCATCAGTAATGATTCAGACAGATATTAAGAATGAAAAAGTTCTTTCAAACCTTGCTGTAGATATTAATGCATATGTTGACTTTGATTGTAAAGAATTGGGAATTAATGAAGAGGTTTATTACCCTGTTCTTGCTGAAATTCTTGCTGAAAATGAAACAGAAGAAGAATTAAAAGATGCAATTAAGAGAAACGTACACGAATTAATTCCAAAGCATATTACTAAGGAAGATATTTTCGCTACAATCAACTATTGTATGAATATTGAATATGGAATCGGTTCAGAAGATGATATTGACCACTTAGGAAACAGACGTATCCGTGCAGTTGGTGAATTACTTCAGAATCAGTATAGAATCGGTCTTTCAAGAATGGAAAGAGTTGTTCGTGAACGTATGACAACTCAGGATCTTGAAGGAGTTTCTCCACAGACATTAATTAATATAAAACCTGTAACTGCAGCTGTTAAGGAATTCTTCGGAAGTTCACAGTTGTCACAGTTTATGGATCAGAATAACCCATTGGGTGAATTAACACATAAGAGACGTTTATCAGCCTTAGGACCAGGTGGTCTTTCAAGAGACCGTGCCGGATTCGAGGTTCGAGACGTTCACTATACACATTACGGTAGAATGTGTCCTATTGAGACACCTGAAGGTCCTAACATCGGACTTATTAACTCATTTGCATCTTTTGCAAGATTAAATGAGTACGGATTTGTTGAGGCTCCATATAGAGTAGTAGACAAGTCAGATCCTGAAAATCCAAGAGTAACAGATGAAGTTGTTTACCTTACAGCAGATGAAGAAGATAATTACACTGTTGCACAGGCTAATGAACCATTGGATGCAGAAGGACATTTTGTACACAATAACGTATCAGGACGTTATAGAGAAGAAACATCACAGTTTGATAAGAAGAGAATTGACTTAATGGACGTTTCTCCTAGAATGGTATTTTCAGTTGCAACATCAATGATTCCATTCTTACAGAACGACGACTCAAACCGTGCCCTCATGGGATCAAACATGCAGCGTCAGGCCGTTCCACTTATTACAACAGAAGCTCCTGTTGTTGGTACAGGTATGGAAGCAAAGGCAGCTGTTGACTCAGGTGTTTGTGTTGTTGCTAAGCGTGCCGGTGTTATTGAAAGATCAACATCAAAAGAAATTACTATTAGATATGATGATAATGGAGAAAAAGAAACATATAAGCTTCTTAAATTCCAGAGAAGTAACCAGAGTAACTGTTATAACCAGCGTTCAATAGTATTTAAGGGAGACCACGTAGAAGCAGGTGAAGTTATTGCTGATGGTGCATCAACATCTAACGGTGAAATTGCACTTGGTAAGAACCCACTTATCGGTTTCATGACATGGGAAGGTTATAACTACGAAGATGCTGTACTTCTTAGTGAAAGATTAGTTCAGGACGATGTTTATACATCAATTCATATAGAAGAATACGAAACAGAAGCAAGAGATACTAAGCTTGGACCTGAAGAGATTACAAATGATGTTCCTGGCGTAGGTGATGAAGCCCGTAAAGACCTTGATGAAAGAGGTATTATCAGAATCGGTGCTGAAGTTCGTGCCGGAGATATCCTTGTTGGTAAGGTTACACCAAAGGGTGAAACAGAGCTTACACCTGAAGAAAGACTTTTGAGAGCAATCTTCGGTGAAAAGGCAAGAGAGGTAAGAGATACATCACTTAAGGTTCCACACGGTGAACAGGGTATCATTGTTGATGCTAAGGTATTCAAGAGAGAAAATGGAGACGAATTAGCTCCAGGCGTAAACGAATCAGTTCGTATTTACATTGCACAGAAGAGAAAGATTTCCGTTGGTGATAAGATGGCCGGACGTCATGGTAACAAGGGTGTAGTTTCACGAGTATTACCAGTAGAAGATATGCCATTCCTTCCAAACGGAAGACCACTTGATATCGTACTTAACCCATTGGGCGTACCTTCACGTATGAACATTGGTCAGGTCCTTGAAATTCACTTAAGCCTTGCAGCTAAAGTATTAGGATTTAACATTGCAACACCTGTATTTGACGGTGCTGACGAGTACGACATTATGGATACACTTGAAATGGCAAACGATTATGCCAATACAGAGTGGGAAGATTTCCAGGCAAAATATCAGGATAAATTAAATCCTGAAGTTATGGAATATCTTGGTGAACACCTTGATCATAGAGAAGAATGGAAGGGTGTTCCAATTGCAAGAGATGGTAAGGTTAGACTTAGAGATGGTAGAACAGGTGATTACTTCGATAACCCTGTTACAATCGGATTCATGCATTACCTTAAGTTACATCACTTGGTTGATGATAAGATTCATGCACGTTCAACAGGTCCTTACTCATTAGTAACACAGCAGCCACTTGGTGGTAAAGCTCA
>OGOG01003556.1_pt1 | contig 11680 bp, 4 predicted proteins | sample 1552581 | NCBI WGS metagenome assembly OGOG01 (sample SAMEA2580152, study PRJEB22360) | human gut metagenome | biome: human gut; feature: human-associated habitat; material: faeces | place: Denmark | collected 2008/2010 | reverse complement strand
CGCTTGTTAATGCCATGTATAACTTCGGTAATAAGCTAACTGCAGCAAGCAGTACTGATATCACATAACTAAGGATCGGTTTCCAAAGATAACGTAAAAAACCTCCCAGACTTCTTTCTTTTTTACATCCCCAATATTTTACACTTAAATACACTGCAAGTACAATAGATACCGTATAGAGATTTAAAAAGTTTGTCAATGCTAAATAGAACACAGTTCCCATAAACATCCCATACTTTTTCTTTGCATAAATACGGTCTACTCCCCATAGTGTTAATGGCAACAGGAAAAACAATTCTAAAAAAGTATGCTGCATCAGACAATAATTAAGCAGATAACCATTGAATGTATACATCAATGCCCCTATCAGTGTTGTCCATTTCTGACAGTGTAAATGTTCACAATAAAGCGCAAAAGTCAATCCTATCAGATACATGCAAATTATATCGTATACAATAACTCCCATAGAAATATTGTGATAAAATATCATACTGCAAAGAATGTAGATGGGACGAAAATACAATACTTCCATTACATTCATTCCCAGTCCTATAGACATATCCCACATTGGAATCTCAAAATTTCCCTGCAAAATTCCTGCAAGAAGCTGTCTGTAATATTTCCCATTATATTGCATAAATGCAGCTACCTGTGACATTCCGTCCGTTCCGCCAATCAGTGTTTTTCCATAATAAGAAAAAATACCAAATACAAAAAATGCCAAAATACTAAAGCTCATTGTATACATAGCAATTAACCAACGTCTGTCACTCATATCATACGGCACTCTATATTGTATCTTTTTCCATAACATTGTACATCTATCTCGCATCTTTTTTCCTCTTCTTTTGATATATCTGAACTATACCGAATACTCCCAAACTCAAAATTGTTATACCGCTTACCATCGCCCCTTCTTTCAGTCCCGGAATGGTATAATGTAATATGATTCCATTCCCACCTGCTTTCAAGGGGATTGCCATATACATGCCATTTGCTTTAACAATTTTTGTCTCTTTTCCATTTACCCATGCTTTCCATCCCTTCTGATACGGGATTGCAATGCAGAGCATCCGATCTGTTCCGGTTACAACAGTCCCCTGCACATAGTTGCCATTTATCTGTGTATCCGTTGACCTGCACTCCTGCAGCTTCACATAATTTTCCCCATATGAATCCATCGGTTGTACGATTACTTTTAAATCCGAAAACCGGTACTCTCCACGTCCTTCTAATTGCAATGTAAAAGTTTGTGCAGTTGTCCCATGATACCCCATATTAGAAACAATATCCCTCTCACCGGTATCATACTGACTTCCTTTTCCCCACACTAAGACAGATTTTTTATTTTTTCCAAATGTTGTAGTAATCTTTGATTTCAGATCACTGTTTTCTGCATCTTTTCTGGATTTATAACGGAACGTATTTTCCTTGTATTTTGTCGGATTCTCCCCTAACAGATATTCTTTATATTTTATACTGCTTTCCGGATAATATCTTACTCCCTCTAAATACAGATAACTTTCACTTCCCACATAAGTTTCCGGAAGTTCAATGGTCAGAATTACCTTAGAAGACTTACAGATCAGTCCGTCATCTGTGATCTCAATTGGAGATTCGGAACGTTCTTCTTCCACCATGCGCTGCTCTAACTGTTCCTTGATCTGTTGTAAAATCTCCTCTTTATCTAATACAACTCTGCTATCTAATTTCACTTCTGCAGGTTGTATATCTGTATCACCGATATCACTCTGATCTTCAAGTACAATCCCCTGCATCATTGCCTGTTCTTTCTCATAAGGTTTCAACTGATCATATTCATCTTCTAACACATATCCCGAATAAGCATACATAAGAGGAAGTGCATTGATATTACGATATAATTGCACCGTACGGTTCTTACCTTCCACTTCCATATCCTGCTCACAAACCAACTCATATCCCCAAGGTATATTTTCCTTTGCCTCGGCTTCCCTGATCATATATCTTACTCCACCAAGCGTATATAAGGCAGTCCTGTTATCCAGATCAAAAATATTAAATGGCGCCCCTGTCTGGCTGACTCCCCAATCACTCATGGTACTGATAATATCATCATACATAAAACTATAGTAACCATCCAGAGCACTATAACCGCTCCGCATGCCAAGGTTTGAATCCCTGTCTTTTGTCGATTTTTGCCGGATGTCTTCTACACGGCACACTTCTCCATCCGAAACATTTTGCAGAATGGATAACTGTTTTACCGATATTTTTTCTTCTAAATATTTTGTGTTTTCAAATTTTTCAATTACATTTTCCTGCGATGGTTCATAAATAATGTACGAAAAAACGGCTATTTCCACACAGATCATTGCTAAGACCCATTGCATTTTTACACGTTTTCCAAACAATATAAAAATTATATACAACAGTAAAAATTCCATCGCATAGTCTACATTTTTATCACTCCATACAGAAATCACTGCATAAAAAGCAAGGTATATAAGTATACTGATACACAGCTTTTTCTTTTCCCGTTCTTCTAATTCAAATAATTTTGGAAGCATTACTGCTAATACTATACATAAATAAAATGCGATAATAAATAAAAAGCGGTGATTAAATCCTATTCCTCCATTAAACAAGTAAGATCCTATTGGGAAAATTGCAATCAAAAGTGCTGCAACTCCGCATACACAGAGTTCTTTTTCTAACAGACTCTTGTTTCCCTTGATCACAAGACAGACTACCGCTAAAATTGCAATGGTTGTAACTCCGATATAACCATGGATTCCTATTTCATCCACTCCTACCAGACCATGAAATAAACTTCTATAATATGAGACATCGTAAAGCCATTGAAAGTTGATACTGGCATTTCCGATCCTTCCTCCACTTACCACCTTGTACATAGTAGGAATTAAAAAAACCGCCATTACAAGCATTTCCAGAATATAGATTAAAACCGGTTTCCAAATATAACTGAAAAAATCCGCTACTCCTTTTTTCCGATCCGAAAAAATGTACGCCATGCAAAAACAAAAGATCAATACGATTCCTATTGTATATATATTCAGTGGTCCCAAAGTAATATTATATAATACTGCAAGCACAAAAATACCATATCTGTTTTTTTTCGTCACATTATATACTCCTAACAGGATCATTGGAAGTACAATAAATAAACGCAAAAAAGAATTCTGCGCTATACAGTAATTAAGTATATATCCATTAAAAATGTATGCCAATGCCGCTGCTAGTGCTGCATACCGGTTACATCCTAAGTTATAACAAAGTGCAATGAACATGATCCCTGCTAAGTAAAGACAAAGCATATCAAAAATGGCAATTCCTACCGCAATATCATGAACAAATAATACACTGCAAAGAATATAGACCGGATCAAATGAAATCACCTGTAAGATGTTCATTCCAAATCCGATTGACATATCCCACATCGGAATCTGCAGATTTCCCTGCAAAATATTCTTTAATAATGCTCTATAATACTGTCCCGTATACTGCATCGTCGGTGCTACCTGGGATAGTCCATCTGCACCTCCGACAAAAGATTTTCCATAATATAAAAACCTTCCAAAAACGAGCATGACCATAATCCCAAAACATATGGTATACATGGCAAAAAGCCAGCGCTTTTTATCTATATGATCTATGTGGCACTTATCATAACTGCCAGTCCATTTCATGTTCGTCTTCCTCCATATAATTGCCGTTATTTTCTAATATACACTATTCATATTGCAAATGCAAATATCACGCTTTTCGCACCTTTGCCACACATACTTCCCCGAACAGAAGGATCACACACAGGATTGAGATCACTCCTCCTGTTTTCTGCCCCGGCAGCCGGTATTCTAACTGTATCCGGTTACTTCCCTTTTGGATCGGGAGTGCCATATACATTCCGTTTGCCTGCATGATCTCTGTTTTCTTTCCATTCACTTTTGCACTCCAGCCACGATGATACGGTACGGCAACACAAAGAACTTCGTCTTTGGATGCCTGCACCTTTGCAGTGATCTGATTGCCCTGTATTTTTACATGATCCGGTGCCTCCGATTTTAACTGCTGATAGTATTCTGCATAATGTTCCATTGGCTGGAGCAGGACGTATATATCTGAAAAATCATACTCGCCCATTCCCTTACAGGTAATGGTGATCTCCTTTCGCCCTTTCGCACTGTAACCGAGATGGAATAGCACATCCCGTTTTCCTGTATCATACTGACTGTCTTTTCCCCAGATCACGGCTGTCTTTTGTACTCCGTCTGCTTTTACGGTAATCTTCGCACGTTTATTCTCCGTGGATTCCGCACGTTTTTTCTTTAAAAAACATTTTTTTCCATAGACACTGTTTTTATTTTGAAGATAATATTTCTGATAATCCCTGCTGTTTTTCGGTGTATAGCGTAAATCTTCAAATCCGATATAAAGTTCGCCGCCCTCATAGTCGTCCGGCAGGTCTAATGTAAAGGTTACAAAAGAAGTTTTACATATAATGCCGTCTTTTGTTAATTCAAAAGGCATAATTACTGACTTGCTGCCCTTCTCTTTAGCCAGTTCTTTTTTCTTATTTTTATAATATTTTTGCAGCCGGGTCCGGATTTCCTTTTGGCTGAGTAATACTTCGGCATCCTTTTGCAAGTTTGTTTCCTGAATGCCTGATACTTTTTTTGCATCCGCCTGATCCAGTATGACTCCCTGCATCATCGCCTGTTCTTTTTCATTCGGCGTGAACTTCTGGTAATTTTCTTTTGTAATATAGGAAGTATAGGTATACATCAATGGTAATGTATACTGATTTTTATACAGACATAATGTCCGCTTTTTTCCATCCTCTTTGACTTTCTTCTTTTTGATAAGCTGATAGCCGTATGGTTTTGCCGTCTCTTCGTCCTGATAGCCGGACAGATATTTGACGCCACCTAATGTATACAGTGCCGTTCTCTCATCTAAATCATAGATGTTAAACGGATTTCCCATCTGACTGATGCCTAAATCATTGACAGTTTCTATGATATCAGCATATGTATAGCTGTAATAGCCATCTAACGCATAATAATCATTGCGTGTTCCAAAATTGGCTTCCCGGTTGTTCGTCCTTTCATTTGCCGCAAGATTTTCTACACGGTATACGGAGGGATCTTTGATCGCTGAAAAAGCAGCGGATGCACGGATCTCCACTTTTTCATTTACGGTTTTTGCATCTTCAAATTTGGCAATATAGTTTTTCTGTGTTGGCTCATAGATTAAATATGCCATGCAGAGGATCTCAAGACATACCGGAATAAGCCAGAGGATTTCTGTATGCTTTATCTGCAATCCGCTTTCGTTTTTCGTTCCGAGCAGCCAGAGTCCGATATACACAGCAAAAAATATCGCTGTATACGGCATGGATATGCCTTTCCAGATATATGCTGCAACCATCAGGCACAGATATATCAGGGTAAGACCTATCGTTTTTTTCTTCTTTTCCGTAACTGCTACTAAAAATTCCGGCAGAACCACTGCCAGTACGATGGAAAAATAACAGGTCACCATAAAAAGGAAACGGTGATTATATCCCATAAATCCTGTGGTCAGGTAACCTCCTAACGGAATCAGTGTCAAAATTAATAAGATTACTCCCCAGATCCGCAGTTCTTTGTATTTTTTTCCTTTTCCCGCAAAGATCAAATATAAGACTGCCAGTAATGCCAGGATCGATACTCCCACAAAGCCATGGATCCCAATCTCATTATTTCCGGTAATCCCTGTGAGCAGATCTGCGTAATAACGCTTTTCGTAATACCACAGACTTCCAAGGTCTGCACTTCCAACCCTTCCGCTGGTCATTGACAGATAAATCTTTGGGATCAGTAAAACCGCCGCAAGTGCAAGTCCTTTGATATAGGCAAGGATCGGACGTATCAGTGAGACACAGAATCCTTTAAAACTTCTGTTTTCTTCTCTGCAAATATAACGCACACACAGATAGCCTGCTAAGATCAGTGTCATGGTATACAGATTTAACAGCAGCGAAATTCCCAGATACGCAATGCAGGCAATATAGATCCCGCTCTTTTTTTCTTTCTGTAATTTTTCTGTTCCTAATAAAAGCAGTGGCAACAGGATATACAATTCAATAAATACATTCTGTGCAATACAGTAATTCAGGATATAGCCGTTACACAGATAGGTAAATACTGCGATCAGTACTGCCTGATCACTGCATTTGATATAGCGGCAGTAACTTAAAAAAGCAAGCCCTGCCAGATAGAGACTGACTATCGTAAAGACTGCCACGCCTGCACGGACATTTTCTGCAAACAGCAATCCACATAAAATCTGCAACGGGTTAAAGATCAAGACATGCAATACATCCATGCCCATGCCTACGGATAAGTCCCACATCGGAACAGAAAAATCTCCATGGAGCCAGTTTGTAAACAGCTTCCTGTAAAAATAACCATTATAGTGCATGGATGCACCCACCTGGGATAGTCCGTCTGCTCCTCCGATGAAGGATTTTCCATAGTATAAAAATCTTCCAAACACCAGAAGCATCATAACTGTAAATAACACAGTATATGCAATGAACAGCCTCCCACTCCGTTTTGGGCGTTCTTTTTCTAACATAGTTTCCTCTTCCATAGTCTCCACGATCGTTCCGTCTCCTCTATATTACTGCGGCTCTATCGTAACTGCCGTCAATCGCAGACTGTCATCTGCCCCTGTTATGGATGTTCTGAATTCCAAAAGCGGATCCGTATCATCCTCTGTAATCTCTACTTCTAAGACCACTTTTCCTTTCTTTCCATCAAAACTGCTGTCTGAAATACTTCCTGCCACCAGCACTTCGGTTGCATAGGCAATATCCACACTTCCAAGATCTCCCTGCACTTCTCCATCCCGTTCAAATTCAAACGTTACCTGATAAAAGCCTGCCGGTGCTGAAATATATGGTCCAAATGTCTTGATTCCTGCTTCTTTTCCTAAAAGGATTCCGGACTCATCCCGTTTTGCATCTCCTAATATCGATAAACCTTTTACCGGTACGAGATTGCGGTTTGAGGTCTGCTTTAACCAGAGCTTTGCCTGTCCGGTCTCCTGCTGTGCAGACATTTTAAATGTCAGTCTGTTTCCCTTTAATCCCTCTAAGCCATAGACTGAAATACCCTTTTGTATTTCGAAGGTTCCGTCTTCTTTGACAATATCCCCTGCGATCATCTCATAGGTTTCTGTACGGTTCAGATTGCTGTAAAGTTCTCCAACCGTATCCTGTCCGGTCATGCACTGACTTCCCGTAACGGTCAGTTCATAGGTTCCAAATGGGATATAGATCTGTTTTGCCGTATCTACGGCTCCATAATTATCCAGATAATAATAGTCTGCAGACAATCCCTTGTACATGCGGATTCCCTGTGCTGCGATCTCATCACGCAGCTCTTTTTTTGCAAACAGTGTATAATGTTCTGTTTTTCCTACTACAATATATTTTTCTAACAGCTCAAATACCAGACTGCCGCCACTTCGGTTCTCCATCAACAGAAGTCCTTCGTTTTGCTGTCCTTCAAGCGCTTTTTGTAACTCACAGTAGAATACACTTTTTGCCTTCATTGCCTTTTGCATATCACTGTAATCTGCAAACCATCTTAAAGAATCATATTCTGAAACCATTGGGATGTCTGCATTCTTTTCAATCTTATTCGCAATCTTACTCAACTGTTCTGTCTCGGTCTGATAGATTGCTCCCACATGATCAGTCAGTGAGGTCTTTTTATACATGATATCTGTCAGTTCCACCGGAACCGTGCTGTCTGCAAAACATCTGATCTGAAGATTCTGTGCATTACTCATCGGTATGGAGAAGTGAACTTCTCCAACCCCGTCCTTTAAATCGGATGCCTGCAATTTTCCACTGACATAGCTTTCTCCGGTGATCGCATCTGCAATATCTACGGTTGCCAAATCTGTACTGCCCTTGTCGTCTGTTTCCACAGAAAAGGTAAATGTAAACTCATATTCACCGCTTGTAAACGCTTCCCCCTTGGTCGTTGCAAAACATCCGACTGCCCCATTTGAACTCATCGTACCGGTCTGGTTGCGGTTTGATGCTGCATCATAGAGTGTTCCAAGGTCTATATGATATTCTTTCTTATGATTTTTCTTTACCTGTTCGATCACTTTTTTCTGTAAAGCTTCTCCCTTGACCCAGAGATATTCCTCACTGTCAAGTTCAATACAAAGATAATTCTCAAGCACCTCTGTATTTGTGATTTCACGTCGGTTTGTAAACAGGATCGCTTCTTTTTCATCCTCGGAAGGATAACGCGGAATCACCTCATAATCAGCAAAGTAATACTGCAAGAGATAATATACCTGATGATCATCTGCCCCGCTTAAATCCAGTCCGTAAAGCTTGTCTGTCAACTGCTCTTTTCCAAGTTCTCCGCTTCCTAACACCTGATAAACGGTATCTATTTTTTTCTCATTTTCCTTCTGCGCTAAAATATCCCAGTTATAGGCATTGTAGCAGTATTTATAGCCTGCGACGACAAGCAATACCACCATAATGACCTGAAACTTCTCTTTTTTCCCTGCCCGGAAGAAAATCAATAGCATTATGACAAAGACTAACGTTGCCGGCAGATAGGTATGTGCCGTTGCAATATTGCGGTCTGCTAATGCAAAACAGATGAATTCCTCTCCTGCCTGTTTGTTTCCATAACAATAAGGGAGTATGAAAGCTAACCATATTCCCTGGATCAATACGATATATTTTATTGACTTGCGGAAACAGCTTAAAAACAGGTCTTTCTGCTTTTCCATGGTTACGAACACAAGCATTAACAGCGGCTGGAGATATGGCATCATATAGCGAAGATAGGTAAACGCTTTTGTTCCATATTGTTTCGCACCATATCCATCTGCAAGGGCATTGGCTGCCGTTGCGATCCATGTCAGGGACTGTGCCGCGATGGTCATTCCGGTACAAAGCACAAAAAAGCTTCCAATGACAAAATAGAGCCGTTCCTGTGCGTTATCAGCCTGAATGGTCTTTAATACAAATGCCTCCTTTCCTTTTCTGACGATCAATAAAATAACCATGACCAGTGCCGTGATCAGAAGTCCGCCTGAGATCATGCTTGCAATATTGATCTGTCCGAAGATCGTGAACAGACACGCCTTGATCCCGTCTGCTGTTTTTAACAGGGATAATTTTTCCTGTCCGATGTTGACACGGGTATTGCCCACACCTTCCGTCGTACTCCAAACAACGGACTGATATATTTTCGTTCCTTTTTTTATCAGAAGATATCCGCCTGCCGTCAGTATTCCAAAGACAGACAGGGATACCATTTTTTTGCGGTACATAAACCCATACAACGCGATCACTAATACGGCTGCAAAAATATAGGTTGTTGTTCTTGCATGTACCGTCAGCGCATATAACATGAGCAAGACAAAAAAGCCGGTCCACATTGCTCTTTTTTTCGGCTCCTCTGTGAGTACCAGCTTTGCTAATACCAGACATATGCACCAACTGATCAGCATCAGCATATGTTCATTATAAAACACGGTTGTACGGACAACGGTTATATAAGAAATCGTTACCGTCATCAACAGTGCTTTTTTTTCATCTGTAATTCCAAATACTCTCTTGATCAGATAGAAACAGATGACTGCTGCCACACTCTCTAATACTCCGGTACAGACTAACAGGGTACGATAGAGTATGACCGGATCTTTGATCCACTGCATCAGTGGTGTTGCCAGTATACTCATTCCAAAACCATAATATCCTGCTTTTGATACAACGGCATTCCAGTTCTGTGAAGAAAAGAATACCGCACCATTCATAGTAGACAGCTCATCTGAAACTGTTCGCAGCGGAATTGCCTGCAGACTCCAGAAGAGTCTTGGCAAAAATGCGATCAAAAATGCCCAGATATAGCCTGTTTTTTGTCGAATCCCGGTCATTCTGTTATCCATCTGTATCCTCCTTGAGCCTTTAGTCCTTAGTTTTCCTCTTTTTCGGAATCGTAATCCAGTTTACGCACATGGTACTGGATATCCTCTAATAACTTCCGGTTTGATGCGATAATATCGCCCATCAGTCCGAGTACCCATACAAGCACTCCTATGATGATCAGCATTGACGCAAGGATCAGTGACTGGATATGGCCGGCACCGCTTCCTCCAACTGCATAGACGATAAAACGGATTCCCAACGCAACTCCGCCAATGACAGGAATTGTTCCAAGTCCCATAAAGAAGGACAGTGGCTTGTACATTAAAAATGCACGGATGATCGTTAACATGGATCTCTTTACATAACCAAACATACTGCTGAACAGTCTGGATGGACGCAGTTCTGCATTGGTACGGATCGGAACAGAAGTCATTGCCATCTTGGTACGTCCTGCCTGTACGATGGTTTCTAAAGTATAGGTATATTCATTGGTAACATTCAGACGCATTGCCGCATCCCTGCTGTAAGCACGGAATCCACTCGGTGCATCCGGGATGTCTGAGTTCGATGCCTTACGGACTACCCAGCTTCCAAAATGCTGCAGTTTCTTTTTGAGTGGTGAAAAATGCTCTGTCTGATCGATCGGACGTTCACCGATCACGATGTCTGCTTCTCCATTTAAGATCGGGCGTATGATCTTTTCAATATCTTCGCCGCAGTACTGGTTATCTGCATCGGTATTGACAATGATGTCTGCGCCGTTTCTAAGGCACGCATCCAGTCCTGCCATAAATCCTTTTGCAAGACCTTTGTTCTTTTTGAAATTGACAACGTAGTTCACGCCCCAGTTCTTTGCGACTTCTACAGTATTGTCCTTACTTCCGTCATTGATGATCAGATATTCGATCTCGTCAATGCCATCGATGTGTTTTGGCAGATCGTTCAATGCGATCTCTAATGTCTCTGCCTCATTGTAACATGGTATCTGTATAATTAATTTCATTGGCTTATTCCTCCCAGCATAATCTAAAGCATTTTATCACAACTGTCCTGCTTTTGCAAGAATTGTTGAAAAATCATCTTTTTCACTTTATCTTACAGTTGCTTCTCTTTGAAATTGATTGTTCTTTCCATCTCTGGCTGTTATCGTGATCACGGTATTCCGGTTCTGCCTGTTGATCTTAATGGTATATTTTCCCTGTTTCGTTGTTTTTGAGGAACCTAAATTCCTACTACCATACGTTGCAGTCACCCTTGCTCCCGGCTGTGCCCTGCCTGTGATCCGGTTCGAATAACTTGCTAACCAGTTGATCCTGATCGCCTTTGTCGTTCTGACCGGTGCACTCGAACCTCCAACAAGGAGAATCTCTTCCTTTGCTCCATTTGAGAACTGATTGTCTCTCAGGCTCGTTGCCTTAGAACCCTGATACATGGCAACTCCATATCTGCGGTTATCGGTGATCACATTTTCTTTGATGGTCAGTCTGCTTGTGCTTGCGTAAATTCCCGACTGTCGGTTAGCAATGATGGTATTTCCCTTTAAATTCGCCTTAGAATACAATTGTAATTCCACACCTGACTTTTTATTTTTTTGCACTTCACAATCATATATTTTCACTGCACCAGAAGACACACTGACACCGGCTCCTTTATTCTGTTCAATTTTTACACCGGATCGTAGGGAAACATCTGCCTGTTCTGCTGCAAAAACCCCGCTCTCAG